>Ga0194041_10000463_pt1 | contig 16336 bp, 18 predicted proteins | sample JunL449m_MetaG_FD_160082 | JGI IMG/M metagenome (GOLD analysis project Ga0194041, IMG submission 160082) | Anoxic zone freshwater microbial communities from boreal shield lake in IISD Experimental Lakes Area, Ontario, Canada - Jun2016-L442-9m | ecosystem: Environmental > Aquatic > Freshwater >...
AATAATGTTGAAATTAAGGGTAAGCTTTTAGAATCAAAAGATGTTATATATAATTTAGAGTTTAACGATGAAACCTTTAAAGAAGACATCCTAAAAATTTATGGTTTAAAAAACAGTTTAAGTTAAAAATGGAAGTTCAAATGTTAAAAAATGTAGAGTCAGAAAATTTAAAAAAACTACGTGAAGTGGTTACATTATTAGAAGCTCATGATTTTGATTTTGAGGATAACGATTATCAAAAATTAACGTGTGAAATTGATGATTTAATCCATGTAGAAATGGATAAAATTAATCAAGCAAATAACAAATCATGTAAATTAAAGGCATATGAGGCCTTATTTACATCGATAATAACATTAATAGAAGGTAGTAAACATTTAATATAGTATGTCACAGCAAGATGAAAATTTTAAAACCCTTTGGGCTGAGTATTCTAAATTAGTTCTAAAAGAGTTAGATAGGTTAAATGGTAATTATGAATCATTAAGGGAAAATCTTGACGAGAAATTTAAAGATATAAACGATAAACTTAGTGATGTGAAAAACACAGAGAAATCTGTACAAGACATTAAATTATGGCAAGAAAAAGTTACAGAAATTTGGTCACCTTCACAAATGAAAGAGGCTAAAGATGAGGTATATAAACAAAAGGGTCGTTGGACGGCGACGGTAGCTATCCTAGCCTTTATACAACTACTGATAGGAATAATAATATCATTAAAAATTTATATTTTTAAATAACAAACCCCACATAATGTGGGGTTTTTTGTTTTAGGGGGTTTTCTAAACGATTAATTATTAGTATAGTTAATCATATAATAAAATTTTAAAAATGGCAAAATTATGAGTAAAGTATTTTTAGAGTATATTTGGATGGACGGTAATAATCCCCAAAACCTAAGAAGTAAAACAAAAGTTGTCGAGAATGTGGATATTCTTGAATCTAAGGGTCAACCAAAACAGGGTTACCCAGAATGTTATCCACAATGGAGTTTCGATGGTAGTTCTACAAAACAATCTGGTGAAGAATTTGGTTTTAAAGGTACGGATTGTATTTTAAAACCTGTTTATGTCATAAACGATCCACTTAGAGGTGGGCAACACAAATTAGTATTATGTGAGGTTTATAACCCAGACGGTGTTACACCACATAAATCAAATACAAGACATAAATTAAAAGAACTAGTTGGGGAACTTAAACTTAAAGAATATGACGCAAATCATTCAGAAGTTCCTTGGTTTGGTTGGGAGCAAGAGTATGTTATTACTCACGCACCAGAAAAAACAAACCATTTTAAATGGGGTGGAGGTTTACCTTTAGGTTTTAACCAAGGTCCTGAAAACAAACCAAGACCACAAGGTGATTATTACTGTGGTGTAGGTGGTCTTAATGTTATCGGTAGAGATATTGTTGAGGAACACCTAATAAAATGTGCCGAAATAGGTCTAGAAATCGGTGGAATTAATGCGGAAGTATTGATAGGTCAATGGGAATATCAAATAGGCCCTGTGACTGCATTAAACGGTTCAGACCAATTATGGGTTTCACGTTATATTCTTGAAAGAGTCGCTGAAAAATATGGTTTTGGTATTTCTTACCACCCAAAACCTGTAAATGGTGATTGGAACGGTAGTGGTTGTCATGTTAATTTCTCAACAAAAGAGATGAGAGAAAATGGTGGTATTAAAAAGATTCTTGAAGCATGTGAAAAATTAAAAGAACGTCATAAAGAACATATTGAAAATTATGGGACTCATAACGAATGGCGTTTAACTGGTAAACACGAAACTTCAAGTATGGAGGCTTTTAGTTTTGGTAATAGTGATAGAGGTTCAAGTGTTCGTATTCCTGTACAAACTTACACAAATGGAAGAGGTTATTTTGAAGATAGAAGGCCAGCGGCTAACTGTGACCCTTACAAAGTATCACACTTAATGATTGAAACGGTATTTGACCGAGCTGGCATAACAGAAGAAGTAAATACAACAGTTTTATGAAAAGAGGAAAAGAGATTAAATTAAACTTACCTTACAATTACAATGTGGTATCTGGTACAGTTGATAATAAAAATCCTGAATCAATTTACATACAAATTTCAGCTTGGGGGAAGCCAAAAAATAAAGAAGAAGAAAATTTTGATTTAATAATCAAACAAAAATCTAAAAGTGTTAAAAGAAAATTATTTGAAGTATTAGATTTTGAACAATTTTTACCAAAAACAATAGTAGATTTTAACATGGCATCATCAGGTATATCTTACGATAAACGTAGTTTTATGTCAGTAGAAGTTACTTTATTTCAAAAGAATCCTTTACCAGTAAATTCAAATGAACTCTTACCAGTTTTAAATAAAATATCTGAAAAAATTATATCAGATATTTTTGAACAAGATGAAGATTTTAAATTTTACAGAAAAAAAAGTTAATAAAAAACCCCGAATAATCGGGGTTTTTTGTGTATTACGCTTTAGCGTTTTTAAGTTGTAATTGTGGTTCAACTTCTGTTAACAAAGTACTTACAGTCACACCTTTTTCTTTAGATGTTTTATAAATACTGTCAATGAAACCTTTTTTTACTGTGTATTTAGTAATACCAACAATTAAATTTTCTTTATCATCTTTAGAGATACCGTCACATTTTTCAATTAACTCTGAAATAACTTCTTGATTACGTTCAAGAACTTCACCATTGAATTTAAACTCTGTTTGTTCATCAACAATTTCCTCACCGTAAGTTTCCTTAAGATATTCGGCTCTTTCCTCGTTAATGGATTTGTATTTATCTTGGACAACTACCATTACAGATGCTCCTTGTTCTGACGCTAAGATAAATGAACTTTCACGTTTACCTGTTCTTTCAACTAAATTAGAAAATTCTGACATACCCATTTCACGAATATAACTGTCAGCATCTTTAATATCCGCCTCTAATTTATCAATTTGTTCTTTAAGGGTGGCTAACTTAACAAGTTTAGCGTGAAATTCTGCCATTTCAATGGCTGATTCAAATTTAGGTACTACGTTTGATTTGTCCTTAGACTTAGAAGTTTTTGTCTCTGTAGATTTAGACTTCGCTTTGTTGAAAAGATTTGTTGCCATATGTATAAATGTTTTTTTAGTGATTAACAGTACAAATGTAAAAAGATTTTTGAATTAGGCAAAAAGAAATCTCATTTAAAATGAAATTTCTTTTAATGTTCCTTCTACTTCAAATGGATATATGGAAACCCATTCTTTTATATCGTTAGATAAAGCTGGTTTACCTCCGTTAATTCTGTCAATAGCAACTGTTATATGTGGTGTTGGGTTTTTTGTTTTAAACTGTGTTTCTACTTTTACCGCCATTACATTATCCGTTTCACCTAAATGTGTAACTAATAAATCAAATGTTTGTCCTAATAATGGCCTATATTCTTCTTTTAACGCACCCATATTAATAGTCATATGATGAGCTAAAACTTCCCAACCTTCGGGTATTTTAACGTATTGTAATAATTCAGTTCTTGATTTTTCGGTCAAAACAATACCTGAATATGCTATATTTCTTTTAGATTCACTCATAATCTTATTAAATTTTTCTTTTTCTATTCTTTCTTTTTCTACACCAATCTCTCTACCAACAAATCCTTGTTTAACTAATTCATCACCTGATGTTGAAATGCGGTACTTTATGAAACTATCAACCAATTTCATTTTCATATCATTAAATCTAGCAAAGTCGGATAGCGTATTTTCATCCAATCCGAGTAACTCAAATTTTTCTCTTAATTTAAAAGCGTTTAAAGGATTTAAACTTAAAAATTGTATTAAAAAACTTATTTTTTTACCTTCTTCTGTGGTATATTTTAAATCATTAATCAAAGTTCTTTCAACCAACCTAGAATCATTGTTTTTTAATAAGGTTGCGATTAAAATAATTGGGTTTCTGTTCTCTATTAAAGGTTCTGTGGTTACAGTTAACCTACCAAAAACCCAATCCCAAAGGTTATAATTTGTTATCATTTGGGTGAAACTACCAACTGATTCTGCTTGTTTAATACCTTTTAAAAACTCATCCCTTATTCTTTCTTGTGATAATGAAATTCCATTACCACTAACAGGTGTTTTATCTCTTTTTATAGCGTTTTCTATGTCTGCATCTAACTTAGAACCAACTCTAGCTGCGAACCTAATTGCTCTAAGTACGCGTAACTTATCTTCATCAAAACGCTCTACAGCTGAACCAACTGTTCTAACAACATTACTTTCAATGTCATTAATCCCACCAACCAAATCAACTACTTCAGCTTTATCTATATCATAGAAGAGAGCATTGATTGTTAAATCACGACGCTTAACGTCTTGGTCGATTGTGGTAAATTCTACTGAATCAGGTCTTCTCCCTTTACCAATATCCTTCCGGAAAGCAGCAATTTCATAATGTCCGTCTGGTGTTATAACATTAACAATCCCAAATTGTTCACCAACTTCAATTGTTCTGTACATATACAACATGGATTTAATTTTTTCGGGTTTGGCATCCGTTACTAAATCAAAATCTTTAGGTTCAATACCTAATAATGTATCTCTAACTGCACCACCCACAATATATAATTTATGTCCGTGATCCTTGAATATATCATTCATTGTTAATACAGAATCTGGTAAAACCATATGTAAATTACGTCTTACAACTTCTTCTTTTAATAATTTTCTTATTGTACCTTTCATATATCGTAAATATCGTTAGTTGTGGCATATTTATTATAAAAATCTGCAAATGAAAATAATAAAACCAGGTGAAACAGGATTCGGAGTACTTATTGAGGGTGATGCCGGATACATATCTTCTGATTTATCATACAAAGGTACAAAAAATTCTGATTTAATTAAAGAACAATTATTAAGAGAATTTAAATCAGGCACCAATATAGGTAAGGATGGTAGTTTACCAGATGTTGTTATTGTTTATGCCGTACTTCAAAAATATGGTGTTGAGAATAAAAACGGAAGGATATATACAAAAGAAATTCTTGAAAGAGAAAATCAAAGATATCAAGAATACATTAAAATGGGAACTTCTTTGGGGGAATTAAATCACCCGGAATCATCTATAATTGATGGTGAAAGAGTTTCACATAGAATAACTGAAACATGGTGGGATGGTGTTACCTTAATGGGTAAACTAGAGTTAGATACAACCCCAGGTTATCATAAGTTAGGTATTATTAGTTCTGTTGGTGATAAAGTTGTTAACATGATTAGGAAAGGTTGGACAGTTGGTATTTCTTCTCGTGGTGTTGGTTCACTTAAAGTCGAAGACGGTAAAAACATTGTTCAAGATGATTTTGAATTAATTTGTTGGGATATTGTAACATCACCATCAACACCAGGTTCTTGGATTTCTTCTGAGGTTTCTGATTTAAAACAATTTACTGAATCAACACAAAATAAATTTGTAGATAACACAAGTACAAAATCTTCACCATACTTAAATGAAGATCAAAAAAAAATAATTGATAATTTAAATAAATTTTTACTATGAGTAAAGTGATTAAAATAAACGAAAATGACATTGAAAAATTGGTTAAAAAAATCATGTCCGAAGATAAACAATCGAAGACGGTTGATGTGAAAGGTAAGAAGTGTACCAATTGTAAAAAAGGTAAATACGGTGAAACATCACAACTTGACGATTTAGAAGGTGTACTTCATTGTACAAATTGTGGAGAAAAAACCGATAGATATGTAGATAAAACCGTAAAAGAATCTTGGCCTAAAAGAGAATTAGATAGAAAAGCTACTAATTTCCGTAGAGGTGATTTTGAACCTTATAAAAGAGAAAAAGATGTTCAATCAGTATTTGGTAAATACTCTGAAGATGTTCCACCTCAAGTAATTCAATATTTAAGAAAAAATCCGGCACAATTGATTAAACGTCTTGTAGATGTTTACGGTCAAGAAAAAGTTTATGAGTACGTAGATTTAGCTACCCCAAATAGATAAAAAGTAGTGCGCGCTTTGCAGCTTTTTTGCAAAGCAGCTTTGCAAAAGCAAAAGCAGATCAGAAAAAAATGGAAAGAAATAGAATTAAACATATTTTAAGAGAATATACAGAACCTAAAGTTATTTTAACTGAACAGTCCTTAAATAACACTTTATTAAATGAAAGTTGGAAAGATGTTTTATTGGGTATTGCTTTACTGACAGGTGTTGGGTTAAATCAATCTCAGGCACAAACAGCAAAAAAAGCCTTATCAAATGATGACGTTAAAAGTAAAATAGAAACAACACTTCAAGATACGGCAACATTAAATAAAATCACAAAAAATTTATCACCAGAAATAAAAGAAAAAATCACTAAAAATGCTGATAAAGCTTTAAATGATTTGGAGGGTAGAAATGGTAGAGTTACATCAACAGTAAAAGCTAAAGATGAAAAACAGTTCGCATCTAGAATAAAACAAGGTTACGCTTTAACGGATGTTGACACTAAATCTGATACTGTAAAAGGTGAAGGTAAAGTAATTACTTATACAGAATCTTTAGATTTTAGCATTAAAAGTGATGGTATGTTTGTTACTGGAGGATACAACCTTTCACCAGAAGGTATAAAATCTATTCAAGCAATAAAGGATTCTATTGAACAAGTAGGTGGTCAAATAGAATCTGTTAATATAGAATCTGGAACTGATAGAGAACCTATTAAGATGGGTAACAAAAAATTAGCTGAATTAAGATCTGAAACTGTTTCAAAATATTTTACAGACGTTGATAGTGTTTCCATAAACACTGATGGTACCGATAAAGGCCCTGATTTTAATTCTTTAGTTAAAAAACTTGGTCGTGAAGAGGCTCGTAAACAAACTGCTGAATATAGGTTTGTTAAAATTACTATTGAAGTAACGTTACAAGATACTATTACCGATACTAAATTACCAGAAGAAAAGGTAATTGAAATTAACACATATACACTTGTTAAAACTATCAATAAAAAATCTGGTGGTATTAAGATTAAAAGAAAAGGACCACCTAAAATTAAACGTAGGACTAGTTGTAAAATAGGCGGTAAATCTGTCGACGCTTGTCCAAAAAGTTCTGGTAATAAAATTGGTAAATTTTTAAATTTTAGACACCAATAAAATTTTTTAAAAAAACCACCATTAGGTGGTTTTTTTTTGTATATTTGTTTATGAGAAATTTTATAACAATTATATCCATTTTCATTGGTTCATTTTTATTTGGTCAGTCATTAGATTCTTTAACTTTTGATTATATCAACCAATATCGTATTAAAAACAATAAGAAACCATTATCATGGTCTAACGAACTTTACAAAAATTGTATTAAACATTCTAATAACATGGTCTTAAATGATAGTGTGTATCATAGTCATGATTATACTTGTTCTGAAAATGTTGCTTACGGTAAAAACAGTGGTTTTTTAATCACATATGATTATAAGATTTTTATTAAAAAATATTATAATTTATCTTCTGATGATGTTATAAAAGATTTTAACACTTTTTGTGCTACTCAAACAGTATATGGTTGGTACATTAGTAAAAGTCATAATAAAATTATGTTATCAGACGGTAAATACGGTGCTGTTCACGTTGAAGTTTCTAATTTAGTTAAAAAAAATAATATTATTTTTGGTCGTGAGTTATTTGTTGGCGGTGGGCCTTTTTATTATAAATCAACGGTTGCTCAAACATTTCAGATAAAATAAATTTTTAAATTAAAAAATGAAGGGGATTTGTAGTTTACATATCCCCTTTTTTTATATAAAATTATGATATAACAATCTAAAAATTATATAAAAATGGATAATAGTATCACAAAGTATTACTTAGTAAAAGTAGAGTTCGAAACCATTAATGAAAGTAATGGTAAACAAAAGAAAATTAAAACACAGTATCTTATTGATGCTATGACATGTACGGAGGCTGAGGCACGTGCTCGTGTTTATTTAAAAGATTCAGTAATGGATTATGAAATTGTAAATGTGAGTAAAAGTCCTATTGAGGATGTTATCGATGTACCTGTTAAAGCGTAAATGATATAAAACAAAAAACCCTCTAATAATTTAGAGGGTTTTTTAGTGCCTATATTTTTTTGGTAGTCCGACTTTATCGGCAACTTTTTGAAAAACTCCACCATGGTTTCTAGCTTCAGTATCTTTTAAACCGTGAGCCGCATGAATTAATTCATGTTTAATTATATCCTCAACATATTCAGTATCATTTAAAGCATCTGGGTGAATTTTCATAACACCAATATCTTTTTTACTTTCAGGGTGTTTAAATGATCCTATTTTTCCGTCTTTAATTTTATCATCCACTTTGATGACAATGTTATCATCACTTACAGGTTCCTCACCAGTAACATCTTCATAAGCTTTCTCAACTTTCTTTTTAATAACATCCTTCATTTTATCAACTTTTTTGGTTTCCCTAGGGAATTCCGAATTTTTTGTTGCCTTTTCTTGTGCGTAATCTACAGAGTTTTTTAACCCATTTGAACGATGTTCAATATATTCTTTAAGTATTTTTTTAATATTTCTTCTCATCATAAATAAATATCTCATTTTTTTTATAAAAAAATTTACTTTTTTATATTGACTTCTTGCACTTTGCTGTAGGCAAACATATTTATAAACAAATCTCGCAGATAATAGTGAGATTATAATTATTACAAAAAATAATAAATGAAAATGGCTAACGCAAAGAAATCAATTATCGAGGAAGCTCTTCTTGAGGCACAACAAATTGACGCCGCTTTCAAATCCAACGCAAAAGAAATACTGACTCGTACAATGAGTTCAGAAATTGAAGAAATGGTAAAGGAATCATTAACTGGTTCGAAAAAGAGATTGAAAGAAGATGAGAATGAGAATGAAGAATTAGATCTTGACCTTACTGATGACGACACCGAAGAAGGTGAAGAATTAGAAGGTGGAGAAGGAGAAGAAGACATGGATTTAGATCTTGACCTTGACACCGAAGAAGGTGATGGTGAAGAAGAAGAAATGGATTTGGACCTTAACATGGGTGATGACACTGAAGGAGAAGATATGGATCTTGACCTTGATTTAGGCGATGAGTCTGAAGAAGGAGAAGAAGGTATGGACCTTGGTGGAATGGGCCTTGACTTAGGTGGTGATACCGAAGAAGGTGAGGAAGAAGGTTATGAAACCGTTGACCTTACTCAACATAACGATGCAGACGTAATCTCCGTTTTTAAAAAAATGGGCCCAGAAGATGAAATCGAAGTTGTTAATGACAATGGTATGGTTACTCTAAAAGACAACAAATCTGGTTCTGAATACAGAATCGAACTTAACCCAACTGGTGGTGTATCTAATGTTGAAATGGGAGACATGGATATGGAACTTGGTGAGGATATGAACGAGTCTGAAGAAGTTATATACGAAATTATAGTAGAAGATGAGGAAGAAGAAGAGTGTGAAGGTGATGATTGTGGTGAAGTAGACAAAGATTATATGTCTAATAAAGAAGATGAAATGTCTTACGCATCAAATATGGGTAAAGATTATATGTCTGATAAAAAAGATAACATGTCTTACGCATCAAGAACAAAATCAACCAAAGGAAGATACACTACTGGAAACAGAACAAACCCTTACGCTAAAGCGAGAATGGGAAATTCTAATACCATGGGTGAGTCTACAACTCCACAAATCACAAAACTTATCAAAGAAAATACAGATTTAACTACAAAACTTTCTACAACTGAAGTTGAAAATAATGAATTAAAAGAAAATCACACTAAAATGGTTGACGCTCTTAAACAATTCAGAAAGAAACTTCAAGAAGTAGCAGTGTTTAATAGTAACCTTACTTACGCAGTAAGATTGTTCACAGAACAATCAACTACTAAAGGTGAGAAACAAGAAATTTTAAAAAGATTAGATTCGGCTAAAGATTTAAAAGAATCTCAGTCTATTTATAAACAACTTGTAAAAGAATACTCAAACGGTAAAGCTCCTATCAAGGAATCAATCGATGAGAAAATCAATAAAACTGCTTCAAGTGGGGCAGCACAAATTAGTGAACAAAGTGTTTTCGTACATCCAGAGTTAAAAAATATGAAGAAACTTTGGGAGTATGAATATAAAAAATAATAATAAAATAACAAAAAATTAAACCAAATAAAATGGGATATTTATTAAAATCAGGTGAGGTTGGTAATATCGGACTTAAGCATCAAAAAGCTGTTCGTGAAGCAACTGTAAACAAATGGGAATCTTTAGGATTCTTAGAAGGCTTAGAAGGCCATATCAGAGAAAACATCGCTCTATTATACGAAAACCAAGCATCAGTTCTTATCAATGAGGCTGACAATGGTGGAACATCAACACAAGGTGGAGGATCTACAGGTCACTTCGAAACTGTTGTGTTTCCAATCGTTAGACGTGTGTTCTCTAAATTATTAGCGAATGATATCGTATCAGTACAAGCATTAAACTTACCAATCGGTAAATTATTCTTCTTCGTACCTAAAGTTTCTGACAGAATTAATAACGCCAACTTTAACAATGGCGTAAACGGTGGAACATCATCACACGGTGATATTTACGTTTCTGGATGTGTACAAGCAGCTGACGCATGTAATTTATCATCATTTGATTCTTGTTTCAAAAACATGTATGACAGATTCTATAACGATGGAATGTTCGATCAATCAAAAGGTAAAATTACTTTGAAAGCAGCTACAGGTACTTGTGTTACTTGGACAGCTTGTACAAGTGGTATGGAATTTACTCCTGGTCAAGGGCCAGCAGCAGCTGACGGTTCACTTCGTCACCAAATTATCTCAGTTGCAGGATTTGCAACAGCCGGTGCTGGTTCATTAGTTGGTCCTGACGGTAATGTAATGGATACAGAATCTTTCTTAGCTTCTTTAAATGTTGTAGCTAACGCAGCTATCCTTGACCCAGCAGGTCAAACTATTTTAGCAATAGGTGATTCAATTCCTTTCCGTTTGATGACTCAAAAATATGGTAAAGGTATTGTTGATTACGGTGAAATCTGTTCAGCTGACGGGAAATTATATATTGAATTAGATTTAACTCATCCAGTTTGTGTTTCTTGTGGTTCAAATACTTTTGATGGTTATATCGGAGCTATTCGTACAGGACAAACTGCTTGTGATTACGCAATAGTTTATAACACATACGCTGACCTTGAAGGTGAATCAGAAATGGGAGAAGTTTCTTTTGAACTTCAATCTGTAACTGTATCTGTTACTGAAAGAAAATTAAGAGCTACTTGGACTCCTGAATTAGCACAAGATGTTAGTGCATTCCACAACATCGATGCTGAAGCTGAATTAACAGCTTTATTATCAGAACAAGTTGCAGCTGAAATTGACCGTGAAATCTTAATCGATTTACGTAAAGGTGCAGCATGGCAATTACGTTGGGATTACAATGGTTGGAAACGTTTACCTAACAACAATGGTTACACTCAAAAAGACTGGAACCAAACGTTAATGACAGCAGTTAACCAATTGTCAGCTCAAATTCACAAAGCTACTTTAAGAGGTGGTGCTAACTTCGTAGTTGTATCTTCTGAAGTATCAGCAGTGTTTGATGATTTAGAATACTTCCACGTATCTAACGCAGCTCCTGAGCAAGACCAATATAACATGGGTATTGAAAGAGTAGGTTCATTAAGTGGACGTTACACTGTTTACCGTGACCCTTACGCTCCAGCATATTCAATTATCATTGGACACAAAGGTAAGTCATTGTTAGACACTGGTTACATCTACGCTCCTTACGTACCGATGCAATTGACACCTACAATGTACAATCCGTTTAACTTTGTACCTGTTAAAGGTATCATGACACGTTACGCGAAAAAAATGGTAAACAACAGATTTTACGGCCATATCCGCGTTGACGGTTTAAGAACGTTTGACGTAAGAGAATTAAGATAATAAATTCTTAATAAATTAAAGGGGAACTAAGTTCCCCTTTTTTTATGCCTTATTTACAATAATATATAATATGGGTATATTTATATTATATGGGAAAGAAAAAAATAGAAATACCTGAAGATGTTTTAAATGAAATGATAAGATTATATAATGAAGAATATGTTGGCACTCCTTCATTATCTGAAAGGTTTGGTTTCCATAAATCAATTATTTTAAGAAATTTTAAAAATAACAAGGTTAAATTAGGCCCTTCTGGTCGTAAATGGACTGGTGGTAAAGAAATGTCTGCCAAAAAATATCATTCTAAACCTGAAGTAAAAGAAAGGAAAAGTAAAAATCACAAAGATTGGTCCGAAAAAAACCGTGAACATTTACGTGAATACAACACCAAATGGAGAGAAGAAAATCGTGAGTCTTTAAATGAATACAAAAGAGTTTATGAAAAAACCAAAAAAGATTCTGACCCTAAATATCGATTGGCAAGTTATACACGTACCGCAATTTATACTTCTTTAAAAGAACGTAATATAAACAAATATAAAAATACTTTTGAATTATTACCTTATACTTTGGAACAATTAATCCAACATCTAGAGGGTGGGTTTCAAGAAAATATGACATGGGAAAATTATGGTAAATGGCATGTTGACCACATTAAACCAATGAGTTTATTTAAATTTAAAAATTCAGAAGATAAAGAATTTCAAGAGTGCTGGTCATTAAAAAATCTTCAACCGTTATGGGGTGAGGATAACCTATCCAAAGGTACCAAATATTTATAATCCCTTTTTTTTATGGGGAATATTACATTATATCCATATACGCAATATTTATAGTAAAATAACAATTAAAAAATAAAAATAAAAAAAATGGCATCAACAGATCAATTTTTTGGTATTATAGGTATTGATTATTCATCACGACTTAATACAACAATAAGCCAATACCTTAGTGAAAACCCAACAGGTGAGGGTAGTGTTTTAATGAATTACTTATTAATGAATGGTGTTAGTGGTAACATCACGGTTAGAACTTTATTAGGGTCAAATTATAATGTTACTTTAACTAAAGCTATACAAGTTGCGATAAAAACTGAAAACCTTAAAGAAGAAATTAATGTTACCAATACTTATGGAACAACTAACGCGGCATTCTCAGCAGCAGTAGATATTACTTATGCAGATTTTTATACTAAAATCATAAATGAACAATTAGAAATCGGTACTTATTATAGAATTGTAGATTATTCTTCAATTAACTTTATTAACGGTAAGAATAATGCTGATTGGTATTTAAATGGATCTTACTGTTCAAACGATATTAACTTTTATAACCCACTTGAGACATATGTTTCAGATATCGAACCAATTGTAGTTCAAGCAATAACAAAATCTGAAATTTCTAAACAAGGTTTTTCAGAATTTTATCCACAAGATATAATTGAATATAACCCTTATGTTAATACAATAGGAGCTTCTTTACGTTGGGACCATGCGATTTATAATGGTAATGATTTACCTGTTTTGGATGGATCTCCTTTACAAGATTGTTTTGATAATTTTTCAGCACCAATAACTGGGTTTGATTTAAAATGGGATGGTACAAACGTATATTTTGATATGCCAGAAGGGTATACAGTACAATTTGGTCACTTCTTATATATTTATGCCGAATTTGATTCAGGTAACTATTATCAAGATGGTGTATGGGAACCAATAAAACCAGGTATTGTTTCACCAACAACCGATTTTTCTGCGGATTATTGTTGCGGTGAAGATAAACCAATGAGTAAAATTAAAGTTTCTGCTGATGGTAAAAAAGTTTATTTATTAGATTTAACTGAACAAGATTATAATAATTACGATTTAAATACTTTATCTGTTGAAGCAACTTCAGTTGTTATGGAAGCTACTGGTTGGATTACTCGTAGAACTGATACTGAAAAAAATGTTAGTTTATCTTGGGATTGGAGAAATCAAGTACATAGAAGATATAATGTTAATTTAGGTGATTATGATTCTGATTTATTTTATAGTGATGATTATTATATCGCTATTGGTGATACATTCTATATTGATGGTAATGAAAATAATTCTTCTATGACTATTAACACAAATAATCAATACAATGATTATAAAACTTTTGCACCAGGTAATAACTTGTTTAATGTTACATCAGAAGCAATAGGTGGACCAGATTATTGGTGGAATGCTGGATCTTCAGAAAATAATATATTTTTAGGAGGTGTTACAAATACTACTTTTGAAGGTGGTACCGCTGGTAATACTTTCTTAGGTGAATGTCGTAGTAATGTTTTTAACGATAATACAGGTTATAATGTGTTTGGTGATTTGTATGATAATATTTTTGGAGCTGATTTTGTTAACAACATTCTTTCAATTTATGATGAGGCTTATGATAATAATTTTACCAAAACAAATTATTATGATAACATAATCCCAGGTTCTTTTTATGAAAATATAATTGGTTCTGATTTTGATAGAAACTATCAGTTTTACGCTTATGACGATTATTCTGAATTTTTCGGTAATAACTTAGGTGACAATTTTAGAGAGAATACTTTTTTTTCTAACCATTTTTACGATAATAAAATAGGTAATTATTTTTATGGTAATATATTTGACGGTATTTTCGCCGATATCTATGATAACGTAATTGGAAATAATTTCCAATATAATTACATGGATGATGATTTCTATAGAAATACTTTCGGTAATGAGTGTAATAACAATGACTTATATTACCGTGTACGATATAATACCGTAGGGGACCAATTTAGAAATAATACCGGTGATGACCAACTTAGTTTTAATAAAATTGGTCATCACTTTAGAGGGAATTATTGGAATGGTCAAATGCAAAACAACACTTTTGAAAATGGTTGGTGGGATAATAATTGTGGGCAATGGATTTGTTGGGCAGCTCAAATTTTTGACGCAAATACTCACGCTAGAGTATTTTTAGCTGAAAATAGTGGTTGGAAATTGGATTACGTATTAGATGATGGTGGATTCTTCCATAACATCATAGACGTTAATACTGGTTGTTAATAACAAAATAAATCGATTCTTTGTAAATATATTACGGAGAATTGATTAAAATAATAAAAAAATTAAAAAAAAAATATAAAAATGAAACAATTAATAGAAAAATCAATAGCTTTTTACGGAATGGGAAATCCTGAAACTATAACAGATTTTAATGTAGAAAAACCTTCAGATAAAAAATCAAAAAATTATGCTGACCTTAAAGCTATTAGTGGTAGAAAGTTGTCAGTATTTTTTGATTACACAACTGAAGCTCCAAAAGAAAAAATTGAAAAAGAAAAAGTTAGTCACAAAGATGCTTATTTAGCTAAAATCGCAACAATAACTAAAGCAACTACTGAAGAAGGGGATAATGTTATAGTTAAAACTGAAAGAGTTAAAAAAGTTCCTTCTTTAGCAAAAAGTTTAAAACCAGCTAAAAATGGTAAACTACAATTAACTATCCCTAGAGGTTTAGATAATGAAGGGGTTAAAGCCTTTGTTTTAACACAAATTAATACTCACTTATCTGCTTAATGAGTAGTATAGGTAAAAAATACACTTGGAAACCTGATATGCCAGACTTTAGGGATTACCCCTTTAGTCTGCATATGTCAGGTTTAACGGTAACGGCATTACCAACCAAAGTTGACCTTAGAGATTCACACAAAGTTGTTTACGACCAAGGTAATTTAGGTTCTTGTACTGCAAACGCTATAGCACTTGGAATTGACTTCGAAAGAATCAAACAAAAGTTAGTGGCAGAATCACCGTCAAGATTATTTATTTATTATAATGAACGACTTTTAGAGGGTACAGTTGGTTATGATTCTGGAGCTATGTTACGAGACGGTATAAAAAGTATTTATAATACAGGTGCTTGTCGTGAAACTTTATGGCCTTATAGAACAGCAACTTTCACTGTAAAACCTAATATAAATTGTTATAATGACGCCAAAAATTATAAAATTAAACAATATTTAAGATTAAATAATACAAACTTAACAGAATTAAAAACATGTTTAGCCGGTGGTTATGGATTTGTTTTTGGTTTTGCTGTTTACTCATCTTTTGAAACGGCTACTGTTACTAAAACAGGGATAATACCAATGCCAAAAAGAGGTGAAACTTTATTAGGTGGTCACGCTTGTTATTGTTTAGGTTATGATGATTCAAAATCTTCATTTATAGTTAGAAATTCATGGGGTACAGGTTGGGGTGATAAGGGACATTTTTATATCCCATATCAATACTTAACAAACTCAAATTTAGCAGACGATTTTTGGTCAATACAATTAGTATAAGAAATATAAAGGGTGATTAAAAGTCACCCTTTTTTATTT
>Ga0194041_10000464_pt1 | contig 16335 bp, 16 predicted proteins | sample JunL449m_MetaG_FD_160082 | JGI IMG/M metagenome (GOLD analysis project Ga0194041, IMG submission 160082) | Anoxic zone freshwater microbial communities from boreal shield lake in IISD Experimental Lakes Area, Ontario, Canada - Jun2016-L442-9m | ecosystem: Environmental > Aquatic > Freshwater >...
GGCTTGAGGATGAGCAGATGAGCTTGTTCTCTGTGATTGGATCGGTGGCTCTTGGTTCGGCAGGTGAGAGTGCACCCGGGCAGGCCCAAGGTGTCGACAGCATGACTGGCGATGAGGGCGTGTTCGCCGATGACCCCGATAGTTCGCTGAGTGATTCTCGCGATGACGGAGGAGTGGACCTAGTTCTGCTGCCTCCGCCGCTGCCAAGTGGTGCCATGCCGAGAGAGGCGGGTAGCGCACTTGAGGGCTCGGCGGGAGGAGCGCTCGACAACATGACTCTTCGGCAACGCAAAATTGCGATGCGCGACTACAACGCCGATTTGGCCCGCGACTTGGTGCGTGCGACTGGCTGGAGTCACCCTCAAGTGAACGCGGAGCTCAATCGGTTGTCTGGAATCCGCAAGATTTCTGAAGCCACGCTGGATCAACTCGAGCGGCGCCTGATTGCTGGTCGCAAGTGGCTGAAATCGACCTAAGCGCTTCGCTCGGTTTGAGCTGATCTAACAGTCAGGGTCTCGCACATAACGAGCCGCATCGCACACTCCGTCTGGAATGTCAGTGTTGGCACCAGAGTTCACCCCATAGTCGACACTGCCACTTCCAACTGCGCCGATCAGAAAGAAGATTACAAATAGGGCGATGGTAACGAGCACAGCTAAGGAGCCAGTGACGATGCCGGCAATAGCCTGACCTTTCCCCCTGTTATCAATCAGCTTCTTCGAGCTCGAGAGCCCCGCGATCCCTAATGCAACTGCCACGATTCCCAACAGTGCACCAAGTCCGCAGAGCCAGAACAGAAACAGAGAGACGATGCCAGTGACCAAAGCAGCAGTGGCGGTGCCGTTAGCTCCACTGGTTGATGGGGCAGACCTTGGGGCTTGGGGTTGAGCACCGTATAAAGAAACTGCTGCTGGTGGCGGCGAGCTCGAGAATTGTCCCGGCGCAGACAGCGGGGGAGTCGTAAAGCTCGGAGTCGGTCCTTCTTGGGCCGGCGGCTGTGATGGTGACTGCCAGGGCAGTTGAGTGGGCGGCTGAGTCGGGGGCTGAGTGGGCGGCTGCCATGGCGGCTCTGTCGGTGGCTGATCACTCATCTGAAGGTTCCTCTCAGCAGATAATCACTCAGACTATCGCTTAGGTGAATTTTTGGCGGGGAGAGGTTCCCAAGGCTTTTCGGGCCAGGGATGTTTGGGATAGCGGCCGCGCATTTCGGCCCGCACAGCGCTGTAGCTGCCACGCCAAAAGCCAGGCAGGTCATTCGTCCGTTGAACGGGTCGTCCGGCCGGTGAGAGAAGTTCCACCGTCACGGCGACTCGTTGTGCCCCGACCACAGGGTGTTCATCGCATCCAATGAGTTCGCGTAACCGAACTGAAGCCAACACTGTTGCTGGCTCCCCATCAACCTGGCCGTAGTGCAGCGGAATCTTTTTGCCTGTGGGCAAGACCCAGTGAGTGGGAGCCAGTTCGGGCAGTTCGCGCGTCTGCTCCCAACTGAGCTGCGACTGAAGGGCTGCTCGCACATCGATTCGATTGAGGTCTTTTAGTGTTTTGGCTCGGTCCAAGAAGGGGCCAAGCCACTCGCTCAGAGTCTCGGTCAGATGCTCATTCGGCCAATCCGGCCAAGTTTGCTCCCCAACGTTGGTGGCCCGCAGCAGTGCAACTCGCGCCCTCAGCGAGTCAGCCTCTTTGAACCGGCCCAGCAACTGCAGACCCTCCTCGCTCAACGCCTGATTGAGTGCCGCGTGCAGAGCGGCCTGCGGTGGGTTGCTCAGGGGCTGTGCTCCAAAGGTGATTGCACCAAGGCGAGACTGACGAGTGGCAGTAACTCGGCCCTCGCGTGCATTCCACTCGACTGTGTCCTCGGTCAGAATCTGCGCTCCAAGTACTTCGCGAACGGTGTCTTCACTGATGGCCGCCCCGAGATACAAGCGTCCTGCTCGTGCTGCTGCGCCGCCATCAAGATCGGCAACGACAAGCCAAGTTGTCTTGTTGAACCGATGGTCCGCAGTCGGCAGCGCGACCTCGCCGCCTGATCGAAGGTGAAATACCACTCTTGATTTACCCTGGTCGTCGGTGCGAGTGGCTTTACGTTTTCGAGAAATTCGATCAGGGTAACCAGCGAGCAGGAGCCGGCCTAGGAGTGCGTCAATCTGCTCGGAGTTCAACAGGTCCGCGGTGTGGGTTCGGCCATCGCGGCTTGCCCCGAGAGTCCGTCTCCATTGCTGAACAGCATGCTGAGCGTCCCCATTACCGTGGCCCAACGCAAGTTCACGAGCACGCTCCACAAGGTCGATCTCTCCTGAGCGTGAGGTTTCCAATACGGCTACCACTACGGCCGCAAGATCGGCTGCCCCTGCTGAGCGACCCGCCTCGGCAACTGCTGCCAGCCGGGGATGAAACCCAATCTCTCCAAGTGCTCGCCCCTGCTTGGTCAGTCGCCCCTCGCCGTCGATTGCCCCCAGAGCGCTGAGTAATAGCTGCGCTTGATCCACCCCGCGTTCGGGTGGCTCATCTATCCACCGAAGCGATGCCGGATTCTCGACTCCCCAGACAAGCAACTGCAGAAGCATCGCCGAGAGATCGCCGTCCAGAATCTCTGGAGTGTCGGCTAGTGGGCGATGGCGGTGTTCGTTCTCTGCCCAGAGCCGGTAAGCAACACCAGGTGCAGTTCTGCCTGCTCTGCCTCGTCGCTGATCTGCTCCAGCTTGGCTGACGGCAGTTGTTCGAAGTGCAGGAAGCCCAGAGTAGGGATCAGTTCGCACCACTCGACGGCGGCCTGCGTCAATCACTACTCGTACGCCGGGAACCGTGATCGAGGTTTCGGCCAAGCTGGTAGAGAGCACCACTCTGCGCTGCTGTGCGTCGTGGCCCTGAATAATCTCTTGTTGTTCTGCGGGCGACAGCGAGCCGTGAAGCTGACGAACAATCACAGATCCAGATCCAGATCCAGATCCAGATCCAGATTGAGAGCGGTCGAGCACACGAGCGACTCGAAAGATCTCGGGTCGACCTGGCAGAAAAACCAGAATGTCTCCCGAGTCAGTTCGCAGGGTCTCTTGAATAACTGCTGCTACTCGCTCCTCGAGCGGATCATGCGCCGAACCCGGCCGGTAGCGAGTCTCTACCGGGTACATCTTGGCCACTGCTTCGATCACCGGCGAAGGAACCGCTGGCGCTGTCTCTGATCCGCGCGGCTGTGTCGAACCGAGGAGTGCCGCAACTGGGCTTGGATCAAGTGTGGCCGACATCACGAGGAGGCGAAGATCGGGCCGTAAGGATGAGCGAAGGTCCAACAAGAGTGCCAAGAGCAGGTCACTGTCTAACGAGCGCTCGTGGAACTCGTCGAGTAGTACGGCGCTCACTCCGCTCAGCTCGGGGTCGGATTGAATCCGCCGCAAGAAGAGACCCTCAGTGAGCACCTCAACCCGAGTCTGGGCCGAGACTTGTCGCTCACCGCGAACGGCATAGCCAAACTGCTGTCCAACAACTTGTTGGTGCATCTCTGCCATTCGCGTTGCAGCGGCGCGAGCCGCGATTCGCCGCGGTTCAACCAGAATGATTCGGCCAGACTCGGCCCAAGCTTCCCCGAGTAACACCGGTGCGACGGCTGTGGTTTTTCCTGTGCCGGGTGGTGCAATGAGCACAGCGGCTCCGTGATCTTTGAGCGCAGCGCAGAGCTGATCCATAACCTCAAACACGGGCAGTTCGGGCGGAGTCACTAGGCACAGTCTTGAGGCCCCCGACCCGGACCGCAATGTGATGGCCCCTAATCTGTGCGAATGGCCCCACAGAGAAGTCATATGAGGCGCTCGCTTCGAGCTGATTTGGGTGCAGTTGCCGTCGCTCTAGTTGCTGCCACTCTGCTGCTGGGTTGTTCCTCAAAGGAGGAGGTCGTGATTCCCCCGGCCTCGGCAGAACAGGTGACCCTGATTGATTCAGCGCAGGGTAGGGCTCTGATTGAGTCCCCAGAGAAGGTGTTGGTCATCGATGTTCGGCCTCGCGGTGAATACATGAGTGGTCACCTAGTGGGCGCCCAGAGTATTGACGCTGCTGTCCCTGCAGATTGGGAGTTTCGAACAGCCGAGTTAGACAAGGACATTCCCACGGTGGTCTATTGCTCCACCGCTGCTTGTAGCGAGAATGCCGCGACCATGTTGCTGCGGGCTGGCTTTACAAAGGTCTACGACTTGGGCGGGATAGCCGACTGGGATCCAGAGGATTTGTCAGTTGAGCCACCAGGCTGAGAGCTAGGCAGCGGCCGGACAAGAATTGCGATGGTCACTCCCGAAATGATGCCGATCACCAAGGCCGTGCCACCTCGCTCGATCCATCCAAGGAACACGCTTGGTACCACGGGCATCCAGATCAGGCCCACTCGAGGAGCAACCCAGCCGGCCAAAGTTGCAACTGAAACCAGCGGCAAGATGAGCATTCTGAGTTGTTCAGAAAGCCTATGAGCCAGCAGTGCTAGGCCGGCGGCTCCAGCCGCGATGCCAGCGAGAAGCAGCGGTAACCAAGTCTCAAACAGTGGCTGAGAAGCCTGAATTGACGGAACGGTCTCGAAGATTCCGCCGAGCGATAAAGCAGCAGCGCAAACTGAGGCCCCTAATAAGAGCATCAGCCGTGCTGTGCCTCGACGAGCTAAGAATGCTGCCAGAGCGGCGCAAACAACGGCGAGCAGACCCGACCAAGGGAAGGTGTTCCCTAAGTACAACAGTTGACCGGTGACGGTGACTTCTTGATTGTTGACCGTGAGTGGAACAAGCCAGTCTTGGGCCACCCTGTTGTCATCAACCACAGGGGGATCACTGACCATCCAATGAATCCGATGGTCATGCCAAGCGACCTTGCCGCCGGACCCTACGAGTTGCCAGTCGGGCGGCGCCTTACTGCTCACATCAGATGGGAACGCTGTCATCTCGCCAGAACCGCTCATTGAGGAACCGCGGCTGGAGTTCAAGATGACAGCCGGGGACCTGCGGTTTTGTTCGACCTTTCCGTCGGCCGAGATTCGCAAATAGGGCTCACCGTCATAGCCAGGAATCTGAACTGTGGCTCCCGGTTGAGCAGTTACCTGAAGGTAGGAGTCTCCGCCAAGCACCTGCACCTGAATCTGTGGGGTAGGTGGGTCGATCTCCTGAATGACCGACTCAAAGTTGCTTGGACGAACTGTGTCAGCAGCAGCAAGCGGTGCAGTCAGGGAGAGGGCAAGAAAACTCAGTGCTCCAAGACAGATCGCTACAAGACTGCGACGGGGGAACTTCAAAGCGAGCACGATGTGCAGATTAGAGCGGGTCAGATTAGAGCGGCTCAAGTGGGGCTCTGCAGAGTTGGCGAGCATCTGAGGTGATTGACTACTACCTATGAATCTGGATCGGCGCACGGATTACAACGTAGGCGAATTGGATGAGGTAACCGCCGACTCAGACCCAGTTGTGCTCCTGCGGCTGTGGCTTGAGCAGGCCGAGGCCGAAGGTGTACCAGAGTCAAACGCAATGGTGCTTGCAACTACTGATGCCACCGGACACCCTGCGGCTCGGAACTTGCTACTCAGGGGTCTTGATGACCAAGGCCACCTGATTTTCTATACCAATCACGACAGCCACAAGGGCAGCGAACTCGCCAGCAATCCCAATGTATGCCTGTTGTTTTCTTGGCTCGGGATGAATCGTCAGGTCCGGGTACTTGGCAGCGCAGCGCAAGTGCCTGCGCAAGTGAGCGATGAATATTTTGCCTCAAGGCCCCGAGAGAGCCAGATCGGGGCATGGGCGAGCCCGCAGAGCACGGTGATTGATGACCGGTCTGTGTTGGAGCAACTCGTTGTAGATGCAACCGAGCGCTTTGAAGGTGTCCCGGTTCCTCGTCCGCCGAACTGGGGTGGGTATGCCGTGCGCTCTACCGAGTTTGAGTTCTGGCAGGGTCGGCCGAGCCGCCTGCATGACCGATTGCACTACTGGCGACACGGCGATCAGTGGCGGCGCGAGCGCCTTGCCCCCTGAGCCCAGAATCTGACTCAGGTCTGCACACCCTCAGATGCTGAGTTCGCGTCGTACTCCGTCGCTGCCCATGAAGGCACTCGCCACAGGGGAGATGAAGTCGACCTCATCGGGAAGGTGAATCTGGATGCCGCAGAACACGGCGATATCCATCTCGGTATGCGCCTGCAGAGCGCCGAGCTCTGCCCACATTTCTGTGTTGACTGCTGTGGCCGCCAACCGAGTGAGTTCCAACAAGTTGTCGGGTAGCTGATCGGACTGCGAGTCAACAATGCGCCGGAGACGGTCGGCCTCATTATCGTCGAGTCCGGGAGTCTGTGGTTCAAATCCGTTTCGCAGCGATGACAAAAGGGCGGCCATTGCTCCGCAGGTTGGGGTGACCTGATCCTGGTGGCGGCGCAGGCTTTGTCCGATGTTTCCTTCGGGGTCGATCCCGATATGGGGCAGACCAAACACAATTAGGTGGCCGCGATCGTGATCAGAAGGCACGTGTGAGAGGGCTGCGCGCCAACCTGTTCGTCCAAGGGATGGCAGGGCCCCAAGGCCACCCAAGCTGAATGGCTGATCCCATCGTCTTGCCACCAAATCTGGAAATGATTGGGTCAATTCATCTCGGCAGACCGAGACGGCGGCAAAGCTATGTTCGCGAGCAAATCCGAGCGGCGAGACCAGCTTTGCAACACGAGCCAAGTACTGCTCAGCGCTCGTAGCCTGCGGAAACTCTGTAGCGAGCGCGTCGATATGGGTCATACAGGGCGAGGATAGGTTCTGATCACACCGAGGTGCCATCTTCACCGGATCGAACCTGAGCTTCAGATTCCTCAATCTGTTCTGGCTTGTGCGGGCGAACCAACAGTGAAAGAGCCACGGCGGCACCGAGAATGATGACGGCAGCGAGGGCTAGCTGACCTCCGCCTACGCGTTCCACCCACCGTTGCAAAGAGCTCTGAACATCTCGGGCAGATTGCACCACCGATGTTGACCCACCGGAGTTCAACTCGTGAATCTCAACAGCTGCGTAATACCCAACGAACAGGCCAGCAAGAATTAAGAACCCGCCCGAGATCTTGTTTACGTATGGCAGTAAACGACGAAATGCCCGCAGGATTCCTTGTTGAGTGAGAGCGACTGCCACCGTCAAGATGGCAAGGGTGGCACCCATGCCGAGTCCATAAGCCACAAACGTGGACACCCCCGCAGCAAAACTTCGGCGATCCAAAGTGGTGGAAACAATCCCGATAAAGATGGGAATGGTGCAGCTCAGCGAGGCAATCGCATAGGAGATTCCGTAGATGAACATGGAGGTCATCTCGCGACCCTCGGTGGATAGCTCGATTCCAGGCAGCTTGAGCACTGGCTCAAAGCCAAGCAGCATGGCAATGCCCAGCAGGATCAGAGCGATTCCCACCAGAATCGTGATGTACGGGAGTCGCCGACCAATGAGTCCCGAAACTGAAGACCAAGCAAACCCCATGACGCCGAAGACCAAAAGGAATCCCAGCGTGACACACCCGCTCACTGCGAGTGCGCGCAGCACAGGGTTTCGCACTGGGTCAAGGCCGTTCGATCGCTCGGCTGCTGTGGCTGAGTCTGTGGCGGCACGCGGTGTTTCAAGACCCAAGAAATAGGCAAGGTATGCCGGCAACATGGCAAATCCGCAGGGGTTAACGGTGGCTACCATCCCCGCTGAGAAAGCCAACGCGAGCACGGCTGCCATTAGGAAATAGGAATCCCGTTCTCGCTCAGGAACTTCTGAAGGGATTGCTCGTTTAACTCGCCGGTGTAGGTGGCCGCAACGTTGCCCTGAGCGTCAATCAACACGGTTCGCGGCAGCGCGAGTGCCCCGAATGCAGTCGAGATCTCACCTTTCGGGTCTCGGCCGTTGCGGAAGGTAATCCCAGTCTGAGTCACCATTTTGTTCCCAGAGTCGACCGTGTCTTGGCTATCGATTCCAATCACGGTGACCTTGCCCTTGAGTTGCTGCGACACCTTCTCGATAGCGGGAAGTTCGTTTAGGCATGGCGCACAGGTGGAGGACCAAAAGTTGAGCAGAACGGGGGTGCCCCGTCCCGCAATTTCTGAAAGCTGTTTGGTGCCCCCATCTAGGAAGTCCAACCGAATATCTGGGGCGGGTTCATCAAGGGTGGCTCGAGCTTCAGGGTCAGCAACAAGTGGTGCTACCGCAACTCCGTTGAGAGCGTCTTGTAGGTCGACGGCTTGGCTCTGATCACGCGCACCTGAAGCGTCAAGAAAGAGCCAGGCAGCACCGAATGCGACGCAGAGAGAGAAAGCCGTAATGGCCAACAGCCCCAGGGGGCCAACAGGTAGACGTCGTCCCCGAGGGGAGTTGGATTCCTCGGCTGCTGGGGCATCTGCCATGCGTGCAAGCTCTCCGACTCTGCGCCTCAATGACGCGACCTAATGGGGGGACCGGTTACACCGGTTCCCCCACCGTACCGATTCGGGCAGGGAAGATGCATCTCGGCGGGATCAGACTGCCACCAGTTTCCGGTGAATCTCCGGCACCTCCACCTCGGGCATGGTGTCGCCGGGGCGAGCTTTGCGGGGCGGGCGACCCTTTCGGCGCTTGCTGAGAATGATCTTGCCCGAGACGAACAGATGACCACCCCAGACCCCAAACTGCTCGCCACGTTCCACAGCTGCGTCCAAACATCGCCCACGCACGGGGCAACTCAAACACAGGAGCTTCGCGCTGCCAATGTCATCGAGGTCATCGGAGAAGAAGAAAGCGGTATCAAGGTCTCGACAGCTGGACTCCGCAATCCAGCTGTCTGCCAGAACGAATCCAGCCAAGAGATCTGCTGTGAATGAACCTGAATCGGTGGTGGTCATCTGGGTCTCCTGGGGTGGGTGATAGGTGTAGTTCGGTGCGGAAGGTGAGTTCGGTCTCACTCTGTATGAGTACGACCGAGGTGAATTGTGACGTTTTCGGTTCTGCTAGCCACAAGGAGGGATGTTGGCCACCAGGACAGATGTTGGCCACCAGGATGGAGCGCGAGCGATACTGCAGAGTCTGCGGGTCTGCTGTGACAGGGAAGCCGGGAACGGGTTCCAGAGAGCAGAAAAGCCGCCTGAGTGAGCTACCCGGCGGCTTCTAGAGTCAGGACCTATCGCTGAACCTTTCGGTTACTGCGGAGGGACTCCCCGTCGGGGTAGAACAATCGACACAAACTCGTGGGTCGAATGCGTTGGCTTACAAGAATAAGAATTGGCTGACTGAAGGCGCGCATCAACACAGCGCCAACCGGCTGCTTGTGTTGTCATCGTTGCCTTATGCATCTGACTGCTGCTTTCCTCGCCCAACCAAACGGGAGGGGCTCATGTCTTGCTCTACTGAGTTCCTGCTCTAGTGATTGCACCACTCACTGTTGCGGAAAGCAAGCGATTAAAAAATTCCGTTGCACTCAACGGGCATGCGGGCAGTTAGGAACTGGTCTGATACCGCAGAACTCCCTCGGCGTCTCGAAAGCTCGTGAGTCGACCCTCTTGTCGCAAGTGCTCAAGGTGAGCGTAGGTCTCAGACTCTGCCATTGGACCCCATGACCGTTCTTTAAAAAGTCGCTGTGAGTACTCCTTGACGGGTGCCCCCTCGAGTTCCATCGCAATCTGAAACAGCAACTCGAGGCGATCCTCATGGTGTTCGATGATTGCTTGGACGCGGCCGGGAAGATCCTGAAAGACCAGACCATGCGCCGGCAGAACATTGGTGACTCCCTGAATTGCCCCAACTCGTTCTAAGGCGGCAAAAAACTGGCTGAGTGAGTCCGAGTCGGGAGTCATGCCCGAGATGTGCGGAGTGATCGTGGGCAAGACATGATCCCCAGACAACAACGTGCCGTTGACGGGATCAAACAAACAGATGTGATCCTCGGTATGTCCAGGGGTGTGGACGACTTGCCAGTCGGTTCGTCCCAGTCGGATTATTTCGCTGTCTACCACTCGAATCGTTGGAGTGAGTGAGAGCAGCCCCTGCTTTGAAATCGAATCCCAACTGCGCATGTACTCAAGTTGTTCTGCAGGGGGAAGGATTGGATCTCCTCCCCAGGGGGTGGTCCTACCCGCAATGTCGGGGATTTCTCCCTCTCCAAAAAGAAGTTCCCGCAGCATGTTGGGCTCGGGCGGTTCTTGGTTGTCGGCAAGCTCAATCAGATCTCCCTCCATGGTGTTGTCGCCCTGATCGAACGGAGTGATGAACTCTTCGTGGGCCACGACATCGCAGTGTTGCTCAGCGCGTAGTCGGCCGGCTCCTCCAAAATGGTCGGGGTGAGAATGTGTCACGAGCACGGTGTGTACGCGCTCCACGGGAATCCCTGCTCGCGTGAGCCGGGTAGTGAGCTCGCGGTGGGCATCTGGCCCAGGCAGGCCTGGGTCGACCAACGTCACGCCGGTGGCATCTTCGAGCACATAGCAGTTCACATGCCCGAGGCCGGGTAGAAAGATCGGAAGCTGAATACGAAGCACCCCAGGTGCGACTTCTACGGCGTCATCTTCTGGCGGGAGTTGCTCCTGCTTCATCCTTCGGCAGTATCCGCGGCAGCGGGTTCTAACGCAGGCACAACGGGCGCAGCGGACGCAGTCTGTGCTCGAAACACTCGCTTGCGCCAGTAGCGCAGCTCTTCGAGCGACTCTTTGATGTCGTCCATGGCGCGATGCGCCGAGACCGACTTCTGGTATTGCTTCAGGTCCTCTGGGTACCAGCGGCGCGCAAGTTCCTTGATGGTCGAGACATCCACCGAGCGGTAGTGCAGGTAGTCCTCGATCTCGGGCAGGTAAGCCGTCAAGAACCTTCGGTCCATGCCAATGGAGTTTCCGCACAGCGGCACGGTTCGTGGCTCGGGGATATGCGTCTGAATAAAGGCAAGGGTCGCTGCTCCAGCCTCTTCAAGAGTAATCACCGAGGCGCGGATTTCATTGGTCAAACCGCTTCGAGCATGCATCTCAACTACGACCTCGTCCATCATGGCGAGTTCTTCCTCGGTGGCGTGAATCACCAGATCGGGGCCTTCGGCGATGATGTTGAGTTCATCGTCAGTAATCAAGGTTGCGATCTCGACGATCACATTCTTGGTTGCATCTAGGCCGGTCATCTCAAGATCCATCCATGCGAGCATTCCCCCACAGTACGGTCATTGCGGCCCTTTGCTGAAAGTCTTGGCAAATTCACCTCATCCCAGAACCGCTATCCTCAGCCCCGTGCTCCACGTACCTGTTGTTCGACTCGACCCAGAACTTCCCCTTCCTGAGTATGCAAAACCGGGCGACGCAGGGATTGATCTGCGGGCTCGTCAGGCCATCACGCTGAGCCCTGCTGGGGGGCGTGCGTTGATCCCGACTGGCATTGCCGTGGCCATTCCTCAGGGGTATGCCGGATTTGTTCAGCCCCGAAGCGGGCTTGCTTTGAAACATGGGGTGACCTGTTTGAACACCCCGGGATTGATAGACGCTGGTTACCGTGGCGAGCTCAAAGTGTTGTTAATCAACACTGATCCCGTGGAGCCGTTCGAGATTCTGCGAGGAGAGCGCATCGCGCAGCTCGTGATTCAAGCCGTTGAACATGTGGAGTTTGTTGAAGTCGAAGCGCTTGAGGAATCAGACCGTGGGCAAGGTGGGTTTGGCCATACCGGCCGCTAGCTAGTGGCGAGACATCTTGCTTAGACAGCTCGCAGGGTGGGCCCATCCGGTAGTAGCTCGATCCGGCGAGCACCATTTCGATCAGCAAGCCAGATAACGAGTCGCAGGGGCTGTTCGGCGTTACTCGAATCCCATTCCAAACACGTCATGGCCTGATCAAGCACACCGCAGCCGGAGTTGGCGTACTTCACTTGGTTGCCCTCGGCATCGTGTGGCCAAAGCATCGGAAAGTGGGTATGGCCAAAGATCAACCAAGGCCAAGATCCAGCTTCGGGCGTGCATTCGGCTAGGCGCGAGAACAGACGCTGTTCGTCCAGACTGTCGAAGCGGCGGTTCCCCCCGTATCGAGGGTCAACGGTGATGAGCCTGTTCCGGGCGCGACCGGCGAGGAGTCTTGCCAACCCCTGCTCATCGGGTAAGCCGCCCGCTTTCGGAATCTTCGGTAGATCATCAAGGCCAGTGATCAACCAGGTGATGGACCGACCCAACGGTGCAAACCCCGGGCCGTTCCACGAGTCAGTCAAATGACCATGAGAAATAATTGCCAAGACTCCCTCAATGCCGTCGCTCGGCACAGCCTCTGCACTACACAACAGCACCGTATCGGTGAGCTCAGCGCCGGGCAGGTGAGTGGTAGTGAGGTACTCCACCATTTTTGGGTCGGTATAGGCGTCGTCGTGGTTTCCCATGGTTCGCAGATAGCGACCCTCGGCGCAGAACCGGTCGCGAAGCAGCGAATAGATGCCTTCGTTGTTCTCGACAATCCTGTCGAGTTGCTCCCTTAGTATGGTCCGGCGAGACTCGTCTCGGCTCGGCCCGACTGCTCCGGTGAGGTAGGCAACGTCATAGATTGCGCCCCAGGTCGAGCCACCCACCATCCAAAAATCCTCAACATCACCGTTCTCGATCAGGTGCCACTCCTGGTCTGCATAACCAGTTAGGACCTCTTGGTAGAGCTCCTTGGTGCCTTGTCGCTCTGGCCAATCAAGGCGTCCGGGAATGCACCGGTGTAAGTCCGAGGTGATCACGTAGCGCGTAGCTGCAGGTCTGCGAGCTACACGAGTGAGCGGAAGCGGCGATTCAAGGCCCTGAGCGAGTGCGTGCAAATGCTCGGGGTACAGCTCGATTCTGGAGCGAGTGATCTTTGCAGTCCGCAGCGCAGCCACGGTCATCGTGGGCACCGTCACAGGCGCACCTACAATACTGAGCGCGGCCTTTGCTACCGCCCAAGCCGAGGCCGTAGCTCCGGGGCCACTGACCTCGATCTGGACTCCGGCGTCAGCACTGGCATCAGCACTGGCTCCAGCGATTGCGGCGCTGATGAGCGTGGGGTCCACCTGCCCGGCCTCAAGCGGACCCGACTCTTCGAGCGTAGAGCTGTCAACAAGATCAGGATCTAACGAGCGGAGCACTCTCAGCTCAGCGCCCACAATCGCGTCCCGGTCAGCTTGAGGGTCGATCTCCCCGTCGGGCGCTACCGGGTGCGGCCGGTCCCGAGCGTCTGCCCATCGGGCAGCTCGAAACAGCGCAGTGGTCCAAGCCCGAGCAGACTTCTCAGCCAGCGACAGCTTCTCTGGTGCAGGTTCCGCTTCTGCGGCGAGATCTTCTTGGGCTGCAGCCCGATCCTTGTTTGTATCCTCGCTGCTCACTGACAGAGCTTGGCACGCGACTGATGCCTCTCAGGGTGATTGCAGGTAGTGACGCTTGTTAGAGCGCAAAGCTGCCCGCGGCCCGGGCCGAGTGCTCGGACTCGCTAGAACCCTCTGCAGATCCTGCACAGCCGTCTCCAAGTCCAGAAACTGCCTCGGCAGTAATCTGATAGTTCCCTGAACTCATGCCAGCGGGTAGCGAGACTTCAAAGGTTGAGTTGAGCGGTTCGCTCAGGTCAGGAGTTGCATCCGTCCGAATTGCAGTTGCGGCACAACCAACTTGGACCCCGTCAACTGCTGCAATCAGGGGAACCTCGGTCACCGCAGTAACCCCTGAGCCGCCGCTGCATGTGAAGCCTTCTGCTAGGACCACTCCCGTCGCCCCCGATCCAGCAGCGCGCACCGTGACCGTGACGCATTGTTGCGCTGGTGGTTCGCCAGCCACTGCGACAGCCGCGGCAGAGTCAGAAACATTGATGGTTGCTCCCGCTCCTCCTGCTGCCTGTTCGATACTGAGCTTCAGCTGACCGGACTGACCGAGTGCTGATGTGGGCACCGTTGGAGTATCTACTTCTGCGCTGTCGGCAAACACTTGCGATGCCTGAGACGGAGTCGAGGTGTCAACGAAGCCGAATATAGCAATGGCGAGGGCCATCATTCCCAAACTGCCAAATACGGCGGCTCGTTTGGCCGTGCGTCCTCTGCGGAGTGAATTTCCGCGCTGGAGGATTGCATCAAATCTTGCTTCCTCGCCCACGGCCGGGAAGTTCGGTGGGGTTTTCTCAGCCATCAGTCATTCCGTTCTCGAGAAGTTCTTCGGCGGGCTGACGAGTGACGTTTTTCATCTGTTTACGCAGTTTTGTGGTTGCACGATGCAGATGAGTCTTGACCGAACCGCTCGACATTCCGAGCGCTGAAGCAACCTCTTCTTCTGGCAGGTCGATCAAATAGCGAAGCACGATGACCTCTTGTTGGCGGCCAGAGAGATGCTGCATGGCGTCGGTAAGGTCGATTCGTAAGGCTGCGGAGTCACCGGAGGGATCGCTGCGGACTTGTTCGGGTTTGGCCTGCGGCTTGCGCTGTTCGTGGCGGAGGTAGTCAATGCAGAGGTTGCCCACGACTCGCAGGAGCCAGGCGTCGGGGTTGGGATGCTGGCGCACTTTGCCCCACCTTGCATAAGCGCGAGCGAAGGCTTCAGCAGCGATGTCTTCGGCGAGTGCTGTGTCTCCGAGCAGGCGGCGGGCAACGGAGATGGCGCGCGGTTGCAGGTGTTCGTAGAACCCTCTGAACCCGTTGTCATCGGCTGAATCTTGCACCACATACCTCTTCAACGGTTGGGGGCCGCAGAGCGTTGACTCCCACCTAGAAATTATTTCTGTTACCGGATTGATGGTACCTGCCTAGTGTGGCGCAGTTCGGCTCCGTCCGCTCATATCTGTACGCTGAGATACGTGACCGTTGTGGCCGGGGCGTATTGGGTGATTTGTCTGGTTCTGGTTGCCGCTGGAGCAACCAAACTGCTTGACCCTGCAGCGTTGGCGGGGGTTCTGGCCGCGTTGCGGTTTCCGCTCGCGACCAACGCAGGCTCAGCTGCGCGGATGGCTCGGCTCATCGGGTGGGTAGAATTGCTTCTCGGTTTTGCTGGCCTTGTAGCGGGTGGGGCAGTCGTAGCGGCAGTTGTAGCGGCAGCAATAGCGGCGGCTTATGCAGGATTTGCGGTTCTCTTAGGAGCGGCTCGGCGGGCATCGCTCACAAGCTGTGGCTGTTTTGGATCCCGCTCGGGCCCGCCAAGCCGGCTCCACCTAGCAATCAATCTGGGGTCAGCCTGTGTGGCCGTTACTGCTGCGGCTTTCGGCGTGCCTGCAGTGCGCGAGGGATTGTCGGGAACGCCGGCGGTCAATGCCTTGGTGTTGCTCGGCGTGCTGTCTGCAACTGCGGGCATTCTGTTCTTGGAGACTGAGCATGGCTGAGCCGTTCAATCCAGAGGTTTCGAGGGTGCTGTTGGTTTTCAAAACGCATCTTGACGTGGGGTTTACCGACTTTGCTCGAGTTGTTCGGCAGCGGTATCTGGAGGAATTCTTTCCCCGAGCGATTGCCGTGGCCGCAGCCTTGCGCAACCGTGATGGGATTGAGCGGTTTCGTTGGACGACCGGATCCTGGATTCTTTCAGAAGCCCTAGATGCCGAAACGAAGACCGGCGGGCGAGCAGTGCAGGCCGCAGTCGAACGGGGTGATTTGTGTTGGCACGCGTTGCCATTCACTCTGCACACTGAGTATTGCGACCGCTCTCTGTTGGAACATGGCTTGGCCCTGTCCGCCCGCCTAGATGATCGTTTTGGCAAGCAGACCCGAGCAGCAAAAATGACCGACGTGCCTGGCCACACCCGGGGTTTGGTGTCGGTCCTCGCTCAGGCCGGCGTGGACTTCTTACATATCGGCGTCAATCCAGCCGCCACTGCTCCCAGCGTGCCCGAGTTGTTTCGCTGGCGCGACTATGCGGCAGCAGGCTCTCCTGAACTTCGAGTGATGTATCAGCCTGGCGGCTATGGAGATGTTCAACTCATCCCCGGCACGAGCACAGCGGTGGCGATCGATCTGACCGGAGACAATCGGGGTCCGCACAGCGTTGAACAGGTGATCGCACGTTTCGCAGAGCTGTCGGTGCGCTTCCCGAATGCGCAGATTCAAGCAGCGAAGCTTGATGATGTTGCCGATCTGCTGCGGGTTCTGCCTGAACAGGTCACTCAGGATCTGCTGCCGGTTCTTGATCAAGAAATTGGTGACACCTGGATTTTTGGGGTGGGCAGCGACCCACAGAAAACTGCTTCGTTTCGCGAACTCTGTCGAGTTCGAAACTCCTGGATTTCCCCCGAGGCTCCGGCGTCAAGCCGGCTTGCGGTTGATGATCCTGCCCTGGCTCAGGCCTCCACTGAACTGCTGCTCGTGGCGGAGCACACCTGGGGCATGGATCAGAAAACTCACTGGCCAGAACTTGCGCATTGGAGTGCAGAGGGCCTCGCTCAGGTCAGACCCCACACAAC
>Ga0194041_10000467_pt1 | contig 16263 bp, 21 predicted proteins | sample JunL449m_MetaG_FD_160082 | JGI IMG/M metagenome (GOLD analysis project Ga0194041, IMG submission 160082) | Anoxic zone freshwater microbial communities from boreal shield lake in IISD Experimental Lakes Area, Ontario, Canada - Jun2016-L442-9m | ecosystem: Environmental > Aquatic > Freshwater >...
GATTTATTTGGTGATTTTATTTTTGTGTCTGTGTCTGTTTTGGCATATGGCATGCACCTTGTTTTCTATCATGTATTCATTCAAGTCCCGAATTAACTCCTGTTGGCGGGCCAGAGTTAAATCCTTCATCGCATAATACAATACTGCCATGCCATTTGCGGGGTGCAATGTTTCACAGATTAGATTATTTACTAGCATCTTATCATGTTCCTCCATTAATACATTATATAATATCTCTCCGGTATATTTGATTTTCTTTACATTTTCAAATTTGCCAATAAAATCCTTTGCTTTGTGCATTTGTCCATTTGTCCATTATAAAAGATGGAATGGTTTTCTGGCTGGGAAGATTATTGCCGAGTGCGTTCTTTTCAAAACACCCCAAATATTTGTCTTGCGTAACGGTTTTTTTTATTGCGTATGATATGAGTGGTATGAGTGGTGTGTGTGTAGTGGGTATTAGTTGCATGTCCATATTTATTAATATATAAAAACAAATAAAAAAGTTACGAGAAAGTGAGTGGTGTAATGAAAGTTTAGTGTCGTAGAAAAGGGTAGTAAAATAAAAAAAATTGAAATGCTTTTTACTGTAGAAGGGTAGGTATAAAGTGTAAAGTCAATCAATTCAATTCAATTGAAATGTCAGGAATGTCAGTGTCATCAGTGTCAATTGCCGTGTCGGTGGAGAATGGTTTAAGTCGAATGATGTCGGAACACGGTTTGAATGTGAGTAGAGAACTGGGTAAGCTGTATGGTTTTGATGGAGAGGAGGGTTGGCGTCGTCTAATGGGCGAGAAGAGTGTGGAGGTGAAGAGTAGTAAGGTGGTGAAGGAAGGTGGAAAGGCGAAGGGTCGTCCGAAGAAGGCGGTGAAGGCGACGGAGATAGTGGGTGAGACTTCTGATTTGTTTACGGAACTGATGTCTGAGATAGCGTGTTCTTCGTCGTCTTCTGTGTCTGTGTCTTCATCGTCATCGGTGTCGGTGCCAGTTGAGGTGTCGGTGCCGGTGCCGGTGTCAGTGTCAGTAGTAGATAAGAAGGCAGCGGCGAAGGCGTTGAAGGATGCGGAGAAGGCATTGAAGGATGCGGAGAAGGCGTCAGTGAAGGCGTTGAAGGATGCGGAGAAGGCGGCAGTGAAGGCGACGAAGGATGCGGAGAAGGCGGCAGCGAAGGCGTTGAAGGATGCCTCAAAGCCGAAGGGTAAGGCAAAGCCGTCAAAGTCCGAGCCAAAGGAGGTAGTGCCGGAGGTAGTGGTGGAGAAAGTGGATGAGAGTGTCTTGGACGAAGTAGTGGAGAAGCTGTTGGGGGAGGAGGAGAGTATTTCAGTGAAGAAGTTTACGCATAAAGGAGTGAAATATTTGAGAGATGAGAAAACATGTCTAGTATACAATATGTTGCAGGAAGTGATAGGTGAATGGGACGAAGCGAAACAGGAAATAATTTTGCATGAGTGCGCCGAATCTTCAGATGAAGAGGAAGAGGAAGAGTATGACGAGTGAGTGGTAGTAGTGAGTAGTGAGTAGATAGAATGTATAATGTATAATTTATGAATTAAATAACTTAAAAAAAACAGGGTGGGTAACCTCCTCATCCCCCTTTTTTTTCGCGAAAAATATATAATGAAACAACTTAAAGATGCGGGCCTAATTTTGCGAGTCATTTCCCCGTTTTGTCACTCATTTCCAGACTTGGCATTTCTGGCACACATACGGTGCACATGAGATTTCTCTCTGCATTCAATTTTGGAAGAAGAAAATAAAAGATATAATGCATTAACATAACAGTTTTAATGGATTATAGAGTAGTCATTTATCAATTTTAACTTCCTTGGCAATATTGGAAATGATTTTGGGATTGCTTTGAGGATTAGTGTCTAACGATTGTATGATGATGTTATTATATAGGTCGCTTTTGGAAGAATGGCTATGCGCACATTCAGGGTATTTTTCTCTCCACTTAGGAATCATGCGAATATTTTTATTGGCGATAGTTTTGATGGCTTTATTTAATTGTTCATTATTATCGTTTTCCTTTTCCCATTTATCGGCCTGCTTAATAAAAATGGTTTCTCTCTTGGTATCACTACAATGAACAGGTCTTTTATTAACCTCAAGAGCTTTTAAATTGCGAATAATGATATTGGAAAGTCCGCCGACATAGCCTAATTCACCAACCTTTTCTAAATCGGATAATTGAAACTGGAGAGAATCAACAAAATCATTCAAGTTCATAGCATCCTTACAATATTCGTTTAAAAACATGTTCAGATTAAATGTTTTGTTGTTGCTGTTATTATTATGGCTATTATTATGACTATTCTCATTATGTGGTTGTATATTTTTGCATACCTCAACGAGTTGTTTCTGCATATCTTGATTACTTTTAACCACTTCTAATACTAAATTAGTTAATAGAATAGTATCATTTTTACATTTTTGTTTATGTTTCCATAAGCCGGAATGATTGGCATATTTTTTATTACAGTTTTCACAAATAAAAGAGGACAAATCGGGATTTTTTATTTCCAAAACCCTTCCAAAATGTTTTTGGGTTGATTCGTGTTTTTTAAAATCTTTTAAACTGCATGTATAATAGTGGCATTTTTCACACGAAAATTTAAAGTGGGATTTTAAGGATAAATTTACTTCCATTTCCTTCTATATTGGAAGTATAAAAATCCCTAAATAGTTTTCGGCAAAAGAAATTAAAAAAAATTATGGTAACAAATCCGAAATTATTTTTTTTACGCCGAGACGCTAAAAATGAATTATGGTCACAAAACCGGTTTTTGGCCAAAGTCTTTTGGCTTTTTGGATTTTGGACATTTTTTTTGTCCATTTTTGAAAACGGGAAAACACTTTTGACTTTTTTTTTCAAATTTTTAGAATATATATTAACTAACTGGCTTAAAGCCGTGGGCCTTATTTTGCGTCTCATTTCCCGGTTTTGTCACTCATTTCCGGACTTGGAGAATATACGGTGATGATCTAACAGTACATTTCTTTCTCTCTATGTTTTGTTTAGAGAGAAGAAAAATAAAAGAAATAATGCGTCTGTATTGAAGGATTATATGGATTATAGAGTGCTTTGGTAGTAAAGGAAAAAAAGAGTGGACATTTGAGGTGTCACCTCTTTTTTGTGTGTGTGTTTTTGACCACTAACATATTCATGCCTTCTCAACATATTGTGTGACTTCAGAACAAACGGACCTGCAAAGAGGGCATGCGGCGTGTTTCCACTTGTCCAAACATGCAGTGCCGAAATGGTGTCCGCAAGGCGTGGTGCATGTTTCTCTAATAGCATGCTTGATCATGCATATAGCACAATCATCTTCCATCTCTTTATTGGCCTCTTCAGGAGAGAGTGTTTGAAGCTTAATTTCGCGTGTGAACAGTGGGCGGTGTGTTCTTGATGGAATAGCGTTTTGTAGGTTGGGTTCTTGGGTTGCTTGCATGAGTAATTCTTGGGTCACTCGTATGCGCATGTCCGCAATCCGTTGTCGTTCTCTTTCATGTCGTTGTTCAGTGAGACGTGCCCTGATAACCCGCGCTTCCTGAGGGAATGCATGTTTACCGAGTTTTGTCTTCATGTATGTAATCTTTTTGGTGAGTCTATCACGGTAAGTGAGTAGACGGCTGAAGTATAGTGGGTCAGCAAATGCTGGGTTGGGTGGTTCACTAAATAGATTCCATAAAGTCTGCATATCTGGAGTGAAGATGTGAGTGCGTATGTATTCGTTTATCGCATTGTTGCGTATGTCTGCCTTATAAGCAGCATAGCTAGCGTACCGGCCATTCGCCCATACGGAGAATGCCTCCATTTGTTCATGTGTAACAGGAATGACCCCGCCTGTAGTAATCTCTGCGCCAGTGTACATGGTGTTCAATTGATTGATACCTTTTGTTTATATGCTATTCCTTCATTCCCTAGAAAAGCATTTCAATTTTTTTTGAAATTGCGGTAATTTACTGAGACACTATTTTTTTGTGGGCAAATCTAGCACACATACGGCGGGCATAGCCTGGCACACATACGGTGCGAAGAGCCTGATTATTTAACCACTCATTTCCCCGTTTTGTCACTCATTTCCGGACTTGGCATTTCTAGCACACATACGGTGCACATAACTAACCACTTTTCTCTCTAACTTTTGTTTTTAGAGAGAAGAAAAGAAAAAGATATAATGCATTAACATAACAGATTTAATGGATTATAGAGTAGTCATTTATCAATTTTAACTTCCTTGGCGATATTGGAGATGATTTTAGGATTGCTTTGTGGGTTGGTGTCTAATGATTGTATAATGATATTGTTATATAGGTCGCTTTTGGAAGAATGGCTATGCGCACATTCCGGGTATTTTTCTCTCCACTTAGGAATCATCCGAATATTTTTATTGGCAATAGTTTTGATGGCTTTATTTAATTGTTCATTATTATCATTTTCCTTTTCCCATTTATCGGCCTGCTTAATAAAAATGGTTTCTCTCTTGGTATCACTACAATGAACAGGTCTTTTATTAACCTCAAGAGCTTTTAGGTTGCGAATAATGATATTGGAAAGTCCACCGACATAACCTAATTCGCCAACCTTTTCTAAATCGGATAATTGAAACTGGAGAGAATCAACAAAATCATTCAAGTTCATAGCATCCTTGCAATATTCGTTTAAAAACATGTTCAGATTAAATGTTTTGTTATGGCTGTTATTATTATGGCTATTAGTATAATTAGAAACAGCATTCTTCTCCTTAGACATTTCAATAATTTGATTTTGAAGCGAAGAATTTTGTTGTAACAATTCCAAAATAATATTTTTATCATGAGTGGCAAAGCACTTTTGTTTATGTTTCCATAGTCCGGTGCGTTCTTTATATTTTTTATTACAGTTGCAGCAAATGTGGTGTGTGACTTTTTCGCCTAAATCTGTTGCCATTTGTTGATTTTTATGTTTCAATGTGTTAATATGTCTGTCATATTGATCTTTGCGACTGGTATAATAGTGACAAATTTCACATCCAAAATTATTCCCGACTTTTTCGCCTAAATTTGTTGCCATTTGTTGATAAATTATCAACATAAAAAAGTTTAAAGTATTTTTCGGCAATAAAAAATAAAAAATTATGGTAACAAATCCGAAATTATTTTTTTTACACCGAGACGCTAAAAATGAATTATGGTCACAAAACCGGTTTTTGGCCAAAGTCTTTTGGCTTTTTGGATTTTGGACATTTTTTTTGTCCATTTTTGAAAACGGGAAAACACTTTTGACTTTTTTTTTCAAATTTTTAGAATATATATTAACTAACTGGCTTAAAGCCGCGGGCCTTATTTTTGGCACACATACGGTGCGTTTCTCTCTGCATTCGGTTTTGGAAGAAGGAAATAAAAGATATAATGCATCATCGTGAAAGATAAAATGGATTATAGAGTATCCAACTGATGTTAGAGAAAGAGAGAAATAAAAATAAAATTGAATACTTTTTTATTAAATAAAAAATAACATAGAATAATAAAATATGACATTTAGTAAACTTCAACGCGGAAGAACGATAATTGAACAAAAACAAAATAAATTAAACCCAATTGGGTGCCTTTATTGCAAAAGTAAAGGGAGCCCTTCTTGGACAAATCACACTATGAAAAATGACAAAGGTAAAACTATATGTAGTAATGCAATCCTTGACAGAATGGTTACGCGTATTTCTACGAAAACATTTACATCAAATACGTGCACATTTATTTGGTTATCTACTAATAAATAAAATTCATTAAACAAAAGAAAAAAAAATGAAATGCTTTTTGAAAATAAATTAAAGAGTACTCACACACAATATATACAATGTCAAACATGTCTGCTGCATTTGAGAAGGGAATGAATGGATTACTGAAGGATCACAGTGTTGCGCTAACAAAGGAGTTAGCCAAGGTTTTTGGGTTTGATGTAAAAGAAGCTCTCCAGTTGGTGGATACGTTTCTTCAAAATGATAAAAAGGAAGTGAAAAAGAAGGTGGTTAGAAAAGAAAAGGCGGTAGAAACGGAAGAACAGAAGAAGTTGATTGAGGAAAAGGCGGATGAGGTGATGAAAGTGATGGGGCTTTCTAAAAAGGAGGAGACTGCTGAGAAAAAGAAGGTAGTAAGAAAGGGAAAGGCAAAGGATGTTGTTGTAAATCTTTCTCCAATCCTAGAGGAGGAGCCTGTAAACGAGGAAATTGAAGAGGAAATTTTCATGAAGGATATTGACGGGAAACATTATTTTGTGAATGAAAGTAATGGAAATATTCATGAGGTTGTCGGCGATTGTGATGCGGGAGAAGTAGTAGGTGTTTATAAAGATGGTGCGCCAGTATTTAATAAGGTTGAAGAGGTACCAAAGAAGAAGTCTGCAGCAAAAAAGGTAGAGAAAAAGGAAGAGGAAAAGGCAGATGAAAAGGTAGAGAAAAAGGCAGGGAAAAAGAAGGGGAAAAAGGTAGAGAAAAAGGCATAAATATGGTTTTATATGTAAGTTGAAGTATATATAAAATAAAAAACAAAAAAAAAATAAAAAACCCGGGTAACCACCCATTTTTTTGTTGTCATTATGGAACCAAAATAAAAATTGAAATGCTTTTCGGTGATTATATGGAATGTATAATAAATAATCAATCAATTACTTCAAGTATGAATGAAATATTTAAAGTGTGTGATTGGATTCAAGTGGAGAATCTGGATTGGGATAATTTATCATTAAACCCAAAAGCCATGGCTTTGTTAAAAGAACATCCAGACAAAATAAATTGGGCCAATTTATCATTAAATCCTGCGGCGATATCTTTGTTAGAATTACCAGAAAATGAAGACAAACTGCATTGGTTCAACTTATCATTAAATCCAAATGCGATGTCTTTGTTTGATAAATATAAAGATAAACTAGATTGGACAAGATTATCCAGCAATCCAAGTGCATGGTATTTATTGAAAGACAATATAGACAAAATAAATTGGTTGTGGTTTTCCATGAATCCAAACCCAAATGCAGTGGCTATGATGGCAGAAAATATAGATAAACTCAACAACTATTGGGTTTGGTTATGTGCGAATCCAAGTCCAGATGCAATGATTTTGTTAAAAAAGGAGTGTCCAAATAGATTAATCACTTGGTCAGCTTTATCATCCAATCCGGCCGCGATAGAGTTATTAGAGCAAAATCCAGAAAAAATTGTATGGCCTTATATTTTAGAGAATCCAAACGCCATGCATTTAATAGAACGATATCCAGAAAAAATTTGGTGGCTTTGGTTATGTACAAATCCAAGTGCCATGGATTTCATAGAGAAAAATGAAGACAAGATTGATTGGAAATATATATCAAAAAATCCAGGCATATTTGAGCTGGATTATAAAAAGATGGCGGAGCAAAGGACGAAAATAGTATTAGAAGATCTCATGAAAGCGGCGTGGCATCCTTCAAGAGTTTCCAGGTGGCTTGATATGGGGATGGAGATTGAGAATTTTATGGTTGATTAATGCGTGGTTAATTTTACGGTCTGGCACACATACGGTAGTCTAGCACACATACGGTAGTCTGGCACACATACGGCATTGAAAAAATTTAGTGAGCCGGGAAATGAGTGAAAATAAAAATAATTGAAATACTTTTCTGGGTCTACCCCGATCAGCATACAACAACACAGGTACTCAATCAATTGAAGCACAATGACAACTGCTCAAAAGCCCTTTAACCTCCTATTCTCGCTCCCGGATGAGTTGATTACAGAGATATACGGGACTTTTGACCCCACTTACCGCATCTTTCATACCCCCGAGTTCCGCAATGAAATAGAGGGCAGTTCGGGGTGGTTAAATGTACATAAAAAGACAATCAGAGATATTCTTTGTGAGTTGACGGAAGTTTTCATTCTTAATGGCGAGTTTGTTAATGAGTATGGATATTACGGGGAGGATGTAGATGTAGACATTAAAAATAAAAAACTGATTGAATACACGGAAGACAATTTTGAGATTTACTTACATCCTGCCACGAAAAACTACATGTACTATAAGGTTTTGCCAAAAGGGTCAACTAAAGACAATTGCTCCTTTTTGCGAAACCCGCGACGGTTTGATGGCTTTGTATGTTACGAACAGCCCGAGGACAATGACGACTATGAGTTTGGATTCACTTCATGGGAGAAAAATCCTGAAGTAGCTGCGAAGTTGTTAACTAAATGTGCTTGTCTTACTTCCGCACGGGAAGGCTTTTATATCTTTAGTTAAATAAAAAACAAAAACAAAAACAAAAACAAAAACAAAAAGAAGGGGACTTTACCCCCCCCCCCTTTTTTTGTTGATTAATAAGGGGAAATTTGTCACTCATTTCCCCGTTTTGTCACTCATTTCCGGACTTCGTACATATACGGTAAACATTGTAGGGGATATTGCACGATAATTTACCGTGGCGGGCGGAGGGGACATAAACGGCACACATACGGCGGGTGCTAGGGGTCATAGACAGGGTTAGCCAGTACACAAAAATAGTCATAAATAATCCCTTCATTAATTCTACCCATCGCCTTTTCTCTCTACAATTTATTTTATCAATCATAAAATAAAATAAAAAAATGAATGCAAATATTTAAAATACCTAGATATAAACCAATCAACCAATCAACCAATCAATTAAATCAAAATGACAGACATTGCCTTACAACCAGATATGTATTCCCCAAGTATAGATGACAATGGAAATTATATAGACAGAATCCCTCCTTTCTTTTATATAAAAAAAGGACTAAGCTGTCCATGCGGAACTAGAAAAGATAAATTATATGAATCTCATGCATGTTTCACGGCACATATAAAATCAAAAGGTCATCAAAAATGGCTCTCAAACTTAAACCTGAATAAAGCCAATTATTACGCAGAAAATGAAATCCTAAAAGAAACCCTACAAAATCAAAGATTGATTATCGCAAAATTAGAAAAAGATGTCCATAACAAAATAAATACAATTGACTATTTGACACAACAATTGACACAACAATTAACGAATCAACATAATAAACCCCCTACTCCCCATGTGAATAATTTATTAGATTTTGATTGACTAAATTATTTTATAAATAAATACAATTAAATACAATTAATCATTTATAAAAATATAAAAATCGTTTATAAAATACCGGTATATATTCCTAATTTTTGTTTATCATACCGTAAAATCATTTGAATGTATTCGGTATACAATGAAATGTCTGTACTATTTTTATCTATATTTAATATCATTTTACACATGTAAACAATTTCTTCATTTGTATTATTAAAAATAGCAACCAACCCAATCATTTTATGAATTAATTGTCTTATACTTGAACAAGTAATATTTTTTGCGGAAAGTTCTAGTATAATATTCATATAATCCTCATTAATTGTGTGCATAAAATCTTGATATGTATCTATATTTTTATTACAAATATTTAGAAAAATATATTTATGAAATATAAGCATAATGTTATATTATAATAGTATTGTATTTAATACAAATATAAATATTATTAACGACTTTGTAAGTTTAATTAATAATATATATATAATTAAATTATATACAAATAATATATATGAATACTAAAAAAAAGAAATTTAATAAAAATAAGACAAAAAAGTCTCATAAATTGTCCTCATTTTCATTATTTAATGTTTTTAGAGATGTTAAAAATGTAAATAAGGGTCTTAGAGAAAATGATAAAGAAACGCTTTACTATACCGGAATTGAAGATGAATATAATAAAAAAAATATATCATATGATAGATTAAAAAAAAATTTAATAAAAAATATTAACGAATTAGAAGATAGTAAATCCAGATTTACAAATCCACAAAAAGATTTTTATACTTATGTAAATGAACTCTGGTTAAAAGATATAAAAGTAAAAGAAGGCCAAAAATATATTGTTCAAGTAGATGATTTTAGGTTAGTTCAAGATAAAGTATATCACGAGTTACTTGACATCGTGGAGGACTATACTAAAAAAGGAGAAACAAATCAAGCTGTGCAAATGAAAAATTTATATCATTCAATTAAAAAAGGGGCTACAACTCAATCATTAAAAGAAAAAGTTAAAGAATTAGTTTCAGAAATGGATTCTGTCCGCCAAGATACAAACAATGTATGGGAATTCATTGGAAAATTGAATCAAAATGATAGTGTATCATATGCAATTCCTCTTAGTTGGAATTTAAACCCAGATAATAAACAACCAAATATATTTAGATGTTATATCAACTCACCAAAGTTAACATTGATTGATTTAAATGTATATTTTGATGATGGCACAAATATTAAATATAAAGAAAACTATAGAAATGCGTTTTTTTCATTCTTATCAAAATTATTTTATGCCGCATTAGGTCCTAATAATATTAATGTAAAAGATGTATATGATGTAGAAGTTGAGATTATAACTGCAATGGGATGTGATGAAGGAATTGTAGAGAATCAAAATAATTATAATAGAGTAACTGCAGCTCAAGCGCTAAAAGAGTATAATTTAAATTGGGATAAGTTTTCATATGCATTAGGATTTAGTACACCACCGGAATTTTTTATTACTACAAGTTTAAATTACTTAAAATGTGGAACCAAATTATTGTTGGATAATTGGAATTCTGAAAAATGGAGAAGTTATTGGTTATATATTTTTATTAGACATTTAGTAAGACTCACTGCAGAATATAGTGATATTTATTATGATTTTATGGGTAAATTTATGACTGGACAAGCTGCTCAAATTGATAGAAAATTATTGCCTATATTTCCTCTCAGTTATGCATATAACACATTTTTAAGTAATAGTTATATTGAAAAATATGAAAGAAAAGAAGCTCTTACTTATTTAAAAAATATGGCATATGATTTAAAAGCTGTATTCATAAAAATTATTTCCTTGAATAAATGGATGCAGCCGAAAACAAGAAAATTTGCATTACAAAAATTAAAATATTTGAAATTAATTATAGGCTCGCCAAAAGAATTAACAGAAGACCCTGAATTATCTTTTGATATAAACGATGCTTTCTCAAATATGATGCAAATTGGTAAGTGGAGACATGATAGATTTATTGAATTAGAAGGAAATGAAGTAGTAGATTTTCCAACAATTGATTGGTCCGTTGTCCCGCCAAAAATAATTGGCACGCAAGCATACCTTGTGAATGCCAGTTATACTCCTTCCAAAAATGCAATATATGTTCCACTAGGATATATTCAAAAACCATTTGTTGATTTAGAAGATAGAGGAATTGAATATAATTTGGCACATCTTGGCTTTACACTAGCTCATGAAATGTCACATTCATTAGATGACTGGGGTAGTCAATATGATTATAGAGGTGTATTACACAATTGGTGGACAGAAAAAGATAAAGAAACATACAAAAAAATACAAAATAATGTAATACTTCAATATGAAACATTTGCAAAGAGGGATGGCATTATATTTGATGCAACTATTGGAATTGGTGAAGACCTGGCAGATATTTCTGGATTAAATATTTGTACTCAATATTTGGCTGAATTTCAAGAAATGAATAAAGATATACATTATATACGTCTATTATCTTTTAAGGTCTTTTATGTGTATTATGCATACCAAATGAGACAAAAATTAAGTAAGAAGGCGATATCTGCGCAATTAAAAACAAATCCGCATCCGTTAGATAAATATAGAACAAATGTGCCATTAAGTAGACAAGAAATATTTAAAAGTTTATATGAAATAAAAAGAGAGGATGATATGTATTGGGAAACGAAACATATTTGGTCATAAACATAAAATCAAATCAAATCAAATCAAATCAAAGTCTACCGAGACAAGAAAATAATAATCTGGTCCATCTATTTTTCCTTTTCTTTAGTTTCTTATCAGATATTTCTTGTAATGTATGTTGAATATCAGTATTAATTTTCAAGTCTATACTTTTTTTAACAGAAATAGGTACTTCTTTTTCTTCACATGTATACGCAGCTTCATTTTCATTTTCATCAGCATGCACATTTTTATATGCAGTTTCATCATCATCTTCATTACCATCCTCATCGGCATGCACATCATCTGCATTTGTTGTTATTATAATTGTTTTTTGGAAGACTCTTATTCCTTTTCCATGTTTGTTTCCATTTTTCCAAATTCCACCATATATTTCACCATTTGCATGTATTAATATTCCGTTCCCGTGTTTTTCTCCACTTTTCCATATACCATCATATACATCTCCATTTGCACATGTAAAAACTCCTGGTCCGTGTCTCTCTCCGTTTTTCCAATAGCCATCATACACATCCCCATTTTGGTATTTCATAATACCTTTCCCATGCGCAATTCCATTTTTATTTTCACCTTTATACAAGGATGAGACAACAACAGTATTGCGATTACTACTACTACTACTACTACTAGCAGACATCGTTTATTTAAAAACATATTTTTTACTAAAAGAAAGAAAAAAATATGTACACTATTTACAAATACACCTTAATAAATTACACCTTAGTAGATTATAAAATACCCACAACAGTTTTTGAATTTATTTGTATATTTAAATTATATTATATATTTTTGAATTTATTTGTATATTTAAATTATATTATATATTTAATTTTAAATATATGTTTAGCGTATAATGAGTGTTTCGTACCAAACTAACGTTTTGTCCGCGTTTGGAAATTTGGCTATTCCTGACACTGCAAATTATTTTTTGAGTAATACATTTGACACCTCAACCCGTTATACTCCTTACATGGAACTTATTTTTCAAATAAATGAAGGAGACACTGCGTATGCTATATATAATACTTTTTTAAAATATGTATCTGATAATCTAGCTATTGTTGAAACAAATGATGCCTCACAATTAATAATTCCTTCAACAAGTAAAGAGTATTACTCGGTAATATACATAAATGATAAAAGATTTTATGTAGTTGATTCACAAATGTATTATGGATACATCGATACGACATTTGGGCCATCAAATCTTTTTTTTCAGTATGTAAATAATAAAAATGCAATTTGCAAAGTACCAAATGGAAATGGTGTAACACCGAGTTCATCCGGTGTGTATGCACCTGCTGCAGTAACAAGAAACACTGTTTTTTGGTATTATCCAGGAAGTGCCGTATATTTATTGATTGATTTTAATAATTATTTTAATACTAGTTATGGGTTTACTATTTATGTTATGGAATCATTTTGTAGACAAGTTTCTCCAATTACAACAGAACAGTTACCACTATTAGCCGAACTTTTAGAAAACCCGGCAGTTGTAGGGACAGACTCTGTGTTACCAAGTAATTTTGTGTATTCATATCTAATATTACCAAAAACTATTTATTTAAATGTGGTATCTGTCGGTACCGGGTATACAATACAAGATGGATGTAATTGTGTTTATAGTTATCTAGACCCTAGTTATAGTAATATAATTTATGAACAATATACAACAAAAAAGGAAAGCTTTAAAGCAAATTCAACTACCGAATGCAAAACTACATTTAAAAATGATACAACCGTACAATCATCAACTGCAACAGCTAGTTCCACTGCTACAGGAAACACTGTAGTTGATACTTTCCAAAGTTCGGCAGATAGTTCAATAAATACCGCACAAGAAACATCTTTAAATATTTTATTAGGGTTGGTCCCTGATACAAATGGAACAATTGAAAGTATATGTACAACAACTACAAAAGGTATTATATAAAATGTAAAAAAAATACAAATATAAAAATATACAAATATACACAAATAAATTAAACACCTCTCACTCAAAATATCTCGTTGGCAATGGTCCGTTTCTCATCTTGAAGACTGTTCATATAATTATCTGCCGTAAACCCATTTTCTTCCCATGACATGGAAAATCTATATACATGCACTAGTTTAGTTTGCCCGATGCGGTGACACCTCGCAATCGCTTGTTCTTCCATTGCCGGATTCCAATTAGGACTAATAAAATAAATCTCACTATAATTTTCTTGCATATTTAATCCCTCGCACCCAGTTTGAATCTGAAGAATAATCGCATCATTTTTCTGTGAAATAATCTCATGCCGTTTGGCAAAAGACACACGCCCATCAAATGTGACCACCTTTTGCATTCCTCCAGCAATTAAACGCTTGCGTATTTCATCAATCTCACTGTGAAAATGACAAAATACTAATTTCCCATTCCCATTATCCTTTCTAGACAACAACACATCTACTACATAATCCATCTTGCTACTAGATTGAGAGCCTTCACGAAATGAGGTGTCATCCTTACTGTCCATATATTTCTGCAACATTTTGGGCAAAATGCACGACTGCCTTGCGTGTAGTATTGTTTTCAACCGGGCTCCCTTTGTAAGAGCAAGGGTCTTTCTGACATCTGTTTTTATTGGTATATTACTAAAACCCAAATCTACATGTATCTCTTCTGAAAGGTCCCTTTCTTTTTGGGTCTTCCATGGCACCACAAAATGATTACTTGCAACATCTGGAATGTTGATGCCTACTTGTTTTTTGGTTCGTTTTAGAATAAAATGAGAAGCTAGAAGACCCAAATTTGCCTGGTCTGTATAAAAACTTGCTGGCATTTTAAGTGCAGAGCAAAGCGTATAAAAGTCCTCTTTTCGGTTTTGTATAGGAGTACCAGACACCATCCACCGAATTTTCGCCCTCAAAAGCTTGGCTCCATATAGACGAGATGTCTTCGCATTGCGCAAATGATGTGCCTCATCAAACACAATGCGGTCCCATTTGATCAGGTGCAACAAACTTACATCCTTTTCTTGTACCTTTTGTTCATTGCAAGAAATGGTGTTATAGCTAGTAATCACAATAAGAGAGTTTTGGACTTCTTCTAGTGAAATATCAAAGCGCTTGGAACCATGATAAATGAGTGCTTTATGTCCGGTAGTTCTCAAAATCTGCGCATCCCATTGTTCAATAAGAGCAACTGGAAGAACAATGAGAGTCTTGGGTAGAATATTGCACAAAAAGGTACCGATCATAAGGATCGTTTTTCCCAGCCCCATCTCATCCGCAATAAACCCTCCTCTAACATTTGCAGGCGGGTTCTCGCATAATTCATTAGTTAAACACCATTTGACCCCTTCAAACTGATAGGGATTATGAGTCATGTTTGTGCGTTCAATATACCTGCGAAAGACCTCCATGCGTTCATCCAACCCCAAGGCGGTGTTGTGAGACATCTTCTATAAGCTTTAACGTTAACGTTATCGTAATTGTACTAATTAAGATGCAAACAACCTATTTGCCGAAAAGCATTTCATTTTTTTTATATTTCCAGTCATTTCCGTGGTCACTAAATAAATTTCATATAGACTTTGGGTAAAAAAAAGAGGGTTTTACCCCAGTTTTTTTTATTTTATTTATTTTTTATTTTATTTTATATGTCGTTCCTGTCCCTATCCCTATCCCTTACCAGTAGTCCCTTTACCAGTAGTCCCTTTACCAGTCGTTGGTATCATCTTCTTCTTCATAATAAGAATCATAGGTATCTTCTTCTTCAGATGACCAGTCATCCGCCCATCTTTTTTTTTCAGGCATACGCTGACTGATTGGCTGGCGTTTAAGTACTGGTTTTGCAGGAGGAGCACTCGCTATAGTTGCCCAAGAAACAGGAGGAGGAATGTAAGAAGGGGATGGAGGTCTAATGGGGGGCGGAGGGCCATCGGGTGACGGAGGTCTATTGTGTGACGGAGGTCTATTATTAGATAGACTTAGGCTTGGATACTCCTCCATCACAACCATAACCGGTTTTTCTTCCTCTTCTTCCAAAGCAGAGAATTTGCTGTGATTTTTTTTAGGGTTACTAGTTGGGTTTTCAACTGTTTTGGTAAACTCCTTTTTCTTAAACTCTTTTTGTTCTCTTTTCTGTATGATTTCCTGTTTTTTATTGTTATTTGCAATTTCGGGACATCGCGAGACAGTATGTCCTAGCTTGTCACAAAATCTGCATTTTTGGTTCAGCAAAGTAGGACATACCACAACCCCCATTGGGCCTGGCTCGCTCTTTACAAAGTGATTGGTATATTCACTTTCTAATTTACCTGCATCATGACACACTTTACAATAAGGTTTCACCACTTTGGGCATAGTGGTAGAATAGTTCTTCTTGTTGAAAGCAGACATTATTTGATATGATATGATTGATTGATTGATTGATTTGAAAATTGATTTACGAGTACCGTTTGTTAGATGTCATTTGTTTACGGCATGAAAAAGC
>Ga0194041_10000469_pt1 | contig 16204 bp, 13 predicted proteins | sample JunL449m_MetaG_FD_160082 | JGI IMG/M metagenome (GOLD analysis project Ga0194041, IMG submission 160082) | Anoxic zone freshwater microbial communities from boreal shield lake in IISD Experimental Lakes Area, Ontario, Canada - Jun2016-L442-9m | ecosystem: Environmental > Aquatic > Freshwater >...
GGGCGAGCCATGCGGCATTTGTAACTCGTGCGGCTCCATCGATAGCGGTAACTCGTACGACGTTTTAGAACTGGACGCTGCCAGCAATAACGGTGTCGAAAACATGCGCGACCTCATTGAGCGCTCGTCGCTTGGCAACCCTGGTCGCCATCGCGTGTTTATTTTGGACGAAGTGCACATGTTGTCGAAGGCGGCAGAAGCAGCGCTACTGAAAACTCTTGAAGAACCACCACCACACGTGGTGTTTGTGTTGGCCACTACCGACCCGCAGAAGGTGAGCGAAACCATTCGCTCACGCACACAGCACTTGCAGTTTCATCTCTTGCCACTGCACGACCTTGAAGAACATGTGCGTTGGGTTATTAAAGACGCAAACCTAAAAGTCAGCGAAGACGCAATTGCACACGTACTTGTGCAAGGCGGCGGTTCAGCGCGCGACACGTTGTCGGCACTCGAACTCATCGCAGCAGGTGGTGGAGAAGTTGGCGAGCAAATGTCGTCTGACGAATTCATTGAAGCCATCAGCGAACAAGACCCAGCGCGCGCACTCGCCGCAACTGCATTTTCTATTCAGCAGGGCAACGATCCGCGATCACTGACCGAAGAAATTGTTCGTCACCTGCGCGAATGCTTCTTGTCGATCATGGCACCAGAACTTGTGCAACTTCCCGAACAACGCGCAACAATTGTTGCCGATCAAGCGCGCAAACTTGGCGCAAGCACATTGGTACGCAGCATTGAAGTGTTAGGTGAATCACTCATTGAAATGCGCCATGCACCCGATGCACGTTTGTTGCTCGAAGTGTCATTGGTGAAACTCACCAACCAAACATTGGGTGGCGATATCGCAGCAATCATTGGTCGCCTCGAGCGTTTGGAAGCAGGTGTAGTTCGCACAGCTGACGCAACTGGCCCAGTTGCAAAACCTGTTCCAACAAACCCTGCAACTGGCAAAGTGCAAGTAGGTGGCAAGGCACGCATGCCACAAGCCAACACACCTGCACCTGTTGCACAACCAGCAGTTGCCACGCCAGCACCCGCACCAGCGCCTGCACAACCAACGAGGCCAAGTGAGCCAGCATCAGATTCTCAAGTAGTTGCGAAGTGGCCAGAAGTACTTACAGGCTTGAAGCCATTTGTACGTGCGTTGTATTCGGCAGTTACTCCTCAGTCGTGCACAGACACCACGTTGTCGCTAGCTGCGCCAAACGAGATGCACATGAAAAAAGCACAGGAACATATTCCTGTGGTTGTGGCACAACTCGACATGGTTACTGGTCGCACGCTGGCTATCGAATTCACTGTCGACAAAGACGCCACCTCGCCAACTGGTCGAAACGCACGACCAAAGGTGAAGGAAACCGAAATTTCAGACGAAGTAGATCGCAGTGAAATTGTGGATGCACCAAACAAAGCCATGCCATCGGCCATGGATCAATTGTCGAAAGCATTCCCTGGCTCACAAGTTGTCGATCAAGCAAAAAAGAAATAGTAGTTAGGGCATTACGGCAATGGCATCTGCGTACACCACTGCAATGCAAACGCTTATTGATGCACTTGGTCGTTTGCCAGGCGTTGGTCCAAAGTCGGCGCAACGTATTGCGTTTCATTTGTTGAAGACCGATGCACACGACGTAGAAAAACTGGCAAGTGCAATTACAGAAGCAAAAGCGTTAGTGCAGTTTTGTCAGAAGTGCTTCAACTTTTCCGAAGGTTCGGTGTGTCACATTTGCGATGACTCGCGTCGTGATCAAACCATGTTGTGTGTGGTCGAAGAATCGCGCGACATTGTGGCTATCGAAAAAACTGGCGAGTTCCGCGGTCGCTATCACGTGTTGCTCGGCGCTATGAACCCACTCGAGGGCATTGGCCCCGATCAACTCAAAATTCGCGAGCTTCTTGCTCGCTTAGACGACGAAGGCATTACTGAAATTATCTTGTGCACTAACCCCAACACTGAAGGCGACGTAACGGCCATGTATTTGGCTCGCTTACTAAAGCCACTCGGGCTGCGGGTTACGCGTATTGCCAGTGGCTTGCCAGTTGGTGGCGACTTGGAATATGCGGATGAACTTACGCTCGGCAGAGCACTCGAGGGTCGTCGCGAAATAGAGGGCTAATTAGTGCCGAATAGCAGTGCGCTTTTGTGCACTGTAAATGCCACCGTGCCCGCTTACGGCATACGACAGCACGCACGCAATGGTGAACGGAATCAACGCATTTGCGCCAAATAGTTCAACGCCCATAATTATGCAAGCAATTGGCGCATTAGCGGCAGCACTAAATGTTGCCACCATGCCAACTGCAGCAAATAGGGGAACCGATGCACCGAGCACAGTTGCAACTTGTGCACCTGCGAGTGCGCCAATAATGAACAGCGGAACCATTTCACCGCCGATGAACCCTGTTCCCAGGCTGATGCTGGTGAACACAAACTTCCACGCAAACGCGGCTGCGGCAATTCCCGTTGCACCAATAAATGCTTTATGTGCAAGTGGACCAGAAAGCCCTAGGTAATCGCGTGAGCCTGACAGAGCAACTAGGGCGAGCACAAGAAATGCTCCTACAACAGGACGCAGTGGCGGCCACGAAATAAAGCGTGTAGCGGTTTTGTGCACGAAGTGTGTTGCTTTCACAAATGACATGGCAAGCGCAGCACTTGCTGCAGCAAGCACCACCAATTTCCAAATCAACGAGCCATTGATGCCAATTGGACCAAGCATGTTTTCGGTGAGGTGCTCCAGGTGGAACGACTCCACCGAATAAAACGCAACAAGTGCCGCGGTGAGTGCAGAAAGAATTGCTTCGTATCGAATACGACCAGACTCTTGAAATTCAAGTGCAAACACCACACCTGCAATGGGCACGCCAAACAAACCACCAAATGCTGCAGCAATGGATGTAATTAACAATAAGCGCCGAGTCTCAAGTGTTGGCGAAAACAATCGCGCAGCACCGTCAACAATGCTGGACGTAATTTGAATTCCCGCACCCTCGCGCCCGGTTGATGCACCAAATACGTGTGAAACGAACGTTGCCGCAAACACCATTGGAGCCATACGTCGCGGAACACCTGCACCAGGTTCGTGAATTTCCTCCAACACCAAGTTGCTGCCGCGCGAAACATGATCGCCAAAGTGGTGATACGTCAGGCCAATTGCCAAACCTGCAACAGGCAACAAATAAATAAGCCAGCCGTTATCTACGCGTGCATTGTTTGCAAAGGACAACGCTTTTAAAAACGCAACTGAAACGCCAGCGCCTACAAGGCCAACAAGGCCGCCTAAAACGAGGGAAGAACCGAGGTCTTTAGACCGTGCGTACAACGAGGGCATCGCCTTGTCCGCCGCCACCGCACAATGCCGCTGCACCCATTCCACCACCACGACGTTGCAATTCGTGCAACAACGTGAGTGCAAGTCGGTTACCGCTCATACCAATTGGGTGACCAAGCGCAATTGCTCCACCGTTCACGTTCACGATGTCATCCGAAATTCCAAGTTCGCGCATTGATGCAATTCCTACTGCAGCAAATGCTTCGTTAATTTCAAACAAGTCAACGTCGCTCACTTTTTTGCCAGCGCGATCGAGGGCTTTCATAATGCTGCGGCTTGGTTGGTGCAACAACGATGCGTTGTCTGGGCCTGCAACCATTCCGTACGAAACAAATTCACCAAGCGGCTTCACGCCACGTCGTTCTGCTTCGCGCTTCGACATCATCACAATTGCCGAACCAGCGTCGCTAATTTGGCTGGCGTTACCCGCGGTAACAGTTCCGTCTTTATCGAATGCTGGCTTCAACGAACCAAGTGATTCCATGGTGGTGCTTGCGCGCACACCTTCGTCGGTGTCAATGACCAACGGGTCGCCTTTGCGCTGCGGAATGGAAATTGGAACAATCTCGTCTGCAAGTCGGCCTGCTGCAATTGCAGCTGCTGCACGCTGGTTGCTCTTCATTGCTAAATCATCTTGCACATCGCGGCTGATGTCGCCGGCTGCGTAACGCTCGGTGCCAAGGCCCATGAGGCAGGCATCGAATGCGCACCACAAACCATCGCGCTGAATTGCATCCAACAGTTGCACATCACCAAAACGGAAACCACTGCGAGCACCCATTGCAAGATACGGAGCATTGGTCATGCTTTCCATTCCGCCTGCAATAACAATGTCTGCTTCGCCACTAGAAATCATTTGGTCTGCCAAGTAGATGGAATTCAAGCCCGACAAGCACACCTTGTTAATGCTGATGCTTGGCACACTCATTGGTATGCCAGCTTTTGATGCGGCTTGGCGTGAAGGCACTTGGCCCTGACCCGCCATGAGCACTTGGCCCATAATCACGTGTTCCACTTCGTGTGGCGCAACGCCTGCGCGTTGCAACGCTGCGGCAATGGCGAACCCGCCAAGGTCTGCAGCAGAAAATGAGGCGAGTGCTCCACTCATTTTCCCAATAGGGGTACGGGCTCCGGCGATGATGTATGAACCTGGCATGGTTAGAGCGTAGGCGTATTTACTCATTACTCTCTAACCCATGAAAAGCATCCTCGAAGCCATCGAAAACAATGCCGACACCAAGGCGTTTGCGGCCCTCCAGATTCCCGAGTCGTACCGCGCAGCCGTGGTGCGCAAGGACGAGCAAGAGATGTTTGCTGGCGTGGCTTCAGCCGACAAAGACCCGCGCAAGAGCACACACATTCAAGAAGTAGCAACACCAGAAATTGCGCCAGACGAAGCACTCATTGCCGTTATGGCCAGCAGCATCAACTTCAACACGGTGTGGAGCAGCATTTTCGAACCGATCTCCACATTCAGTGCACTTACCCGCCTTGCTCGCGAAAGCGAATGGGCAAAGCGCCACGACCTTCCGTATCACGTCATGGGCAGCGACGCTTCGGGCGTGGTGTTGCGCGTTGGTTCAGCAGTTCGCAACTGGAAACCGGGCGACCGAATTACGGTGCACTGCAATCACGTAGACGATCAAGACCCAACGTCGCATAACGACTCCATGCTTGGTAGCAACCAACGCATTTGGGGATACGAAACAAACTTTGGTGGCCTTGCCGACCTCAGTGTGGTGAAGGCAAACCAACTCATGCCAAAGCCAGAGCATTTGTCGTGGGAAGAAGCAGCAGTAAATGCATTGTGCAATAGCACTAGTTATCGCATGCTCGTTTCACCAAACGGCGCACACATGAAACAAGGTGATGTGGTGTTGATCTGGGGCGCAACTGGCGGCATTGGTGCATATGCAACGCAATATGTTCTTAATGGTGGTGGTATTCCTATCGGTGTGGTTAGCTCGGCCGACAAAGCAGAAATTCTGCGCGGAATGGGTGTTGAAGCCATCATCGATCGTCGTGCAGGCAACTATCAGTTCTGGAAAGACGAAACCACGCACGACGAAAAAGAATGGAAGCGTTTCGGTGGCGACATTCGCGCACTCGTAGGCGAAGATCCAGACATTGTGTTCGAACACCCAGGTCGTTCAACCTTTGCCGCATCAATGTATGTAGCCAAGAAGGGCGGCACCGTTGCAACGTGTGCAGCAACAAGTGGTTACATGATGGAATTCGACAACCGTTACTTCTGGATGCGACTCAAGAAACTTGTTGGCTCACACTTTGCCAACTATCGCGAAGCATGGGAAGCCAACCGCCTTATTCAAAAGGGCATGATTCACCCAGTGTTGTCGCAAGTGTTCGACCTGAACCAAACTGGTGATGCCGCATACCAAGTGCACAAAAACATGCACGAAGGAAAAATTGGCGTGCTGTGCATGGCACCACGCGAAGGCATGGGCATTAACAACCCAGAGTTCCGCGAAAAGGTTGGCGAAAAGAACCTTCGCCATTTCCGTAGAAGCTAAGGACCAATCATGTTGCTCACCGAAATTGACCACATTGCCATTGCCGTTAAAGACCTTGAAGCCGCCATCGCTTATTATCAAAACGCGTTTGGCGCAACGGTTGACCACCGCGAAGTAGTGGAGTCGGACGGCGTTGAAGAAGCCTTGCTAAAGGTGGCAGAAAGTTACATTCAGCTGCTTACGCCAACCAGGCCAGACTCACCAGTTGCTAAGGCAATTGAAAAGCGTGGCGAAGGCTTGCACCACATTGGGTACCGCGTAAACAATTGCGCCGAAGCACTTGCAGCAATGATCGCCGCAGGAGCAACAGCAATTGACAAAGCACCACGCCCCGGTAGCCGCGGCACCACCGTTGCATTCATGCATCCAAAGGGCAGCTTCGGAACTCTGATCGAATTGGTGCAGGAGTAACCCATCAATTCGTTTGCGTTAGCAATTGCCGCAATCATTGGTTTCATCGTCGGTAGACGTCAAGCACGTCGCGCACAACGCACCATTACCGAGCTTGGTTCATTCAACAAACTTCCGGTATTTGCAGTAGAAATATTTTCTGCAGCAATCGCAGTTCAACTACTGAACCAGTTTACGTTTTCGTGGGAACTGTTTGCCTATGGCCTCATGTGTACAATGTGTGTTGAGCAATCGCTCATCGACATCACCACGCATCGCCTCACCCGCAGTGTCACCATGCGCGCCGCATTCATCGGAGGGCCACTGCTGTCCATCGCGGCCATTGCCAGTAACCATCCTGGGAAAATCGGTGTCATGGCTTTGTCATTCACAACAACACTGCTCACGTTTATGACACTGTCACTCGCATCAAAACGCGGCATTGGTGCGGGGGACGTTCGCCTTGCGGCAGTACTCGCCATGTTCCTCGGCTACCTGGGCGCCACGTATGTATTTCAAGGCTTAGCATTGTGTTTCATACTCGGCGGGGTAGTCGCGCTACTCCTATTAATCAGTCGCAAAGCCACCCACAACACTCACATCGCATTTGGACCATATATATGTATCGGCGCCATGGCCGTGGTGTTGTTCGGCGTGTAGGTTCGCACCATGCATGTGCATTTAGTAGACGGAACGTACGAGTTGTATCGCCAGCACTACGGACAAGCTTCCAAGCATTCGCAGCCACCGCCATTCGCCGGCACTATTGGCGTGCTCACTTCCACCATTCAGTTACTACAAGACGGCGCAACCCACATTGGTGTTGCTACCGACCATGTCATCGAAAGTTTCCGCAATGATTTATATAGCGGCTACAAAACCAGCGAAGGCATGGAGCCAGTTCTTCTAGAACAAATTCCAATTTTGGAAGACGCCCTTCGCGCGCTTGGCGTAACCGTGTGGGCAATGGAAAAGTACGAAGCCGACGACGCACTGGCATCTGCTGTGCGCGTGGCTTGCGAAGACCACACCGTACACAAGGTGTTTGTACTTACGCCCGACAAAGACTTGGGCCAAGTAGTGCAAGGCAAGCGCGTGGTGCAAATGGACCGCCGCAACAATGTGATTATCGATGAAGATGGCGTGAAAGAAAAGTTTGGCGTTGGCCCAAGTTCTATTGCCGACTACTTGGGTTTAGTAGGCGATTCCGCCGACGGTTTCCCAGGCCTGCAAGGTTGGGGTGCAAAGAGTGCATCAACGGTTCTCGCCAAATATGGGACTATCGACAACATTCCCGACAATCACGAACAATGGGTAAGCGACGGTGTAACCGTGCGCGGTGCCGAAAAACTGGCCACCACTCTTCGCACCAACCGCACAGAAACACAACTGTTCAAAACTCTTGCCACCTTGGTGCAAGACGTTGAAGTAGGGGAAATAACAGACTGGAAATGGAATGGCCCAACAGAGCGTTTTGCTGCAGTTGCAGAAAAGCTTGGAGCCCCACAAATACTCGAACGCCTCCGCCGACTGAAGTGACGGCCAGGTGGTCTGCGGCACTCAGACGTTTCCGATGAAGGCTGCTGTCTTCCGACCCTGACCTGATTCTCGATCGTCCGTTGCACAGGACCCGACCGCCACCTCACTCGACGGAAGTGTGTAAACACGATATCGCTGAGCGAGGCTTGATTTATTGGCGATAACCTTCGTCACACAATCCCGGGAGGGGTGCGAGAGCGGCCGAATCGGCACGCTTGGAAAGCGTGTGAGGCGCAAGTCTCCGTGGGTTCGAATCCCACCTCCTCCGCCATGAATAACGAGTACGAAGCAGCAATGCGAGTGGCACTCGATCACGCAGAGTTGGCCGCCGCAGCAGGTGACGTGCCGGTCGGTGCAGTCGTCTTATATAAAAACAAAGTTATCGCAGCACGTCATAACGAGCGCGAAGTACTGAACGATCCAACTGCTCACGCAGAACTGCTTGCACTGCGCGATGCAGCAGCAGCCCTTGGAACCTGGCATTTAGATGAGTGCACTCTGGTGGTGACGCTGGAGCCATGCGTTATGTGTGCAGGCGCATTGATCAATTCCCGCATTCATGCGTTGGTGTTTGGCGCAGCTGACCTTAAAGGCGGGGCGACATCAAGTTTGTACAACGTGTGTTCGGATCCACGTTTGAATCACAACCCTGTTGTTGTACATGGCGTACTGCAAGAAGAATCTGCAGAGTTGTTGAAGAACTTTTTCGAACCCAAACGAGCAGGCAACTAGCGCCGATAGCCTTCCAAAACGGAAGGGTGCCAGAGTGGACGAATGGAACGGTCTCGAAAACCGTCAGGGGTGCAAGCCTCTCGGGGGTTCAAATCCCCCCCCTTCCGCCATGTAAATCTGTGTATTCATTGAATTGCGGGTTGTGTGTAGGCATATGCCGTGACACTCTGAATGGGTGCTCCAAGTTCAAAGTATTTCTGTTGAAGTTGGTGGCCGACTCGTTGTAGAAAATGCATCCTTTTCGGTGATGCCGCGCGACAAGGTGGGCATTGTTGGCCGTAACGGTGCAGGGAAAACCAGCCTGTTTAAGGTGCTGGGTGGGGCAGTTGAGCCTCATGGTGGAAAGATTCTGCGCAAAGGTGCGTTTGGTTATTTGCCACAAGACCCAAAGATTCCTGGTTCACGAGAACAGCATTCGGCAATTTCACACATCCTTTCGGGCCGCAATATTGATGAAGAGTTGACACGCATTGAAAAACTTCGTCTCACCATGGAAGAGTCGCCAAGCACACAAAACATTGCCAAGTTCAGCAAGGCCGAAGACGACTTTGCGTCTAAGGGTGGCTATGCAGCAGAAAGCGAAGCGCGATCCATTGCTGCTGGCTTGGGGCTAAAACCCGATCGTTTGAACCTGCCTATTCATGTGTTGTCGGGTGGCGAGCGCAGACGCGTGGAGCTCACGCGCATTTTGTTTGCCGGTAGTGACATGTTGTTGTTGGATGAACCGACGAACCACTTGGACGTGGATGCGAAAACGTGGTTGCTGGGCTTTATGCGCGACTATCGCGGAGCGTTGTTGGTGATTAGCCACGACTTGGACTTGTTGGATGAAGCCATTACACGTGTGTTGCATTTGGATAGACCGCAAGAAGATTCTGTTGGTGAACTGATTGAGTATCGCGGTACGTACTCGCAATACAAGACATCGCGTGCTGGCGATGAAGCGAGGCTCGCGAAGAAGGCTGCCACACAGCAAAAGGAAATTGATCGTTTGCAGGGTGTTGTTGACAGGTTTGGTGCGAAGGCAACGAAAGCTGCAATGGCGCACAGCATTGAAAAGCGCATTGCCCGTATTGAACAGACCAAGGTGGAAGTTTCTGAAGGCGACCGAGTACTGAAGGTGAAGTTTCCAGAGCCGCCACATTGTGGAATGACGGTGATTGAAGCCAAGGGATTATCGAAGAAGTTCAGTGGTCCGGCAATTTTTGACAAGGTTGATTTCGATTTAGGCAAAGGCGAGCGCTTGCTGGTTCTTGGTTTGAACGGCGCTGGAAAGACGACGCTGTTGCGAATGTTGGCAAAAGAAATGATGCCCGACTCGGGGTCATTTGTATTCGGTTATCAAGTGAATGCTGGGTATTACGCACAAGAACACGACAACCTTGACCCACAGGCATCACTTATTGATCACATGCGCAGAGTTGCGCCGGTGTCGCTTGGTTTAACTGAGTCGCAATTACGCGGCATGTTGGGCATGTTTGGTTTGTCAGGCTCGAAAGTGTTTCAAGAATCAGCAACGTTGAGTGGTGGAGAAAAAACCAAGTTGGCATTGGCCATGTTGATGGTTGGCCGCAACAACTTGCTGTTGTTAGACGAACCTACGAACAACCTTGACCCACCAAGTAGGCAGTCTGTTGCTGATGCACTTTCCAATTGGAAGGGCGCCATTATTTTGGTCAGTCACGACACCGAGTTTGTGGAGCAACTTGCCCCAACAAAGGTGCTGCTATTACCTGATGGCCAGGTGGACTACTTCAGCAATGAGTGGCTCGACTTGGTGAGTCTCGCCTAATTACCTAGCCCTTGCAGGTGGTTTCGTTCGCAGGAACAATCAGTTTGATGAGGTAGTCGTCTACTGCTTTCACTACGCAACTGTTGGCGCCGTAACCAGTGTGCTGGTTGGCATCGACAATGACTAAGACACCGTGCTCAAGCGCCTTTGCCATTTTGCGTGTGGAATCAAGTGGGGTAGCTGGGTCGCCAGTGGTACCGACAACCACGATTGGGCCTGCACCTTTTCCGGTGACAGTGACCTTTGGTGCTTGTTTCACTGGCCACAGTGCACATGAATAGCCATAGGCAAAGTTGCCACCGAGTCGTGGTGCTGCGGCAATGAATTCGCTGACATGGGAATCCACTTCTTTCGTACTGGTTGCACCCGGATCATCGAGGCATGAGATAGCAAGGAAGGCTTCAAGTTCGTTGCCGTACGTTCCGTCTGCTTTGCGCTGGTAATAGTCGTCGTATAACTGCAACAGGCCTTTGCCATCGCCACCTTGTGCAGCGTGTAGGGCTTCACTGAGTTGTGGCCAGTAGTAGTCGGAATACATGGCTTGGGCAACTGCAGTAAACAACACACCTTGGTTTACGGGTGTGCGGTCTTTAGAAACAACAAGCGGCGTGGTATTGAGGTCAAGCACCAACTTGTCGAATGCTGCTTCAGCTTTTCCACCGTTGTGAAATTCACACGTTGACTTTTCATCGCACTGCTTCAGAAATGTTGCAAGTTGGCCTTCGAAACCTTTGGCTTGGTTCATACCTTCTTCTGTAGATGATGCGTTTGGGTCTACCGCACCGTCAATAACGATTGCGCGAACAGTTTCAGGAAACATGGTTGCCCACGTTGCGCCTAGTTCGGAGCCATAAGAAAACCCGAAGAAGGTTATTTTTTCTTCTCCAAGAGCAAGACGCAAACTATTGATGTCTTGCGCGCTTGCCTTTGTGCTGATGTACGGAAGGATGGTGCCAGAGTTTTCCGCGCACTTGTCATTAAAGGCCTGCGAAGCATCGATGAGGGCTTGTTTTTCTGTTGGAGTATCGGGCGGTGAATCTAGACCAAAGTATTGGTCATAAGTACTTACGCAATCGACAGCAGGTGTTGACTCACCTGTGCCACGTGGGTCCCATGCAATGATGTCGAAATTGTCGATGAGGTCTTGGCTGAAGTAGTACTGCGCATCATCGGCAAGTGAACTGCCACCAAAACCTGGGCCGCCAGGGTTCACCATCATTGAACCAATACGACTTCCCGGCTTTGAAGCGTTGTGCTTCTTTACGTACAGAACAAATGAGCCCTGATCAGGGTTCGAATAGTCAAATGGCACTTCAATATTGCCGCATTCCACTTCCGTTGACTTACTGCCATCACATGGCTTCCATTCAATGGCGTTCACCACAAACGATGTGGCGGTGTCGAGCGGGTTCGCAGTGGTGTCGCTAGATGAAGACGAGTTGCCACACGCGGAAAGTGTTAGGGCAAGTGCAGCGGCAATGGCGAGGGGGCGAAATGTCATTGAGACAGCCTACGAGAGCCCAGATACCCCCATATCCACCAACCAGCGCAACACCCAATCGGTACAATGAATACGTGATGAATCGGTCGATCGAAATTGTCGGGTCATTTGCAGAAGCTGCACAATCTGACAAGGAATTTTGGTCAACACAGACCCCGCTTGCCCGCTTGCAACACACCCTTGAACTGCGCAGGATGAACTATGGAACAGATCGAGTTTCCTCAAGACTTCAGCGAGTTCTTGAAATTACTCAACGAACACCACGTGATTGAGTCTTAGTAGGCAGGTTTTAGGTTCAGGGGCTTAGCCTGACACCATGCGAATGGGCCCACACGGAATGCTTCCTGGCGATGCAAAGGCCATCGAAGGAGTAAAAGTCCGCGGGTCATCCATGAAACGAGTGGCACAGTTTGCCAAACCGTACAAGTGGTCAATTATTGGCTTTCTCATTTCCATTTTGGTTGCTGCGGTAGCCGCACTTGTGCCCCCGCTGTTGTTCCGCACCATTGTTGACCAAGCAATTCCAGAAGCTGACAAGCGGCGCATCGTGTGGCTGACCATCATTTTGGTGACCGCAGCAGTGTTGGATGCTGTATTGCAAATTATTCAGCGTTGGTATTCGGCCCGTATTGGTGAAGGCCTCATTTACGACTTACGTGTGGCGCTGTTTGACAAAGTGCAGAACATGCCGATTGCGTTCTTTACGCGCACGCAAACCGGCGCGCTGATTAGTCGTTTAAATAACGATGTTGTTGGTGCACAAACCGCAGTTACGGGAACGCTTGGCAGCGTGGTGTCGAACGTGGTGGTGTTAGGAACCACGCTTGCAGCAATGCTCACGCTTGAATGGCGCCTCACGGTGTTGTCGCTAGTGGTGTTGCCGGTATTCATTATTCCTGCACGTCGAGTTGGTGTGCGACTGCAGGACATTTCGCGCGAGCAAATGGGTTTGAACGCCGGAATGAACACGCAGATGACCGAACGCTTCAATGTGTCTGGTGCGTTGTTGGTGAAGTTGTTTGGTCGTCACAAGGATGAAGTTGGCGCATTTAGTGGCCGCGCTTCGCGTGTTCGTGACATTGGTATTACGTCGGCAATGTATGGCCGTGTGTTTTTTGTTGCGCTTGGCTTGGTTGGCGCTCTTGGCGCAGTTGCCATTTATGGAATTGGTGCGTTCATGGTGGTGTCTGGTGGAATCACGATTGGCACGCTCGTTGCCATGGCCACGTTCGTGCAACGTATCTATCAACCGCTTACTGGTTTAACTAACGCGCGTCTTGAAGTAATGACTGCGCTCGTCAGTTTCGAGCGAGTGTTCGAAGTACTGGATGCTCCTGTGTCCATTACCGACAGACCAGGTGCCGTTGAACTTGAAAACTCACAAGGAAACATTGATTTCGACAATGTGGTGTTCCGCTACCCACCTGGCGCTTCGGTGTCCATTGCTTCGCTTGAAGCAAGTGGTGTCATGAGCGGCACCGACCCCGACACCGATGTGTTGCGTGGTGTCACGCTTTCAATTAAGTCGGGCGAAACGATTGCCATAGTTGGCACCAGTGGTGCTGGCAAAACGACATTAGCTGGTTTGGTTGCGCGTTTGTATGACGTTACTTCTGGTGCAGTTCGAATTGACGGCCATGATGTTCGTGACCTCACACTGAATTCACTGCGTGCTGCAATTGGCGTAGTCAGCCAAGACCCGCACATGTTTCACGAAACCATTAAGGAAAACTTGTTGTACGCCAAACCAGGTGCAACCGAAGCCGAAATGGTTGCAGCATGCACGGCCGCACACATTCATGATGTGGTTGCTGCTCTTGCCGATGGCTACAACACCGTGGTGGGCGAACGCGGATACCGCTTGTCGGGCGGCGAAAAACAGCGTTTGGCTATTGCCCGTTTGCTGCTGAAGAACCCTGCAGTCATGATTTTGGATGAGGCAACTAGTCACCTCGACAACGAGAGCGAAGCATTGGTGCAATCGGCACTTGACAACGCCATGCATAACCGAACGTCAATTGTGATCGCACACCGCCTGTCTACTATTCGCGACGCCAACAGAATTGTGGTGTTAGATGAAGGAGTGGTGGTGGAGCAAGGTACGCACGAGGAATTGATAGCGCGCGACGGTTTCTACGCTGCACAAGTTCGTGCTGGTGGCACAGCACTGCAGGGGTAATTGTGAGCGACGAAGAACTCACGCTGTCGGTTAGCCAATACATCGATGTAGTGAACAATGTGTTGAAGAGCACCATGGGCGAAGGCGTGTGGGTGCAGGGTGAAATTGAAGGGTTCAATAACCGCACCAAGCACACGTACTTCAACGTGGTGGAACGAAGCGATGGCAAAAAGGCTTCGGTAAATGTTGCTATTTGGGAGTTCAATCTCAAACGGTTGAAGCCATTGCTGGAGAAACATCGATTGACACTTGCCGACGGCATCAAAGTGCGATTGTTCGGCACTGGCGACCTATATGCCGAGCGCGGCTCGTTCAGTTTCAAGGTGTCCAACATTGATCCGCGATTCACGCTTGGCGATTTGGCCGGCCAGCGCGATGAAATCGTGCAGAAGCTGAAACTTGCTGGATTGTACGAAGCCAACAAGCGAGTGAAGTTGCCTGTGGTGCCATTGCGTATTGCGTTGCTCACCAGCATCGGTAGCGCGGCTCACGCCGACACACTTCACGAACTTGAAGCTTCGGGAATTGGCTTTGAAGTGTTTGTGTATGAAGTGCGCGTGCAAGGCGAAGAGGCAGCGCCAACTGTTGTTGCTGCAATGAAGCAAGCAGCCAAGCGCGATGACATTGACCTGATCATGTTGGTGCGCGGCGGTGGTTCAAAAACCGACTTACTTGCATTTGATACTGAAGAAATTGCTTCAGCAATTGGTAATTGCACGAAGCCCGTATTCACCGGCATTGGTCACGAAATAGATTTCAGCATCGCCGACGAAGTTGCGCACCGCGCGTTTAAAACACCAACGGCGTGTGCTGCAGGTGTTGCTGAAGTGGTGAATGAGTTTGTTCAAGGCACGGAAGAAGCATGGGCACAGATTGCTACAACTGCAAGTGAGTTGTTGCAAAGTGCTGAACACGAACTGGTTCGTTCGCTCGACCGCATTCGCAGACGCCCAATGGACGTATTGAACTTGGCTGCGCAATCGCTGAAAGGTGCAAGCGACAGGCTGCGCTTACTCGACCCCGTGAACACCATGGCGCGCGGCTGGAGCATTACGCGCGACGCACAAGGCAGAACCGTTCGCAGCGCTGCGCAGGTGTCGGCGGGTGAACAGATGACTACCCAGTTATCTGACGGAACAATCTCAAGTACGGTCAATTAGTAAAGGAAGCGTGCGCACATGGCAACGAAAAAAGCAGCAAAAGCAGTGGATGAGACCACGGGTTACGCCGAGGCAATTGGCGAACTGGAATCGATTTTGGACGAATTGGAAAGCAACGACGTCGACGTCGACGTACTTGCCGAACATGTGAAGCGCGCTTCGGAACTGATTGAGCTGTGCCGCGACCGTATTGGCAATGCAAAACTTCGCATTGAAGAAGTCGTTGCACAAATTGACGCCGACTAAATATCGCGCATAGAACCCCCTAACCTGAACCCGTGCATGCCGCGCCACAATCACTCTTAGACGTTGCCTCTCGCGTAGACAAACGCCTGGAGACACTGCTTGCCGTAGAGCGCGAGCGTTGGGCGAAAGTGGATGCTGACCTGGTTCCACCTATTGATGAAATTGCTCGCCTGGTGCTTGCTGGTGGCAAACGGTTGCGACCTGCGTTTTGTTTTTGGGGTTTTGTTGGCGCAGGTGGTAACCCAACCGATGAACTAGTTATTGACGCTGGTGCAGCACTTGAACTACTGCATGCATTTGCCTTGTTTCACGACGACGTAATGGATGGTTCACTCACCCGCCGCGGCGAACCAACAACGAACGCAAAGTTTGAAGCCAGCCATGGTGCAAACAAATTGGCAGGCGAGTCGCGCAGGTTCGGTGACGGCGTTGCCATTTTGGTGGGCGACTTGGCGTATGTGTATTCCGATCAGTTAATGCGCAACGCATCGCCACAAGCGTGGACCATTTGGAACGAGTTGCGCATTGAATTGAACTTTGGCCAGTACCTCGACATGTTGGGTTCGGCAATGAATGAGCGTCGACGCGAAAAGGCTGAACGCATTTGTCGATATAAGAGCGGTAAGTACACCATTGAACGACCGCTGCATTTAGGTACGTTGTTGGCTTCGCCTACCCGTGGCGACGAATTGATCCCCGTGCTTTCCACATATGGTTTGCCATTAGGTGATGCATTTCAAATGCGCGACGACGTGCTTGGCGCATTCGGCGACACTGCAATAACTGGAAAACCAGTGGG
>Ga0194041_10000479_pt1 | contig 16041 bp, 15 predicted proteins | sample JunL449m_MetaG_FD_160082 | JGI IMG/M metagenome (GOLD analysis project Ga0194041, IMG submission 160082) | Anoxic zone freshwater microbial communities from boreal shield lake in IISD Experimental Lakes Area, Ontario, Canada - Jun2016-L442-9m | ecosystem: Environmental > Aquatic > Freshwater >...
TCTTTTTCAATACACAAGATGAACCATCAGCTGAAATTGCTTACGATAGTTGGCGAAGAACAAACTCTATTTCTGGTGGTCAACCTGCGTCCATGCTGAGAAATGATTGCTTATCAAACAATGGCCCCAATGCTCCAGTTGCATCGCTCGAACCACTGAAGGACTGTTCTGGGGCAAACGCAGGTGTTGTTGATGCAATCGGAACCGGAATAGGGATATTTGGTGTCCCAACAGAGCCTCGTACGCGGGCTGACACTTACCGATTAGGTGCGATTGAAATACACGAATTTACGCACATGGTCCAGATGGCCCAATTCTTGGATGGCGTTCGACAACCAGGATCTGCAATGTATTCAATTAGCCCATGCTGGATACAAGAAGGCCAGGCCCATTTCGCAGGAAAGACTGCAGCATCAAATACTCTCAATGAATATTTGCAACAACGTAACGGCGAAGCCAAATATCGCACCAATGGAAACGGTGATCAACCGCGAAGAGATTTTGAGGGGATAATGGATTATCTGAGTCTTACGACTCTGCCCTCATGTGAAAAAACGTACTCTTGGGGTTACGCCACGGGAATGCTCGCTGTTGAAGCACTTTCAGCCATAGGTGGCGTTCAATCCACTATGGCCCTTTACGCAATGGAAGCGCGTGGGAGCACATTTTCAGATGCATTCGAACTTATTTATGGAATTCCTTGGAGTGATGCAAGACCAATTCTTGCTCACGTAATAGCTCAAGATTATTTAGTACCAAGCATCAATGTCAATTAACTTTCGCAGGGTCACAACGGGGTCACAGAACACACAGAATGAGTGACATCAGGTAGTAGTGCTACCGACACCAACCCATACCTCATCTATCTATACAGACAACACAGACACCAGCATTCGCTACTGACTTGACTTCGGATCAGAGGGTTGGCGGTTCGAGTCCGTCCGAGCGCGCCACTTTGTTTAAAGCCTTCAGCGTGCTTCCCGATGGAACACTTTGCCGCACAACTCCCCCCGGAAAAAATGCTTGAGTGTCAGAACGTTCATTGATTTCAGCAAATGCTTGCGCCAATTCTTCTGGAGTCCAGGCTTCATGTGTTGTCCAATCTTGCTCAACACTGAATGACCGATAGATCGCTACATCTGGACCTTCGATAGCAAATACGCGACCCGTGAACCGACACAACGAACTCGCCAAGTACACCACGAGTGGCGCAACGTGTTCGGGCGCATGTCGATCAAATCCTTCAACTTTTGGCATCATCGCAAGAACTGCTGGTGATTCGTTTACCATCCTTGTTCGTGCACAAGGCGCAACTGCATTTACACGCACACCAAGTCGAGCAAGTTCTTGTGCGTGGCTTACTGTGAGCGCAGCAATTGCCGACTTGGTTGCGCCATACACGCCAGCACCAGCCGTCGGGTGCAAACCAGCTGCCGACGTTGTATTGACAATCGCTCGATGAGCCTCTGCAGCAACTTCATTCCAATATGCCGCAGCAAAATGACTGACTGCCAATGTGCCTTTTAAGTGCACACCGATTTGCGAATCAACGTCTTGTTCAGTGAGATCAACAAGAGAAGAAGGCCGATTGTTGCCTGCGTTATTGATAACAATGTCAAGACGACCAAAATGCTGTGACGCCGTTTCAATTATCGACTTTGCGCCGTCCCAGTCAGCAACGCTTTGGACATTTGCAATTGCGGTGCCTCCACGCTCAGTAATTTCTTTCACAACATGATCTGCATGATTGAGAGTGTCTTTGTGACCGTTCACCATTGCGCCGAAGTCGTTTACTACCACCTTCGCACCATTCACCGCGAGAGCCAATGCGTATTCACGACCAAGCCCACGTCCGGCCCCAGTAACTACCGCGACCTTCCCATCAAGCAATTTGTTTGACATCATGGATTTGATCACTTACACAAAACTCAAAGATCTGTGTGACATAGGCCAACTCTAATATTGAGTGCTTCCGAAGAGAAGACTTGCAGCAACCTTTCGGAGCTGGGCCAAAGTAATGCCACCTACGCCTTGAACCTGGATCTCTGTCGCCCTCATTCCAGGCTTGGCATTCAGAGTGAACAGCAAATACCCACCCACTCGAGATATGTCGGCTTTGGTGCAGTTACGAAATGCCCATCCGCCTAGCGAAGGGTCGCAATACACAAAGACGCGTGCAACAACTCCCTGCACCACCACTTTGCGCAATTCCTTTGCCAGCCCAGGGTCTGAACAACGATCACCCGACATCGTTTGGTAGATATCGATCTTGCGCTTGCCGAATCCGTAACGCGTCGCAACCCAATTTTCCATTCCTGGTTGGCACTCCAGCAATTGAAAATGCTTAAGTCGAAGTCCCAGCGTTTCTGCAGGTTTGTACACCCCGTAAGTAAGGCCAACTTGCGCATCTTCATAGGGATCGCCCGAACCCATGGCACCAACTGGAACCAAATGAACCGTAAGTCCGGCTATCAATAAAACAGCGACGAGCACACGTTTCAACACATCTGAACCGTACATCGCTAAATCAAACGAGCAAATTTATCCTCCCAATGCTTTGCCCGCATTGCGGGCAAATGTACGAAATCCCCTAATGTTTCAAACAGACGCACAAGGAGATTGATATGGGCCGAGCAGAACGCACTATTCCATCTACACACACGGGAAGCCTTCCGCGGCCCGACGATCTGATTCAGATCATGTGGGCAGTTGGCGATGGAATTCCTGTCGATGCCAAAGCACTCGACCAACGCGTATGCAGCGCGATCGACGAAGTGGTGCGCAAGCAGGTTGAAGCCGGAGTGACCATTATTAACGATGGCGAAATGTCGAAACCTTCGTATGCAACATACGTAAAAGACCGCTTGTCGGGTTTCACTGGCGAATCTGTGCAGTCGTATTTCTTTGAAGACCTCGTTGACTTCCCTCGCAGCGCCGAAGCAGTTGCGGGCAACCCAGGCAGGCGCAAGCGCAGCGCTCCGGCGTGTACTTCACCTATCGAAGTAATTGACAAGGATGCTGCAGTCAAAGACATGACCGAACTACGTCGCGCAGCGACGGCGAACAAGCATCAAGAGATTTTCACGAGCGCAGCATCACCTGGAGTGGTGTCGCTGTTCTTTGGCAATGAGTACTACAAGACTCGCGAAGAATACGTATTTGCAATTGCTGAAGCGATGCGATTTGAGTACGAAGCAATTGCTGCTGCAGGCGCAATCGTGCAAGTGGACTGCCCCGACTTAGCAATGGGTCGTCACAGCGCATATGCAAAACAAACCAAGGAAGAATTCCGCGCCACCATTCGCACCAATATCGAGGCACTGAACCACGCCGTGCGCAACATTCCAGTCGAGCAACTGCGAATGCACTTGTGCTGGGGCAACTACCCGGGCCCGCATCACCACGACATTTCTATTGCCGACATCATTGACATAGTGTGGACAGCAAAACCACAAACCGTGTTGTTTGAAGGGGCCAACCCACGCCACTCGCACGAATGGGCCGTCATGAAAGAACTCGGTGTTCCAAAGGACAAGTTCATTTGCCCAGGAGTCATTGAGCCACAGTCCAACTACATCGAGCACCCTGAAGTAGTTGCGCAACGCTTAGAACGCTGGGGTGAAGTTGTTGAGCCCGATCGTTTGCTGGCAGGTGTCGACTGCGGATTCTCTGTCCATGTTGGCACCACCACTATCGACCCGGATGTCGTGTTTGCAAAACTCGCTTCGCTTGCTCAAGGTTCTGAGCTTGCTGCAAAGCGCTTGTTTAAGTAACTCAGTAAACACAAAAGCCCGACCCAGTTTTCACTGAGCCGGGCTTTGCTAATTCTTGCCGCTTACGCGGGGATGACTAGTTGTCGTCCTTTGGCTGATAGAGCATTCCGATCATGCCACCGTAAACAAGGTGCCATACCAAGATGCCGAATGGAAGCTTCCATCCATCAGGTCCGTGCATCAAGAAGAGGCCGTAGCCCTGCTTGGCGACATATGCATAAGGAACAAGCACGCCAGCACTGATGATGGTCATGATGATTCCGTAGATAAGTCCCTTTGCAACGTGGCTCTTCACTGGAATTTGCTTGTGAGCAAAAATTCCAAACAACAACGCAAATACGATGCCGTTTACGAAGTGAAGTGCCTGTCCTGAGAAGAACAACCAACCTGCGTTTGTACCAGCGATGGTGTAGTCCGCATTGAAGTAGCTGCCCCAGTTTGGACCATGAATGCCGAGTGCCAAAGCACCGTTATACATTGGCCAAGGAAGCGTCGGAAGTCCGAACGCTGGAAACACGTAACCGATGTACGTGCCAAGTTGGGTTGCGATCAAACCAATGACGGCGAGGCCGGCTACTGGATGACTCTCAACCCATTTGTGCCAACGCTGCGAAGCGCTGGGCGCAAGTGAATTACCCATAATGAATTACCCCCAATATGTTCATGTCGGCGATTTGTCCGACTAACGGACAATTTACCACAGAGCGGACTCGCTACTGCGCAACCTGACTAACTGGGATACCTGAATGAATACAGGTTATTTGGGCGGCTGATAGTCGATATTGCGATCGACATTCATGTACACGTCTATACCGATTGGGTCGGTCTGCTCTTCCACCAGGTGGCCCAACAAACCAGCACATCGCGCGAGTAGGGCTACCCCGCGCATGACTCCCATCGGGATTCCCGCATCGGCGAGCACTGCGCCACACACTCCTGCGCCATTTAGCGGAAGCGTTTTGCCCAGCACTTGCGAGTGCACACGGCCAATTGCTTCGAACAATGAAAGGTGCGCACCAAATAGACCTTGCTCGCGGGCCATTGCCATGAGCACGGGAGTACGTGGATCGCCTTGCTTGTGCACTGGGTGTCCAAGCCCGGGAACAAACTTGCCAATGTCTTTTTGTTTCTGCACTGCGTTCAGCGCAGCAGCGTCCCACCCTTCTTGCGTAGTAGGTGCAGCACCAATTTCCTTCAACTCACGAGCAAGAAAATGCGCGCAGTCTTCGGTAACACCTAGGAATCGTGAACCGCCACCGAGCAAGCCAGCAGCCAGTGCGCCCTGCAAAGAATCAGGAGCACTTGCATACGTGAGACGTGCCGCGATTGCAGTTGGCGTGAAGCCATGGTCTGCAAGCGATGCAAGTACAGCTTCGAACATGACCAATTGACCTGGTGTTGGGCGACGCTTTGTTATTAGGTAGTACGACAACTCGCCAAAGGAGTACTTACCCAGAATTTCCGTTGCAAGATCGTGTCCGAGCAACGTGATGCTGTCTGCATCTGACGTTCCGAGACCAGTTTTATAGGTTTGCTTTGTCGTCATATTTACCCCTTTGTCGAAAGCCAGTTACGAATTTCATCGGTGTGTTCGCCAAGGCGTGGTGGTGGCAATGTGTAGTTCAATTCACCATTGCTAAACGTAATTGGGTTACGCACCAAGTCTGCTTGACGATCCCCTTCACCAACCGACACGCGCGGCCGCAAGCCCAGTTTTTCGGCAAGCTCCACACCGTCGCCAATGGAATTGATTGGGCCACACGGCACACCAACATCGTTTAGTGCATAAAACAAATCATCTGAGTTCCACTTAGCTAGTTGTTCAAGCAACATTGGACGAAGTTCTTCCCTGTTCTTTGTTCTGTCGGCATTAATTTTGAAACGCGGGTCGTCGGCAACGTGTTCGATGCCCAGGACCTTGGCCAATGCGCGGAATTGTTTGTCATTGCCAGCAGCAATGATGAGGTCGCGATCTTTTGTCGGTAGTGCCTCGTATGGGAACAAACTTGGGTGCGCATTGCCCATGCGGAAAGGAACCACATCAGCAAGCGTGTAGGCAGCTGTTTGATTCACCAAGCCCGACATTGCCGAAGACAAAAGGTTCACTTCTACGTGTTGCCCCTTGCCTGTTGTGTTTTTCTCATTCAACGCTGCAAGTACGCCAATTGTTCCGTGCAACCCAGCCATCACGTCGAACACCGAAATTCCAGCACGATATGGAGGGCCATCTGGCTCGCCAGTCAAACTCATGAGTCCAGAAACTGCCTGCACGATCAAGTCGTAACCAGGAAGCTTTGCTCCTTTGTCTGTTCCAAACCCCGAAATCGACAAGTACACCAATCCTGGGTTTGTTTGAGAAGTTGACTCGTAATCAAGTCCAAACTTTTTGAGGCCACCCACTTTGAAATTCTCTACACAAATGTCTGCTCGCTGCACCAACTCGCGCGCAATTACGAGGTCTTCTTCTTTCCCGAAATCGAGAACAATGGACTTCTTATTGCGATTGATCGACATGTAATACGTAGCGACATCACCCTTTGTCGGTGGCACCCAGGTGCGGGTGTCATCACCGGCGGGGCTTTCTACCTTGATCACTGTGGCTCCCATGTCGGCCAACAACATGGTGCAATACGGGCCCGCGAGCACACGGGACAGGTCTGCAACCAAGAGACCCTCTAGTGGTCTTGCCATGCCATTAGTTGATGCCATGAGGGATCGGCCTTTCTTGTTGAACCAATTGTTTGTGCCACAGTTGAGGCAGAGAAAAATGTATGAGACCCAAGCCGAACGAACCCGATTTTGTTGAAGCGCTAGCACGCGGGCTAAAGGTCATTAGCGCCTTTTCGCTTTCACACCTGGCGCTTTCCGTCAGCGATGTTGCTGCGTCTACCAAACTTGCGCGTCCAACTACTCGTCGACTGCTGCTCACCCTTGAATCGCTTGGGTATGTGCGTGTGGTCAACGGCATGTACATGCTCACACCAAAAGTTTTAGAACTTGGAACTGCATACATCAGCGCACAAGGCATGTGGGACATCGCGCGTCCACGCTTAGAGGCACTCGTAGAGAAAACCAAAGAGTCAAGCTCAATGTCGCAATTAGTTGGTAGCGACATTGTGTACACAGCCCGCGTTCCCGTTCCGAAGATCATCGGCATGTCCGTGCATATTGGCACTCGATTCCCTGCGTATGCAACGAGCATGGGGCGAGTACTCCTTGCCGACTTGCCCGCCAAAGAACTCGATGCAGTATTGAAAATTCCTTCGGAGTCTGGTGTTGTGCCAAGACTGAAGTTTGTGCGTAAAGAACTTGATGAATCGCTTGCCGAAATTCGCAAGCGCGGTTGGGCAATGTCGGACGAACAACTGTCGTTTGGCATTCGTTCCATTGCCGCGCCAGTTTGTGATGCCTCTGGCCGCACCATCGCTGCTGTCAACGTCACGGTCAATGCAGCAGAGACATCAATTGCAGTATTGAAGAAAGACCACCTGCCACTATTGCTCAGCACTGCAGCATCGATCACTTCGGACTTCGCAAACATGGCGTTATTACCAACTACTCGCCCGTTGGCACCCTGAATCACCACTAGCCGCCAACAACCGCAAGGTGGGTTTCAAGAATGAAATCCGCAGTTTGTTTCGGTGCTGAGAAAAATGGTGAGTGATCACAGTCGATATCTATTGAATAGTCAGCCCAACCAGCACGCATGCGTTGTTGCTCAATTCTGACCGCTTTGTCATCGGTGCACACGAGGTAACTGCTCTTCATATTCTTCCAAGCAGGATTTTCAATTGGGCTAGATGGAATCTCGCTCTTCATTGATCGGCGATTTTCCATTGCATACCGAGTCAAACCGTGAGGGCTGCGATTGAACAGATACGCATCCGCGCCATCGGTTAATGACATTGTTCCATCTTCTGCGAATTCAAAGCATGAACGAAACTCTGGGTTGCCCCAGTCCTTATTCAATTCTGATTGCGATTCACCAATTGCGGGCATACGCGCAGCAATGTGCACAATGTGTTGAGCACCATGCCCACCAACAGATGCCGTAATACCCGTATAGCTATGGCACACCACCGTCACTGGGCCGGTTTTGGATGCTGCGGTAATTGCTTTGCGAAGCACGTCAGCATCAGTTGCCAACGATGTAAGCGGAAGTTCAATTGCAGTTACCTCAACATCATGGGTATTAAGTCGCTCGATTACTGGCAACCACGTCCAAGATGAGAAGAACGAACCGTGGACAAGAACGATCGACGATTCAGCCATGTTGTTGGGGGTTCGTCCGAACTAGCGGTACGTGTTGTTGCTGGTGTGGTCACCTGCAAGCCAACGCTTGAGTGTCGCGTGGGCATCCACTTTGCGGGCAGCGTTGATCTTTTCAGCACCAGGCGCATCTGCGGTGAACTCCAACAACATGCCGTTTGGATCTTCGGTGTACAACGAACGGCAATAGCCATGTTCGAGAACGTACGTGCCTTCTGGCTTCCACTGCGCCTTCTGCAGGCGCTCAAAAATTTCGTCTTGTGTCTTCGCGGCAACATTTAGCGCAATGTGACGGAATGGCGATGGTGTGAGTTCTGGGTCAAACAAGTCTTGGTCAGACTTATTTGCGAACTGGAAGAATGCAAGTGCACTTCCGTCTGGCATCCCAAAGAAGCAATGGCAATACACACGCTCTGCACCAAAGAGTTCGTCGGTTTCTGACCATGTTGCAACTAGTGGCAGGCCCACAAGGTCTTCGTAAAACGCACGAGTAGCTTCAAGATCTTTCGACAAATACGCAGTGTGATGAAGTCGAGTTGGTGAGTCAGTTGCAGACATGTGCAGTCTCCTTAGCAATGGTTTTAATTGGTAATTGTTTGGTCCCCGAAAGATTGTCCGCTTGACGGACACTCTCCCGTATTGCGTACATTAGACCACTTTCTCAATCCTGTACAAGCAGGGCTTGGCATTAATGTCGTGCCGTGAATACCAACATGAAATGGGTGACCTGGGACCAGGCTGCCGTTTCTGCGGTAATCAGTTTTGCGGTGGCAACAATGGCGACTCGGTTTCCCGCCAATCGATTTCGATCACTCGTTCAAGCCTCCAGTACCGAACTGGGCTTGATTTCGTTCCTGTATATGTTGTGGCGCCTTGCCATGAACCTGCCACTCGACAAACCGTCAGGGGCTATCGAACGTGCTCGCCAAATTAATCGGCTACAACACTTTCTTCATTTTCCTAGCGAACTTTCACTCCAGCACTTCGTGTTGCGCTACGACTGGCTTGCTCGTTCGACCAACTTTTATTACGCGGTATTCCATGTGCCGGCGATGATCGCCTTCTTAGTTTGGTTATTCATCCGTCATCGCAAAACGTACCCCCACTGGCGCAGTGCTTTAGCAATGTTGACTGCTGCGTGCTTGGTGATTCGTTATATACGTGTAGCGCCACCGAGGTTTCTTCCTGACCTGGGTTATGTCGACCTCGCTACGCGTTTCGGTCTTTCGGTGTACGGGCCAGTTGGCACGGGAGTGTCCGATCAGTTCGCGGCAATGCCATCGATCCATATTGGTTGGGCGGCAATAGTTTCATGCGGCATTATTGCTGCAAGTACGAGCAAGTGGCGCTGGATTTTCTTACTGCACCTTATTTTCACCACACTTGCTGTTTCCGCAACGGGAAATCACTGGTGGCTAGATGGTGTTGCAGCAGTTGCATTGCTGGCACTTGCGTTGCGAATTGACACAATGGTCCGTTCAAAATAAGTAATACTCAGTAATGCGCAAAGTTCTCGCAATACTCCTTGCAGCAACAGCTTGTCTAGCAGTCACAGGTGCAGGGTATAGAACCAGTTCGTCGACACTTGCATCGGCAACTTCAGAACGTGCGCGCACAAATTTCCTTGCGTTTCTTTCCCATGCACCACGCGCCACACCAAATGTCACGTTCACTATTGATCCAACCCTGAAGAAGGTGTACTCCGATCAAATCGTTGCCGATATTCGAAAAAATGTAAGCATGTGGTCAGATTTGCGTGATGCTTCCAAGCCAATGGATGTTTATGCGGCCCCAACACAACACTTTCAATTTATTTATAACTACATGAAGCAAGTGCTACCTGCCCAGCAGTTGGAATCGGGTTGGCTCGATGCCAAAGCCGAACGAGCGCGACAGGAACCAACGGGGTTCTTTGGCGGCGGAGCCCCTGGCGATTCCGTAAATGGAACTGCAGTACTGATGGTGTACGTACCAAATGGACGACCGACAAGCGACGATCACTGGAACTCGTTGACCAGCCACGAGTATGTGCACATTGCACAACGCTCAGTATTCAACGGAAGCATGGCGGCAATGCAGTGCTGGGTACGCGAAGGACAAGCAAACTTCATTGGGTGGAGTTATGCAGGTCGCGCAAGCAAGAGCGCATACGTGCATGCCTGGAAATCACAATTACAAGACCTAGAAAACGAGCGAGAGTATTCACCGCAGCAACGACTTTCTGCAAAGTATTGGGAAAATTGGTTTATCACGAATGAGACACAAGACATCACACGCGACTGCGATCCGACGCAGAACTATGTAACCGGAGCAATGGCTTTTCAATACCTTTACGGCACCTACGGATACGAAAAAGTGAACACATACATTCGCGATTTAGCTGATGCAGTTGCTCCATGCGGAGATGGAACCCCCAAGTTTGCAAACACCTGCATTACTGCACGAAACACCGCCTTCCAAAAGGCTTTTGGTATTTCGCTTCGCGATGCATACCCACAATTCGCTGCTCATATCGTTCGCGAATTGAAGTGGTTGACAAACAAGTAACCCGCATAACCCGTTTATCCATGAAGTAAAGTCGGAGTGAGCATGCCGTCTACGCCCCCACTACCCCCCGAGCTAGAACGCCTCAACCGTATCTATATCGAAACCTGTGAGGCTTTCGATAACAACGAAATTTCTTCTGAGACTGCGCGCACCACCATTTTGGGATTGCGCGCTATGGACGCCAAGGGTCGCACATGGGTAATTGACCCAAAGAAATCTGGAAGCCGAGCATCCTTCAAACAAGTTGAAACCGTTACTCAACTTGACGACGAATTCTCGCGAATGAATCGCACGTACCAAGAAACTTGTGCCCAGTTTGACAGCGGTTTAATTTCTGCCACGCAAGCGCGCATGAAAATTCTTGCCATCTCGTACACCGATGAAACAGGACAAACGTGGCGAGTGGACACCGAACGATCTGGAAGCCGCGCCTCATTCACTTCATCGCCTGCTGTTGCCAAGCCTGAAGCTACACAGAACACGCAACCGATTCCCGTCGTCGAATCTGAAACTCGTGAAATCGCAATCACTCCCGAGATCGAACAGGAACGAGAACTCATTTCTCGGCGAAATTTTTTGAGTGATCTCTCAGTGAAGTCCATCGCTCTCGGCGTACTCTCGGCTGGTGTGCTGTACGAAGCAGCACACCTATTCACTGGCAATTCCAACAGCACAGATTCGGGTTCAATTGCTAGCGGCGACACGTCCGACCCAGCAGCACCTGCAGAACCCGGTTGGTTTAAAAAATTTGGAGAAGTCCCCCTCAATACCGACATCGAATTTGGCCGATCGGTTCAAAATGTTCCGCTTACCTTCTATCGACGTCAAAGCGGAAGCAATGGCGCACGTGTTCTTGTCATCGGTTGTATCCATGGTGACGAATTTGTTGGTAACCGAGTAGTGGACATCCTTCGTGACATGCCGCTGGAGGGAAACATTGACTTATGGATGGTGCGCACCATGAATCCAGATGGCCAGCAACTGCGCACTCGCCAAAATGCCAACGGAGTTGATCTCAACAGAAACTTTCCAGGTAACTGGCAAAATATTGGGAAGCCTGGTTCCTGGCAATACGCGGGTGCCGACAGTGCAAGTGAACCCGAAGTGCAAAGCATGGTCAAGCTTGGCGAACTCGTGAAACCACAGTTTGTTATTTGGTATCACCAGGACTACTTCCGCATCGGACCAGGAACCGGACATGACGGAGATGTGAGAACTAAGTACGCATCCCTTGTTGGGCTTCCGCTTCTTGCCTTGGACTGCCTGTGTGGCTACACAGGTGACAAGCCATTGTTGGAAGCTGTTTTTGGTGGCACAGGAGCCAACTGGGCAAAATCATTTCAAGGTCCAAAAGGCGTCAGCATGACAGTGGAATTTGGCAAAACTCTCAGCGAAGAAGACGCCCAGCGCAACGCTCAAGCGGTTGTGGCAGTGACAAACGAATTTTTCTAAATTCGCCTGTCAGTAGTGCACACTTTTTTACGTGCTTCACCATCTTCATAGCAATGCTTTTCGGTATCTGCGACATTGAATTTCGCAAGGAAATCTGTTGTCTGCGGCAAGTTGTTGGCATATGAACACGGGTATGCAGAAGTAAATGGACACGGATTGTCGGAATTTTCTGCAACAGCCGTGCTGATAAACGCCCCAAGAGCCAACGTCCCATCGATATTGAGATGAATACCATCAGGTCTAAACCACGATTTTTGACCTGCGCTATACGCATTCCAGTCCGCAAGCGCAAAGTGCTGTGCATCACGCGCAACCGTGTCACGCACTACAGCATTGAACTCGGCGTAAACCGAACGTTTGCCGCGTGACCCAGAAGCCGGAAAATACAGCGATTCCTTGTAGGTCATCACAATGAGTTTCAAATTTTTATCACGAACAACGTCGATCAGATCTTTGAATTCCTCTCCGATTTTCTTCACACTGCTGTCGTATCCCGCCATCAACACCACTGCATCAAATGTTTCGGTAGTTTCCTTTAAGACGGTGACCACATTCTTTGGCGTGCGCTTCTCACGCCCAAAACACGACCACTCAGAAATACGCCTGCAAGATTCTGCATCGAGCGTGTAAGTAAAGCCTTGCAACGACTTTTCACCATCTTCAAACCATCGAAGACCGGCCATCGTGGAATCGCCCAACAACAGCACATGAACTGGCTTCACCGCAGGTAAAACATCTGCTGCCCCAGTTGCAGAGTCTCCAGAAATTGCCGCGTCTTGAGCGGCATCCATTTCTGCAAGTTGCATTGCCCCGGCATCAATTTTTGGAGCAACAGCAAACAACACCACCACTGCCGAAAAACTGAGCGATAATGCAATACCAGCAGCCGACAAACTGCGAAGCGAAGTCGTCGATAGCCATGTGTTGTGGCGAATGGGTTGTTCAACTATTCGATAAGAAATTGCAGACAGCACAAGTGCTGCAATTACAATCCAAGCCCTACCCCAAACCGACGGTGTACCAAACCGCGCTTCCACTAATACAAACAATGGCCAGTGCCACAGATACAACGAGAAACTGCGCGCGCCAAGACTTTGGAGTGGTTCAAGTGAAAGCAGCGAAACCGGGCCAAACTTGGCGTTTCCTGCGACAAGTACGAACACTGTTGCAACCACTGGCAAGAGTGCCGTATAGCCCGGGAAAATTGTTGACTCTGAGAGGATCACTGCGGAAGCAAGAACCGCGATGAGCCCTACCCAGCCGCCAATTGCCTTGACAATTTGTGGAATCTTGTCAATGCGTGACCCTGCGATTGCAAGTAAAGCCCCAGCACTTATTTCCCAAAAGCGCGAGTATGGAAGGTAATAGCCGGCTCCCGGGTGGCCTTTCGTGATCAGAACAGAAGTGATCAACGACGCAATCCCGCCAACAGTGCCTACCCCAAGTAACCACTTTCTCCAATGGGCTTTTCCATATTTCACTGTGGCAAACACCACCAGTGGCCACAACAAATAGAACTGCTCCTCTACCGCAAGCGACCAGAAATGACGCAATGGAGAAGGTGTAGTTACACCAGACAGATAATCAGACGTTCGGAAGAACAGCACGATGTTTGTGCAAAAACCAAGAGCACCAAGACCTATTGCGCTCAGGTCCCGTACCTTGCCTGGTTCAAGCATGAACAGCCCTGCAATGACCGTTGCCAGCGCCACCAGAATTGACATTGGCAATATTCGTCGCGCACGTCTGGCCCAGAAGTTGCGCAGGTCAATGGTGGATCTTTCGCCCGCTTCATCAATGAGTAGTTGAGTGATCAAGAACCCGGAGATCACAAAAAACACATCTACTCCGATATACCCACCAGACAGCCATGGCACCCCAGCATGATTGAGCACAACCAGCCCAACTGCAAGCGCGCGCATCCCTTCAATATCGGTACGGCGTGTTTTCACTGGAAAGACGCTACCAATCGGGGCTACATTGTGCGAATGGACAACATACAAACTGCAGTATTCGGCATGGGTTGCTTCTGGGGAGCCGAGCGCTTGTTTTGGTCTTTGGACGGAGTGTCAGAAACCGCCGTTGGTTATGCCGGTGGCGCAACAATAAATCCTTCGTATAAGGAAGTGTGCAGCGGTACCACTCACCATGCAGAGGTGGTGCTCGTGAAATTCAACCCGGCAGTTATCCCCTACACAGATCTCTTGAATGTGTTTTGGGAAAGCCACGACCCGACGCAGGGCATGCGCCAAGGCAACGACTTTGGAACTCAGTACCGCAGCACCATTTACACAACGAACGATGAACAAGCGACAGATGCGCAGACAACGTGTCGCAATTTCCAAGCTGGCTTAACTACTGCTGGATACGGAACAATTACCACCGAAATCGCGCCACTTGACACGTTCTATCTTGCCGAGGAATACCACCAGAAATACTTGGCGAAAAACCCTGACGGCTACTGCGGAATTCGCGGCACCGGCGTTACCTGCGCATCAGGTGTTTGACGCGTCGTAAATTCCTTGGATTGCTGAGTTCAGCAACGAATCAAATTCTGCATCGCTCTGCTTTGCTGATAAACCTTCGGTGAGTGCACGCGAGAAACTGGCAATCACTCCCTTGTTCTTTGCAAGTGCAACGTTGGCATCTGCACGGCTGTAACCGCCTGAGAGCGCAACAACTCGAACAACGCGAGGATGCGCAACGAGTTCGTCAAAGAAACCTGCAGTATTTGGAAGCGTGAGCTTCAACATGACGTTTTGATCTGCTGAGAGCTCATTCAGTTCATCCAAAATTGCCGACTTCATTAGCGCTTCAGCTTCTGCTTTTTGTGGGCTCTTAATGTCGACTTCTGGCTCGATGATTGGCACGAGACCGGCAGCAATGATTTGCTTGCCAACTTCAAACTGCTGACTGACAACGGCCTTAATTCCTTTTTCGTTTGCCAGCTTGATGACCGAACGCATCTTGGTTCCAAATACTCCGTGCTGTTTCGCACGCTCAAGCAGCGCATTGAGTTCTGGCATTGGCTTCATGACCTGGACGCCGTCAGCTTCATCGGCGAGGCCTTTGTCAATTTTTAAAAACGGAACTACGCCTTTGTCTTGCCATAGGAACTCCGCAGAGCCCTTGCCATCAATCTTGCGATCCATCGTCATCTCAAACAAAATGGCACCCAATACTCGTTCACCTGAGAACACAGGGCTCTTGATAATTCGAGTGCGCATTGCATGAATGAGGTCATACATCTGCTCATCACCTGAATACTCGTTCTCTTCAATGCCGTAAAGCAACAACGCCTTTGGTGTACTGCCACCGCTTTGATCGAGTGCTGCAATAAAACCCTTGCCGCTCTTTACTTTTGCGAACTGTTCGTTATTCATTCAAGTGCTCCCTATATATGTATGTCACGAGTGTAATTCGCCAGGCGTTACCCCTAATGGTGGCAGTTTTTCCCCACGCCCAATTGGGAAATAACGATGGTGCCACTGCCCTGTCAATTCATAAATCGCACTGCCACGTTGGCCATCGGAAGTAGTGACCTGCATTTCAGAAAGTCCGCCGCCAAGCATGTTCGGCACTTTCGTGGCAATGCCGCTGTAACGCTGGGCCCACCTTCCCGTTCCCTCTACAACAATTTTGCGCCCGCCTTCAAGTGTGAAACTTAAGACACCTGCAAGCCCGGCAACTTCTTCGCCAAACTGCCCGTACGAAACGTCGTTGCCTTTCGCGTCCTGCCACTGCAAGTCGTGTTCGAATGCAATGACCGGAATTGGGTCGCCGCCGCCAACGGGGGCAAAGCAACCGTCGGTATACACACGCGCGCCATTTGGGTATTCCCAGTGCCACACCTGCAGAAAGCCTTCTTCAAGTTGAATTGGGGTCCACATCCACATTGGGCAACGGTTATGCACGCGCACTCCCCACGAATGGTCACGCTGTCCCCACCAATTCTCTACTTCGTAGGTTTTGCCATTGTGCGTATAGGTGCCGTTGTATG
>Ga0194041_10000480_pt1 | contig 16028 bp, 19 predicted proteins | sample JunL449m_MetaG_FD_160082 | JGI IMG/M metagenome (GOLD analysis project Ga0194041, IMG submission 160082) | Anoxic zone freshwater microbial communities from boreal shield lake in IISD Experimental Lakes Area, Ontario, Canada - Jun2016-L442-9m | ecosystem: Environmental > Aquatic > Freshwater >...
TGAGTATCTGATCGCCGGTCTCGACGAGATCAACCGCGCATTTGAACTCTCACCCTCTTGGTACGTTGAGGCCCTCAACTACATCAAGGCCAACCACGGTATTTCGGGAGACCCCGGCAACATCGCAAATAACTACATCGATTACGCTATCAACACTCTCATCTGATCCCAGACCAGCCGTTTTATTATCGGCATCGATCTTTCCATGAGCCCCTTTCGGGGCTCTTTTTTTTGGTGCCTGTCGCTGTTTGACAGAACATTCCCTCAAGCAAGGCTGGGCCAAGCACTGGATCAGGCCAGCAAAGAAAACACAAGCTCACGAATCTGGGCCCGCTGAAGGGCTGCCCAGCTGCGTCCGTGTGGCTGCACCCAGACTCCCGAGCCTTCGAGACGCAGCCAAATTAAGGAGGCTGTCGGCTGAACAGATCAACAGAGGTGAAGCTTAATGTAGATTCATCTTGTCAAATCTGATGCGAGTTAAAAGCGTTGGATAATCTTAGAAATTTCGTGCGCCGATGGCCCTTCCGCTTCTTGCTACACAGCTGCTTACCATGAACGCGCGGGTGAACAGCTTTCTCGTAGACGAGGGACAAGACAGCCGTGAAGTCCAGTCAGGAAGCGGCCAGCTCAGTAGCAGCGGAAACTTAGAGGGCCAAATTGAAGAGGCTTACAAACAGATCTTCTTTCACGCCTTCAAAGTGGATCGTGATCCAGCGCTTGAGTCGCAGCTGCGGAACGGACAGATCACGATGCGGGATTTCGTTCGTGGTCTGCTACTGTCTCGCAAATTCCGCGACGATTTCTACCGCTGCAATAGCAACTACCGCATGGTTGAGCAGGTGGTTAACCGGGTCTTGGGACGTCCTGTACATGGCAACCGTGAGCGACTCGCCTACTCAATCGTGATCGCCCAACATGGTCTCCAAACGTTTATTGATACACTGCTAAATTCAGAAGAATACATGGACACATTTGGGTATAATACCATTCCCTATCAAAGATCACGGACTTTAGCGGGCCAAGCTTTGGGCACCATGCCCTTCAACCAGCAGGCCCCCCGCTATGACAGCGCCTGGAGGGACAAAGCCGCCATGCGAGCTCCCGCCAAGGTGGACTGGCAGTACGCCATCGGCCAAAGACCAGCCTGGCTCGCAAACGCCCCCGCACCATGGGCTCAAAAGCTCTGGCTGAATACAGTGGCAACAGGTGGTTTCGTAATCACGGGACTCGTGCTCTGGATTGCAGTTACCATGCTGAGTACTGGAGCACAATAGAATGAAACGCGCACTAATTAACTGCCTTCATCTATCGACCAACGTATTCATGGTCAATCAAGCCAATAATGGACCCAACTGATGGCCGAAGAGATTGCTCTTACGACGAGCCTTCGGAAGGTGAGCCAGATGAAAATCTTCTTCTCGCAACGAAAACCAAGATGAACGATCCACTTAGCCAGCTCAATGCTCTTATTAACTCCCATCAAGGCGAAGACGAAGTTATTCCTGACGCCAGTCAGCCCAGATTCAGGATATCTCTAAATCCACAGAACCTTGAACTGTGGAGATTAGAACATAGGCATATTGCTGGGAAGGAAGCAAATCTTCTATTGGCTTGTTTGAGTTCCACAGGACCAATTGAAGACACCTCGCTAGGCTGGGTCGTAGGAGCAGCAATTCGCCACACTTCTGTAAAAAATCAAGATGATTGCAGGATACTCTTGCATGCTCTTGGCCTAGACTCTGACTTGATAAATTCCGTACTATTGAACTGTCCAGGTATTGCCGGAAAAGTTGCCTGGGCACTTTACCTGGAACGTCATGGCCACCTTATTGCCACACCCGTACTCAATAATAAGCAAGACTCTAAAAACATCACACTTCAAGCCACCACCAGCACCGAAGACACGAAGTGGCTGAACCCAGAATGATCCCATGGACGAAAAACTAAGACAGCTAACGGCCAAAGCGCACATACTCGGCTTGATGTACGATCAATCTCTGCCGCCATCGATTCGCGCGATAATTCGGCAAGCAGATGCAGATGCTCGGCCATTAAGCGATGAAGAATTGGGCATCATCTGTGTCATCTCCACAGTCAATGCTGAAAATCTGCAGAGACTACAGTCAAAATCATCTCTAATCGTTGCCTCTGCCAAGAGTCGATTACTTCGCGAAGATCCAGGCTTAGTCCTGCCCGGTGGAGCACTATACCCTGAGGCAAGAGCGGAGGCGTGTTGGCGCGACTGTTGGCACTTTCTTAGAGTGACCATCTATGCAGTTGCGACAGGACGCCCTGCTTTCACCCATCCTCCCGGAGTAAAGGGGCTTGGCAACTTGTATCGGGAACTAGAGGTGCCAATCAGCAGCATGGCACTGGCGATAGGCTATCTAAAAAATGAGGCAGTTTCAGACTATACTAGCTATTCAAGCCCAAGTGATGCATCGCTTTTAGGAGAGGCACTGTTTCACCTTGAGCAGATGATTCAGCGTATGCTAGAACGACCAAGCTCAATCACTGAGGCTCTCTGATGATCTTGTTGGGGGGCATGATTTCTAACCACAACATCAACAGGTCTGCCTACATGTTCTGCCTACTTTCCCGCTCCAATTTGGAAAGCTTTGGATGGAAGCCCATGGCGACAAACAAAGTATCGGCAACATTATCCAAGAAAAAAGCAAAACTACAGATGTCATGACTTCAGCTTCCACCATTGCCACACTCTCCTTCTACAACACTACCCCCGAACAACAGGAACCTCCTACCAAAAGGCATACGGGCCCATTTGATGCCAGAGGAGCCGATTGGCGCAACCTCCAACTTGGCGAGACAGATCTCTCCAAGGCGCGATTGTGCCGAGTAGATCTAAGAGGTGTTGACCTTCACGGCTGCCGACTTGAAGGCACGGATCTACGACTGGCTCGATACGATAGCTATACAATATGGCCCAACGACTTCGATTTCCGAAGCAGTGGGGCAATCGGTCCACAGGCAAGACTTAATGGGAGCTTTCTTAACAGTGCTGATCTTTCCGGCATGGATCTGGAAGGCGCTTCGCTTATGGGTGCCTATCTCAGCGGAGCTGATCTCTCTGGTGCTTGCCTACGTGGGGCGCGACTGGCTGGAGCGGATCTACGCTATGCCTTATTGAGAGGTGCATTATGTGAGGAGACTCGATTCCTGAACTGCCAACTTGACTATGTAGATTTCCGTTGTGCAGATCTCAACAATGTTGATTTAAGCAGCGCTGGCTGTGTTAGCGGGGCTGACTTTTCAGGAGCAATCTACCTAGACGCCCTGCGCGAATCTCTGCTTGGCCGCTCCTTCCAGGAACTTGACTGCTGGAACCCACTGACACGCCGAACAACGCGCGAGAGCCTTCATGGATGAAGCCAATTTTGAGTCTGTTGGGAGAATGAAATCTTCAACAACAAATCGAAAACCCCGAGTCGGCGTGCTCCTGCTAAACCTTGGCGGGCCAGAACGTATCCAGGATGTCGGACCCTTTCTATACAATCTATTCTCAGATCCGGAAATCATCCGCCTTCCAGTATCAGCGATGCAGAAGCCATTCGCCTGGCTGATCAGCAGCTTACGCAGCGGCAAGTCGCGACAAGCCTACCGCTCAATCGGTGGAGGTTCGCCGTTGCGACGCATCACCGAACAGCAGGCACGAAAACTACAAAGCAGCCTGCGACAACATGGAGTGGATGCCACAAGCTACGTAGCCATGCGCTACTGGCATCCATTCACCGAATCTGCTGTAGCAGACATGAAGGCAGACGGAGTCGATGAAGTGGTTGTTCTGCCGCTTTACCCACACTTCTCGATCAGCACCAGTGGCTCAAGCTTCCGGGAGCTGCAACGCTTGCGCAATGCTGATCCGGCATTCAGCCGCCTGCCAATCCGCTGCATTCGTAGCTGGTACGACCACACTGGCTACATCCAAGCGCTGGCCAGTTTGATCGCACGCGAAATAAAAGCCTGTGAAGATCCGTCCGCAGCACATGTATTCTTTAGCGCCCACGGTGTGCCCAAGAGCTATGTGGAGGTCGCAGGGGATCCCTATCAGCAAGAGATCGTGGCCTGCAGCAAGCTCATCCTTCAGCGGCTGCAGCAGCAGCTCGGCCATACCAACCCCTTCACCCTCGCCTACCAGAGCCGCGTCGGTCCGGTTGAATGGCTTAAGCCCTACACCGAAGATGCCCTGCAGGAACTGGGCGAGCAAGGGGTGAAAGAGCTTGTGGTAGTGCCGATCAGCTTTGTCAGTGAGCATATCGAAACCCTCGAAGAAATCGACATGGAATATCGAGAGCTGGCCACAGCCGCCGGAGTGAAAAACTTCCGTCGCGTCCCTGCGCTGGACACGGATCCGGCGTTCATTGCCGCCTTGACCGACCTTGTGCAGCAGGCGATGGCCGAAACGGAGATAAATCTTGATCAAGCTGCTCAGCTCCCCGGCAAGGCGAATCCCAACCCACAGAGCAAGTGGGCCTGGGGCTGGAACGACAACTCCGAGCTCTGGAACGGTCGGGTGGCGATGCTGGGGACTATCGCCTTCCTCATGGAGGTGATCAGTCGACAAGGGCCACTGCATGGGCTAGGGCTGCTTTGAAAACTCAGGAATGTCCTATATGGTCGACCGTTGCCAATTAACGCATGGGAAAAGAGATTATGCAGTCAGAATAGAGCCGCAACAACGGGCAGAGCGGGGTGCACCAGTATCACCAGCCAGCATGACAAAGACAGGATTGCGCTTTGTAAAATTGCTGACCGAATAACCCGCTTTCATACGAAGATCAAAAAGTTATCCGAAGAAAGCATTGTCATGCCTTTCGGCCCCGCCTCGATCCTGGGAGTTGAGCGATTCGAAAACGAGCTCCCGCTCGAGCTACTGCCTGGTGATAGCAGCGCCAGCAAAGAGCAGCTGATTCAGGCCGCCTATCGCCAAGTGCTGGGCAACGCCTATGTGATGGAGAGCGAGCGCCAGCTGGTTCCAGAATCCCAGCTAAAGCTGGGTGAGATCAGCGTGCGTGAGTTCATTCGTACCATCGCCAAGAGCGATCTCTATCGGGCTCGATTCTTCGATGCCTGCACACGCTACCGCTATATCGAACTAGCCTTCAGGCACCTGTTGGGTCGTGCACCTGCGGATTTTGAAGAGATGCGTGCCCACGCAGAACGCCTCGACAGTCATGGCTATGACGCAGATATCGACAGCTTCCTCGATTCAGACGAATACCAGCAAGCCTTCGGTGAGTGGACGGTTCCCTTCCAGAGAGGATGGAAGACAGAAAGCTGTCTCACCTTGCAGGAGTTCACTTGGACCTTCCAGTTGCTCAGGGGAGCCAGCAGCAGCAGCCTCAAGGGAAGCCTTGCCGGTAAGGCTTCTCGGCTCGGCGGAAATGCCTATCTCAACCGAGCGGTTGCAGTGATTCCACCCTCCTCCACGGACAGCCAGGGGTGGAGTTTCAGACCATCGTCTAATTTCCAGGATGCCCAGACCCGTTTGGGAGTAGGCGCTGGAGCAGAAGGCCGCATTTATCGAGTGGATGTAACGGCGTATCGTGCCAACAACGTGAAACCAGTTTCTCGTTACAAGAGATCGAACCGCACCTACTACGTACCATTCAATCAGCTATCAACGAAATATCAGCAAATTCACCGCGAGGGAGGAGTAATCGCCAGCATTACCCCCGCATAACTACTCAATAATTACCGCTTGACTCAGAGAATGTCAAAACCGGCTTGGTTGCATATTCAACTACCCAAGCCTGCACTCCCTGATCTTATCCTCCCCGCCCCCCCCTCGTGTAATGACCAACCAATCCTTTGCACTCAGCTTTGGAGCCACGCCACTTCTAGACAATCCGGTTAGCTATAAAGCTGGAGATGATGAATCCAGCCTAAATCTGGTAATCAGCGCCTGTTACCGTCATGTCTTCGGTAACACCATGCCGATGGAAAGTGAGCGGCTCGAATCGGCGGAATCACAACTTAAGCATGGGCGCCTAACGGTCAGAGAGTTCGTTCGTTCCCTTGCTAAATCGTCATTCTACCGCTCACGCTTTTATGAAGCCGTGGCGCCCCATCGTTGCGTTGAATTGTCCATCAAGCATCTACTGGGTCGCCCGCCAGTGGATGAAGCAGAAGTGAGCGCCGAAGTGGCGAGGATTGCTAGCGCCGGCTTTGATGCGAGCATCGATGCCCTCATTGATTCCGCCGAGTACGGAAGTTCATTCGGAGACCACACGGCCCCCTACATCCGCACCTGGAACAGCCCTGCCGGCTCGCCACAATCCGCATTCAATCGCATCGCCGCCCTGGAGCAGAACTTTGCTGGTAGCGATTCCGCGATCGGCTCCAAGAGTAAGCTCCTTGTCAGTTTGGCCAGGAATCAGACCATCACGATTCATGTCCCAGCCCAGGTGTATCGAGCCCAAAGCTTTGGAGGTTTTGGAGGTACAGAAACGGGTCGCACAGCCTTTACGCCTGTGAGACGCAGCAGCAGCGATGGAGGAGATTCCGTGCCCCTGCGTGGCGATCTGTATGTAGGATTCGGACTCGGCCAGCGCAGCCAGGAAATCTTCCAACGTGTCCCTGGAGACACACCCGACCAGATTCAGGGGTTGCTCCGTGCGACCTACCGCCAAGTGATGGGCAACCCCCATCTCATGGAAAGCGAAAGGGTAATCAGCGCCGAAAGCAAGTTCGCCGAGGGGTATCTCAGCACCCGTGAGTTAGTGCGCGCAATTGCCTGTTCACCGGAATACAGGCGTCGCTTCTTCGAAAACAATGCTCCCTATCGCTTCGTAGAACTTAACTTCAAGCACCTGCTGGGACGCGCGCCTGCTAGCCAGGCCGAGCTGAGTGAGCACATCCAGAGGCTGGCCGTTCAAGGCTACGAAGCGGAAATCAGCAGCTACCTTGATGGCACTGAATACCAAAATTGGTTTGGCGAACACACTGTTCCTTTCGCCCGCATCCAAACAGAGAATGGCCGCAACCAGATCGGGTTTAATCGTCACTTGGCGCTGGTACAGGGCTTCTCCAGTAGCGACAGCGTACAAAGTTCCTCCAGCCTGGTGACTTCGCTGGGTGCCAAGGCTCTTCCAAGCGGCTGGAGCACCACCACGGTACGACTGAACCGCCGCTCCGCCTTTAGCGGCTCGGTTGACCCCACAGGAAAACGGTATCGGATTGCGGTTCAGGCGCAACCCGCAGGTGGCCGCCAGCGCACACCCAACGCCAGCTACCTAGTCTCTGGCAAGGACATGACCACGCAATTAGCCTACATCCACCGTCGCGGCGGACGCATCATTTCAATTACTGAAGTTGCCTAAGCCTGGTTACTCTCCCTGCTCTTATTGAGACACTCGTTTCTCCCTTTGCTGTTTTCTCAATGACAACAACCATCACACTCACCACGTCATCAACGCAAGACCAAGCCCATGCGCAGGACGTCCTGCGGGCTGCCTACCGGCAAGTGTTTGGCAATGCGCACTTGATGGAAGAGCAGCTGGTTGCGACCGCTGAAAGCCTATTTCTCCAAGGTGATCTCACAGTTCAAGGACTGATTTCCGCCCTTGCTTGCTCAGACACCTATAGGAAACTGTTTCTCGAGAAGAATGGTCCCTATCGGTTCGTTGAACTCAACTTCAAACACCTGCTGGGCCGAGCACCACGCAACCAAACAGAACTGAGCGAGCATGTTCAGCGACTGGCCGCTGAAGGGTATCAAGCCGAAATCGACAGCTACGTCTATTCGACTGAGTACGCGGATGCCTTCGGTTTCGATACCGTTCCTTACTCGCGTACCACCGTTACCACAACTGGAGAAAGCAATCTCACATATGTGCGTTCCCTGAGTTTAAGGGGTGATTCCGCTGCCTTTGATGGGGGTACACGCCCGATCCTAAAAGCTAGCCTTGCAACGGGTTCGGCACCGGCTTCTGCTGCTCGTGGCAACCGGGGGGCAAGTTCAAGTCGCAATCAGCGTCGCTATCGCATCAGCTGGAGCACATTGTCGCCAACCGGAATGAACCGCCGAGCCGTTCAAGTGTCCGTTGTCCCCTTCAGCAGCCTCACCTCAACGCTACAGAGTGTGCAACGTCGCGGCGGTTCAATTCTGTCCGTAACAAATGGCTGACCGGCACTTTTTGGACTCCTAGCCTGGTTCATGGTGGGATAGTCAATAAAGTTTGACCTAGAGGAAAATAGCTTTATGCTTACCACCATTGCCCTAATCTCCTTTTTCCAAAATGCAATCCACTCCTCGATTCGCACAAGTCCCATCCAGAATGAGCAAGGCCAGCTCCGCCGAAGCAAGGGATCTGATGATCCATAGCCTGGTCCACATGGTGCAGGCCGCCCGTCCGGAAACTGATAGGCTCACCCAACTCCCGCAATTGCTGTATGAGCATTGAGCAGTTCGTTGCCCGATCAGAAGGGCAATGGAGGTCAATGCGTTCTGCGCACGCTCTGGCCTTTAGACAGTTTGAGGATGTTGTCAGCAATATCACGATCGAACGCCTGGCCATTAACCATCAAGAAGTAGCAAATTACCTGGCTTCACAATCTATTCTGTTCAGCGCAATCTCAAGCCCATTTCGGATGACTTGGCAAGCAGAATCCGACTGGGAACCCGATGATGCCAGTGCTGTTTCTCATGGCACCTGCATCCTTATTCCTATTGCAGAAACGGAAAGGACTGGGCAACTCCTTCGTAGTACAGGCTATGCAGAATCGGAGCCTGCAGTCTCATCCTACAACTTTCTTGATGACGGCACATTTATCCTCAAGACTGTCTATAGCCAATCAATAGCAGAGGAACGCATCTGGTTTCTTTCTGAGCACGTACGTTGCCGATCATCCGTTCTTCGTACTTCGGAGGGATCTGGCATATTACAGACTTCCTTCAGCTCGGAAATCAGAAGAATAGAGGTTTGAGCAGTGGAATCTTCATCAATATTGCATTTTGCTCAGACTATTTCAGGCTGTTTCAGTAACCATCAACAGGCACAGGCGGAGCCATCCAAATTCTCGCATATCAACATTTTCTTTCGTCCCTTTCCATGGGAGACTTTTCGTGGCCCTTGGTTTTACTCTGAACAGAGTTATGACTATGATCCTTGGCGTCCATACCGTCAGGGAGTGCATCATTTAACCGTTGCAGACAACCATCTTCTGATGCAAAACTTCGGTCTTCGTAACGGAATTCGCGCAGCAGGAGCAGGATCTCGGCCCGAATTACTGTCTGGAATCGTTGTAGAGGATCTGCTTCCACGCCCAGGCTGCGCGATGGTCTTTCGCCAGAAGGAAGATGGTTCATTCTTGGGTGAAGTGGAGCCGGGTTGTAAATGCATGATTCCCCGAAATGGTCAGCTGACCTATCTTGTTAGCGAAGTAGACTTTGGCGAGGATCATTGGATGAGCCGAGATCGCGGCTTTGACCCAAGTACACACTCCTATCTCTGGGGAGCTGAGTATGGACCCCTACGCTTTAGGCGATCACATCGCTATGGCGACCAACTTGATGAAGCGTGGCTCCAGAATGATCATGAAATCAGCTGAGTAAGATGGGCACAAAGAGCCCACAGAGACAGATGGAAAGCTGGATTCGATCGCAGCATCTAATCTGCCGTGGGACTGACTTTATCTTTGAGACAGTTGATCAAACTCTGATCGAGCGCTTCGAACAATGTCTGCTTTCGTTTGGGGGTGAGATCATCTCAATACGAGAAGTAGGCGCCTGGCCGATAGGGCCAAAACGAAAGTTTAAGATTCTACGTGCTTTGGCAAAGGTTCCACGACCTGGCGCTCACGCAATCGTGAGCTACTGGGCAAACAATGGAAGCACAAAGACACGATTTTCAGAAATCAGCGAGTAATCCAGCAACTTGCCGTTTCTTACTCTCGACAAAAGCGGTTGGATCATTAGTCTTGCTATGCAGGTGCACTAGTTGAGTGCCGATGGACATTCCCATTGTGATCATCTGTTCAACCGCCATCCACGACGCATAGCGGCATTCCCAGTTCGACTCCACTTCAGGGTCCAGCAGTTGAGTGAGAAGAGCGTCCAATCTTTCGGGCTGAAGACGTAATAGAGCCAGAATGGCCGCTGGACGGGACTTGGCAAACTGCGGCCGGCGGTTGAAGATGGCATCTTCGCAATAACTTTCTACCTTATCCTTTTCGGCCCCCCAGCCGGTCAGCATGGCAAATAGACGAAGAAAGAAGTAGTGAGCTCCATAATCGTTATGGGCCTCTTCCAGCCAACGCTGCTCGAGCAGAGACCATAGGTGCTCGCCCGGTTCGCAGGCAAGTGTTTGAAGAGCAAGATAGCAGCGACTAAAATCGGTACCAAAGAGCTCATTAATTAAAAACAAATTCTCTTGGCTTTCACCATAGCTATGTACAAGCTGAAGGCTCTCAGGGCTGTCCAATAGCAGCGAATCAAGAATAGCCAAGAGCGATAGTCCGTTGCTCAGAGGCTGGGCTTCAGGCCAGAGCAGACGCAACGCCCGCATCCGAAATACCGGCGAAACAGGTGTGCACAAAACCTCCTCAAGCAGCTCTATTGCGCCAGCATCAATCACATCCTGAATAGCCGACTGCCGGTCCATCTGATTCGGCAGAAATAGATGTTCGCCAAGGCTCAGAATCCGATCTCTCGATCCGGCCAGAGTGGCAACAGCGGCGATTGCTGCACCACGGACTCCAGGCTTATCGTCATCCTGGAGAGCTGTGATCTCAGGTAGTGCTTGCACGACCTTTAGGCCAGACAAACTCTGAATTAGCACACGACGATTCTGGCGATGGTCTGCCAATAAGGCCACCATCTGATTGATGATCCCTTGATCCTGGCAGCCCAACTGGTGCAAAGCCCAAGCTGCATTCTCCACCAAGTAATGATCGTCACTGACCAGGCACTTGCCAATGCTCTTAATCGCATCTCTGCAACCAAGCCGTGCCAGCACCTCCACGGCTTTACGTTTGGCGAGTTGGGTTGCTTGTGTTTCATCTACCTCTACGAGAAGCTGAAGCAAAGCCTGTTCAGATTGCCTGCCGGGAAAGTTGAGCAATTGGGCCGCTGCCATGTAGCGATCACTGCTTGCCTCCAATTCTGCCACTGGTAAAGCCAGGATGCGCAAGGACTCTTCCTGATCAAGGCCAGGATGTATGTTATTGAAGCGGCTTGAACTCACTGGCTCGTTCATCCTTGATTACATCGGTTATTATCCCATGCGCTACCGATCACGGCGACGCATGGGAAGTGTCAGAATGTGTAGCGATCAGTAAGACCAATAGTCTTGAGCAGCAATCCAAGTAAGATTCATGTGTAAACATGGGTATCAAGGTGAATAAGATATTTTACGTGAGCGTGGTCGGATCCTTGAAAGGTGGGCACGTCGCTTGCAGAACCATTCGAGTTCCACTGCAAACCATGAGTGTGGTGATGCATGGGCTTCATCACCAGGGAATGAGGGTTGCCGATGTGACTGGCCTGCTTCACGCACGAGCTGACCTCGGTGCTACCCCCCAGCCAATTTTGGTTGAGGAGAGCATCGAAGCACTACCCTCCATAGACGCTGATCGCTCGGAACTTGAACAGCCCAAAGAGATCAAGCGCGGCAGCCAGCGCCCGACCAGGCCTGCCTCCAACAGGAGTAAGCGGGCCTAAAGCTGATCCACTAAAGCGTTTCCACTAAAGCGGTTTGTAAAGCACCTCGAAGACACCATCGACTGGACGGCCAGCCTTCAACTGTTCCCATTGAATACCTTCCAGAAAAGCATCTGGATCAGGAGTTTCGATGACGTCGACCCCCCAGGCGCCGAAAATGAGTGGCGAAGAGCTGGCTGCCGGTGTGTCTTTGCGCCCTCCTAGCGCCAGAATCGAATGATTGAGCCCATGGCCGAATTCGCTACGCAATGAGGCCCATCCTGCCACCAGTTCCGCAGCAAATAGTGCGGCATCCAGCGGGCTCTCCAGCCGGAGTCGCCAGTGCGGGTGGGAGAGAGCCTCGGCAGAGGTGACCGTAGGACAGAACCGTTTCAACCCTGCCTCCAATTGCAACCCATCCCAGGGGGGGCAACATTCACTCGCCACCTGTAGGTTGTGGGAGATCAAGAAGGTGGTCATTGCTTTGCTTCGGTAGAGCGTATGTTACGAGCAGCCAAGCCAGCCGTGGGCCGACTGGCTCTGCGGCAAGAATGGGCCTTGGACTGCCACAGCACCTTGATCCACCAGACTCCGCCACTGACGCCGGTATCTGCGCCCATTTCCCTCAGTGAAGAGGAAGCTGCCCTTTTGGCTGCGGAGCTGAAGCAGCAGTTGCGCTCCGGAGATCGCCCCCCCGGGGATCAGGAGTTGATCGAGAAGATGGTGGCGGGGCTCGGCGATCCACGCGGCCTGATGCGGCTCACCTTCGCCGAGAGTCTCGGTGCCGTTGGTCCCGCAGCCGTTCCGGCTTTGTGCCAGGCCCTTAGAACCCACGCCAATGTGACCGTGCGCCGTGCCGCCGCCAAAACCCTCACCCTGATCGGGGACCCCGTTGCTCTACCCGATCTCCTGGCTGCTCTTCTGAATGATCCGGATCCGGTGGTGCAAGGGTCTGCCGTGGGTGCCATGGCCGCCACGGGTGAGTGCGCCGTGGAGGCTCTGATCGCTGTTCTCGCCAATGCCGAAAGCACCACCATGCACCTGGGTCTCGCCAGCTGGGGGCTGGCCTTCATCGGTGCGAGGGCGCCAGAAGCACTGCGCCGAGCAGCACGTTCTGCCGACACTGAAGTGCGTACGGCGGCGATTGCGGCTCTTGGTGAGCAGATCCAGAGCCTGGATGACGAGCAGGCCCGGGTGCTGGTGATCGAGGCCCTCGCCGATCCGGCTGAACAGGTGCGCGCAGAGGCCGCCACTCTTTTGGGGAAGCTCCATGATCCGATCTGGGCATCACCGCTCTTGCAGCCCTTGCTGCGAGACCGTTCGGATCAAGTGCGCAAGAATGCGGCCCTTTCGTTGATGAAGCTACGAGCCCTCGATGCCATCTCCGAGCTGGAGGTTGCCCTGGCGGCAGAAGCCAGCGACCAAGTCAAGCCTGTGCTGCAGGTCTCACTGCAGCAGCTGCGCAAACATCAACAAGCCGTTGACGACCTCTGACGCCTGCCTGAGCGGCAGACTGATGGCCCCTTGTTAGGCTGGCCCCTTGTTAGACCTACGCCTGCCGCATCCGTAAATCCTCCACCCTGGCCATCGACGAAATCACCGTTTCGAGCACATAGGGATCGGTATTTTCAGCGCTGGACAACTCAAGGAAGCAGGCGGCCACATCCGGATGATCGATGCCAGCCAGGGCAGTCACCGCTGCCACTGCCTGTGCCTCGTTGCTGCCTCGGCACACCTGGAGCAACAGCGGCAGGGCCTGCCTGCCGACCTGGCCGAGGGCCATCACAGCGGTGATCGCCACCACGGGGGAGGGGTCATGCAACGCGGCCTCAAGGGCTGCCATGGCTTCAGGAGGCACGTCGATGCCGGGCCGATTGGAAGCAATCTGGGCATAGGCCTTCACGCAACTGGCGCGAACGGTGGCATCGGAGCTGGCGTGGAACTTAGCGGCAAGGGGCAGCATCGCCCGATCGGCGAAAACACCCAGAGCGCGCACGGCTGCCCGTCGCCTCACCACATCCTGATGATCGAGCATCAGAAGCAAGCGAGGCAATGATGCATCGGCATGGTTCCGAACCATCTCCAGAAACGCCTCGGTCTGCACGTAGGGATTGGGATGCCCAAGATCGTCGAACAGCTGATCAAGGGAGCCGGTGCTGGTGGCAGGAGCCATCGGGAGGTCGTCGCTGCGAGGGGAAGGGCCTCAGGAGGGGCCGTCAACAAAAAAGGGGAGGCCTAAGCCTCCCCCTGCGGAATCAAACGGGCCTCAGGAGAGGGAGTTGATGGCGTAATCGAGGTAGCTCTTGAGCTCGTTCAGAGCCTGGGGGCTCATGTCGCGAGGGGAGCAGGCGCGGTCACGGGTGTAGGTGAGCGCTTCCACATAGGCGGCGGTGGGGAGATTAAGGGTGCGATAAACCTCGCGGGCGCCGGCAATACCCCACTCATCGAGGGGGCCGGTGCCGCCCACCACCAGGCAGTAGTTGATCAGGCGCATGTAGTGGCCGAGATCGCGGTAGCACTTGTCAACCTTGATCTGGTTGCTGCCAGCTTCGCCCGCTTGCTTGAGATAGGGGTACTTCTTGAAGCAGGCATCGCCGGCCTCACGCACAACCTTGTCCATACCAACAGCCAGCTTTTCAGCGGCTTCCAGGCGGGCAGTGGCGCGTTGAATATTGCCCTGAACGGCCTCAAGGTCGTTCTGGCTGGGGAAGCGACCGGCGGCGTCAGCGGCGGTCACGACAGTGGTGACAACAGATTTCATTGAATGGTTCCTGTGATGGAAGTGAAAAGGATGAAAAAGCTATTGCTTAAAGCCGATCAAGCCAGAGCGCTGGCCACGCGGTCGAAGTAGGAGGCAGCTTCGGCAACCAGTGCGGAGCAATCGCCCTGGATGGTTTCCATCTTGCGGAAACGGGTTTCGTCCGGATTGGTGCCGCTGGTGTTTGTCTCGTTGATGTGGGCAGTGGAAGAGGCCTTCATGATCCCAACGGCGCGGGCGGCTGACTGCAGGGGCACACCCAGGGCGATGTAGGTTTCCTTCAGGCCGTTGAGGCAGCGGTCGTCAAGAACGGAGGCATCACCGGCCAGCAGGGCATAGCTGATGTAACGCAGCACGATCTCACCATCGCGCAGGCAGGCGGCCATGCGGCGATTGGGATAGCAGTTGCCACCAGCCTGGATCAGTCCGGTGTTCTCGCAGATCATGCCGGTCACTGCATCAGACACAATGCAGGATGCATTGGAGGAGATGGCATTGACGGCATCGAGGCGCTTGTTGCCCGCAGCAACATAGGCACGAAGACCTGCCAGTTCATTGCCGCCAATAGCAGCATTTTTCGAATCAGCGCTTACAACAGCGCGGGAAAAGGCGTCGAGCATTTGGGAGAACCCTGGCTTAGGGACTTGGGGAGCTTCTTAAAGGCTCTGGCCTTTCTGAAATTGCTATAAAAGCAATTGAAAAGCAGCTATCGAGCTTGTCCTGAGGACTGAAGCACCATGAAACTACCCCGAGGGTCTGGCCCAGACCCAAAGCGGATGGGTGACGCAAGATTTCGTGATCAAAGCCCGATCGGCCGATTCCCAGACCCTGGCCTGCCGGCCCAGATGGTTTGACGTGCCATCGAACTCGCCTGTTGGCCATGGCCTGCCTACGAGCCCACGGCCGCGGTTACAGATTCCGGGCTCGACCGACTACCTACCCTGATCGGAGTCGCCTTGTCCGATCCATGACCGATCCCAGCCATCAGGACTGTCTCGAGTCAATCGAAGTGCTGACCACCTACCGCGATCGCCTGGTCACCGATGTGAAGGCCATGGGCCAGCGGCTCAAGCTCCCCCAGAAGCAGGTTGAGGCCACCCTCGCCTCCCACGCCGAACTGCAGCGCATCGAGGCTGTGCTGATCCAGCTGGCCAGCCAGCTGGAGGCCACCGCTCCGTCCTGATCCGCTTCAGGCCTGCCATTTGGCTGGCATGGCCTTTCATTGAGGGCTGCAACCGACGGGCCTGATCCCGGACGATCCTCCCTTAGGTTCGAGCCAGAACCATCCCTGCCTTGCTGCCATGGCTGTCAACCTTGCCCTCCAGCTGCGGGAGGGTACGAAGAAGGCCCACACCATGGCTGAGAACACAGGCTTTGTGAGCTGCTTCCTCAAGGGGGTGGTCGACAAGGCCAGCTACCGCACCCTGGTGGGGGATCTCTGGTTTGTGTATAGCGCCATGGAGGAAGAGATCGGCAAGCTCGCCGATCACCCCGTGGTAGGGCCAATCGGTTTCCCCCAGCTCAACCGGCGATCGGCGCTGGAGCAGGATCTGGCCTTTTACTTCGGTACAGACTGGCGCAGCCAGGTCAAAGCCACTCCAGGCGCCCAGG
>Ga0194041_10000481_pt1 | contig 16021 bp, 15 predicted proteins | sample JunL449m_MetaG_FD_160082 | JGI IMG/M metagenome (GOLD analysis project Ga0194041, IMG submission 160082) | Anoxic zone freshwater microbial communities from boreal shield lake in IISD Experimental Lakes Area, Ontario, Canada - Jun2016-L442-9m | ecosystem: Environmental > Aquatic > Freshwater >...
ACTTGATAAAAATAACATAAACATATTTTTGTAATGTAATATATGATATATTTTACATTACCTAACACTAATAATTCGATATACAAATACATTGATTGTATTTATGAGGATGAGATCGAAAATCATGATAAAAAAAGTAGATTATTAGGTATATCCAATTCGTTGTCTTTTTATCTATACGAAATGAAAAACAAAATCAAGAAATATGAAAGGGAATGGGATATTTATAAAAAATATACGAATCCTTATGAGTTTATTAATACTATCATACCGGGAAAAAACAAATGTATTGCGAAATACAAGCCTCTTTCACGTTCGTATTTTAAAATGATAGAAATTTTACATTTTTTCTTTTTGGACGAATTTGTAGATTTTTCGCACACCAAAGGTGTCGAAAAAATTACTAACTTCGTAGGACAAAGTCCGGAGAAGTTTGTCCGCGGGCAAAGTTCCTACCCAACCACGGAGACTATCCCACAAGAAAAAACACAGAATAATGATTCTGTAATTCAAGGAAGTAACGGACAGGTTTTCGATAGCGACAATACAGGTGTTTCGCGCAAACCTATACGTAGTTTTCATTTGGCAGAAGGTCCTGGTGGATTTATCGAAGCTCTTGCGAACACGAGAAACAATCCTCATGACGTTTATGTAGGTATTACTATTTTGGAATCTCGGCGTGTTCAAACTCCTCCGGTGGTAGTAGGGGTCAGTAGGAACCAACCGGGCACCACCAAAGGTGTCGAAAAAGTTACTAACTTCTCTCCGCAGGTTGGACAAAGTCCGGAGAAGTTTGACCACAACAACATCCCTGAAGTGAAAGAAAAAGAAAAATCTTCTGTACCCGATACATGTAATAAAAACAATGTCGGTAAACACAATAAATCCGTTCCAGGATGGAAAAAGAGTGATTATTTCTTAAAATCGCATCCCAATATTCATATTGAAACGGGGGCTGATAAAACCGGCAACATATTATCGATGGACAATTTTCTACATTGTCGGGCGAAATATGGGTCTTCGATGGATTTAATTACTGGAGACGGCGGATTCGATTTTTCAGCAGACTTCAATAATCAAGAAATGAACATCACGAAGTTGTTGTTTGCGCAAATGTGTTATGCCCTATGCTTACAGAAACATAATGGTAGTTTCATACTAAAAATTTTTGATTGTTTCATGGAACATACTGTAGATATCCTCTACATATTATCCGCTTTTTATGAAACTGTTTATATTACAAAGCCAAAAACCAGCCGATATGCTAATTCAGAAAAATATCTGGTATGTAAGAATTTTTTGTTGTTCGACGATTCTTCCGTATTTCCTTGTTTAAAAATGGCGTTTCAAAAAATGCTGGGGAAACCGTTTGAACCAAAAAGAGTAGACGAAGTCGGAGATTTTGGTTCTGAATCCAGAGAACGAAGTTCGACGGATTCTGGTCTTAATTTACCAGAGGAATTTGATGTCCGTAGAACATCCAACAACGAAGGACAAAGTCCTGTTAGATACCCTAGAGAGGTCTCCACCCTGGTGGAGTTGTTTGAACATGAAAATATCAGCAGATTTTTGAAAATACCGATACCAGCCTATTTTATATACAAATTAGAGGAATACAACACGATTTACGGGCAACAACAAATTGAAAATATTTATCAAACCATTGTTTTAATTGAACAAATCCGTCCCGAACATGAAGATAAAGAAGTGTATTATGGAAACAATTCCCCACAGGGGTCTCTCATCGGTCTTCGACCACTAACCAGAGTGGATGCTGTCCTATGGAAAGATGCGCATTTACCGGAGAAGTTTGTAGATTTTCCTCACACCTCCAGTGAGAGATCTCTATGGGGTATCAACCCTTGTGGTCTCAACTCTGTAGATTTTTCGCATACCAAAGGTGTCGAAAAAGTTACTAACTTCTCTCCGCAGGTAGGACAAAGTCCGGTTAGAGACCCTAGAGGGGTCTCCACCCTTGTGGAGAAGTTTGATTACCGTAGGTGCTCTGATGTACCACAATCCTCCAAAATAAACAATCTCATTCGTACCCATCTTCGCAAATGTGTACATTGGTGTTTAAATCATAATATTCCTTACAATATTATGGATGATTGAATTGTCAAACAACTCTGGACGTTGTCCTTCGTTGTTAGATGTCCGTAGGACATCAAAAAACTCCACAAGGGTGGAGACCCCTCTAGGGTCTCTAACTGGACGTTGTCCTTCGTTGTTAGATGTCCGTAGGACATCAAACAACTCCACAAGGGTGGAGACATTCATTATTTACCCGTTACGCATATTGCGGATAGTACGTATGCTTCGACAGCGTTTTAATTGACCATTGTATTGGGAAATAACGGGTGTCTGTAATTTCGGAAAACCAATGCGGTCTTTTATTGTATAACCATTCGGATGAACACCGTAAGCAAGGGCATCCGCTGTTTGGTTACCATACGCGCTTCGGAAAGTATTCGCGGTGGAGGTAATCGCATTATAACGTTTTCGCGCAATGAGACTACTAGACGAAACACCACCTTGTTGACCGAATCCTGGATTACTTGGTTTATAATAAATTGGAACATATTTAAGGGTAGAATTCGAGCAAAAACCAATGGTATTCGCCCTATAAATATTTCCAGCGGTGGCGTTTGTACCCGGTTTGGCCACGGCATTTCCTTGAACAATATGGAAATATTGGTTTTGTTTGAATGTTTTGCTGCGGCTAGTAAGGTACTGCGCACGGTCGGTGTAGTAGGTAGGCGCATTCGTGACCGGATTGAAACTACGTTTTACCATACCACTGCTTCTTACACGTCTAAGGGCATTATTTTGGGTAGATAAATTGCCTAAGCACGTAGTTTTGGATGAATTACGTGTTAAAGGATGCTGACATGAATTGGCATCATAATTATAGTCGACGTTGGTTACTATACCTTTCGCGGAAGTATAATTGGTGATAATGGTTTGCCCCGGACTGTCAAATTGACGTATCATGGAGGTTCTCGGATTGCATTTGGTGGCTACACTCGCAATTTCGCGACGATAACCTTTCATCGGTAATGCCTTTCGCAGTAATTTTGGGGCAATGACAGAGGTTTTGGGGTAAGCTATTCCGTTATATTGGATTCCTGAACATATTTGACGGATGGTTTTTTTACTCCCTTTCCATGGTAAATTTGAACTCAAAAGTTTTTTTCTAAATACATCTGGTGCCGCCATACTAAGTATAATATAAGAAAACAAATAAAAACTAACATGTATACATTGTAATGTTCATGTCCGGAGGTCATCACAAAAAATCTATCGAAAAAACCTATGAAACACAGCCTATTTCTATTGCCAATGTGGTTTATGATATTACACAATTTCAAATTCAAAATGTGTTTTTATTGGAAAACAAAAAAAATATGATTATGGATGGTAATTTCACGAAAATCATTTATTCGGACGATTTGTTTATTTTGTACGGCATATTTTTAAATGTTCCCTTGTTAATAGATGGGTTTTCTACGAATGGATTATCAGGCAACAAATATTTCTTTAAATTTCAGCCGAATCATGTCGCAAATGAAAACACTATGAATCATATGATTAATATTGAATACCGGATCTTGGAATTTTATAAAAACATATTCAAGGTAAACAAGAAAATAACTACTGTACTAAGGAATCAACTTTATAACGGATATATTAAAATTTACAAAAATATGACGAATCAACGAGACGCAAATATGACGTTGAATTCTTCCATGTATGATTCCAAAACGAAACATATGATTCTTGACAATGTATATCCGATGAAAAAAACATTTTTGATCAAAATATCCGGTGTTTGGGAAGACAGTGAGAACATTGGATTGACCTATAAATTTGAATTTTTGTCTGGAAAAAGTTTAAATTTGTAGATTTTTCGACACATTTGGTGTGTCGAAAAATGAACTAATGATGGAGTTCATTTTTATCCGCTGTTGCTACGGAAAAATCCTCTAATCAGTGTATTATAACATCATTCTCATTCTTGGATTGCGTCGACCATATTGAGGTGTTGGTGCGGGTACTTTGAATGGCATGGCACCACCACGTAAATCGTACGTCTGACGTAATGTCGCGTTTTCTTCACGTGGAGTATGAAAATCGGTGACGTTGACAAAACCGGTGGATTCATCTATGTTCTGTTGAATATTACTGATGGAATTAATACCCTCTGTGGTATTTGATAAAAACAAATCGAATTCTGTGCGGTTCATGTTACGTGTGATGCCCTCCGAAAAATGGAGCATATTTGGGTCTAGAATGGGGTAAAACTGACTACGGTCGGTGGTGAATCCGGCCGCAGTAACACGATTTTGTAACGCATTGTCTTCATATCCCCATGCCCAGAAATTAGGGAATCCGTTGATTTTCTCGAAATCGCCGGCAGTGATGGAGATAAGACCGCCTAAAGCAAAGGTGAATCCATAAAAATGTTTGACAATACCATTTGTTGTATAATAATTTAGGAAATTCTTGGTATAGGGCATAATATCAATGTCGTTGAACACTAGTGTGATGTTTTGATAATTGTCGGGATACATGTTTTTCACTGTAATAAACCCGATGTTTTTCATAGCACCACGGTTGAATTCACGGTCGTCTTGTTGATGGATATAGAGGATTTTGTAGGAATTTGGGTCAATGTCTTCGAGTACCGTTTTCATGTGGTTGGCAAAAAATTCGTATTGTTTTTGGCGATTACGGTATGGGACAATGAATACCAGAGATGGGGTGGTTGATGTGGGATTATCAATACTGAAGGTGATGTTCTCCTGGGGATACACATCGTCTATTGCGGGTTCTTCTACAACAGGAATTTCTTCTACAACAGGAATTTCTTCTACAACAGGAATTTCTTCTACAACAGGAATTTCTTCTACAACAGGAATTTCTTCTACAACAGGAATTTCTTCTACAACAGGAATTTCTTCCACAGCAGGAATTTCTTCTACAACAGGAACTTCTTCATTAGTAGTAACTTCTTCTATAATGGGTGTTTCTTCCTCAGTAGGAACTTCTTCATTAGTAGTAACTTCTTCTATAATAGGTGTTTCTTCATTAGCAGGAACTTCTTCCTCAATAGGAACTTCTTCTATAATGGGTGTTTCTTCCCCAGTAGGAACTTCTTCCCCAGTAGGAACTTCTTCTATAATGGGTGTTTCTTCCACAGCAGGAACTTCTTCTATAATGGGTGTTTCTTCCTCAGTAGGAACTTCTTCCACAGCAGGAACTTCTTCTATAATGGGTGTTTCTTCCTCAATAGGAACTTCTTCTATAATGGGCGTTTCTTCCTCAGTAGGAACTTCTTCCTCAGTAGGAACTTCTTCTATAATGGGTGTTTCTTCCACAGTAGGAACTTCTTCTATAATGGGTGTTTCTTCCACAGTAGGAACTTCTTCTATAATGGGTGTTTCTTCCACAACTGGTGTTTCTTCCACAACTGGTGTTTCTTGAACAATATTAGACATTATAATAATATATTATTATATTTTAATTTGTAGATTCTTCATACACCGAAGGACAAAGTCCCAAAGACGGTCTTCGACCGTCCTCAGCACCACTTTCATTGACGCAAGGTTGCGAACGAAGTTCGCTAACTTATAACACCTTTGGTGTTCAAGTTGGAGACCCCTTAAGGGGTCTCTGACCAGGGTGGATTCGCCTACTTCCGTAGGTAAGAATTTACCGGAGTTGTTTAGTAAACAAGATAAATATGAATGTTTATCGGTATAATATAATGCTTATATATATATGCCAAAACGTCCACCGAGTAATTCAATACAAGGCCGTAATATTTCACGAAGACCAAATACTGGTAATTCAATAGGCCGTAATATTTCACGAAGACTAGAAAATAATAGACCCCGTTCTATTTCAATATTACAAAATAATGTAAGAGAAAAACGTAAACGTAACTCAATTAGTCCAACAGAACAAAATAATCTAACAGAACAAAATAATCCAATGGAAAAACGTAAACGTAACTTATCACCACCACCACCACCATTTATATTTAATAATTCAACATTTGCACCATTTGTACCATTTGTACCTTTAAACAATGTAACTGTAAAAAATAAATCTTCAAGTAGAAAACAAGGTAAATTTAAAAAGTTTACAATGAAAGACCGTCAGCAGGCTAAAGAAAAAAAAAAAAACAAAGAAAAATCAGAACGTAAAAAAACAGAATTACGACGTTCAACCGAAAAAGATATACCTTTAATGGAAGATTCCCGTCTGGTACCAATCTCTATGGAACCAGACAAATTATCATATAAAGAAATGGTAGATGCAGCTATAGGGTTTACGCTAACCGAAGGTTCCCCAGCAGCACCACTACGTTCTTTGTTTACTGGGGATGCAGATAGGCTACAAAGTGCTTATGCTGATGGAACCACCAACAATGTATTTTGTTGGATATGTGGTGGAAAAATATCTGATAAAGAAATTAAAAATTCAGGTAATAGAGGTGAATCTGACCATTTATTACCAGTAACATCGTTATTTCAATCAGGAGTTGCAACAAAGTTGTATAATATAGATGATTTAATCACCCGTGGATTCAATGGAAAACATGCACTTATTCAACCAGCATGTTCACTATGTAATGGTGTAAAAAGTGATACGTCACTTTTGGATACGATATTCGTAAAATCTACTGCTGATAAAAAAACAATTTATGCAATTGGTAAATCTAGTGATTTGACCGCTGTTAAACAAAGAATAGACCCAATCGGTCCAGCATCTAGACAAACTATAAAAATACTATTTGATAGAATCTGCAGAGCAGCAACATCCACAGAATATATACGCGGGTATGGTATTGAACACTTTGGATATGAGAACAAAGATGAACACACTTCTAAAAAAGAAAAAAACGATTGGACTAATTCACGAGTAGAAAGAATGTATACAATGATGACTGAATTAGCTGAAAAACTCACAGGTGAAAATGCAGCTTTTATAAATTCATCACACGATGAACGCCATAATGACAGAAGAATGCATCTATTAACATCTGTCCTCAACACATACGAAAATTTGGGTCCTGAATTTATACATAATTTATTAAATAACGAAAATGTTGTATATAAAGGTATGCAATTTACAAATGATAAAACATTAGATACTACATCATATAGTACTTATGTTTTATCAGATTATTTATTACTATCATTAAATTCTATATTGGATGATGACATACGTAACGTTATTGAAGATGCAATCAAAATAGAAAGAAATAAGTTAGAAAAAATGGAATTTACCGAAACTGATTGTCCTGTGTTTAAACCCATAATTATGGAGGCATTTAATGCAGTAAATTATGCATTATGTGAAAAAATAAATGGCCCATCTATAATAGAACAGATTTTAGCCCAAATGAAACAAGGTGAGCGTTCCAATGAATATATTATGCAAAAAGTTGTATTTGATATTATGAAACTAATTTATTTAAATATCATAAATTTAGATGAAAATTTTAAAAAATATTTAACATCACATCCTAGTAGTAATAACACAAGGAAAGTAAAATTAGAAAAAATATTTGAACTTGCAGTAGTCGTTATGTGTAAAGAATTAAAAAACTCTTATGGTATTCCAGTAGTAAAAAAAATTGTGGAAATGTTACTATGTATTTTCCAAGATAATCGTTTTTTTGGGTTTTCTTATAAAGAAAAAATACCAATTTCTGAAATTATTGCGAAGATGTTATTCCCGAATGAATCAATAACACCAAAAATTCAATATGCCATAATTACAAATGGTAAACCTGAAAATAACAGTAATAACAGTAATAACAAATTGAAATTTATGCCCGAAAGTGTAATCCAAAATACAACATATGGTCCTATTTCTGAGTGGATACTACAAGGTTTACAAGAACTTAAAAAAGAAGATATAAACGATGATACGGTTTACGATTTAATACAAGATATGATTACATCAAAGACCCCCTAAGAGCACCTTCGGTGTCCGAAGGACCTACAAACGTATAACCCTGAGAATCAATAATTTTACACATATTTTTCCAACACACATCGTGGTATCAAATGTTCTTTCATCAATTCCAATTTTTTGAAACATTTGTTGATGGTGACTTCGCTGACCCCACAAATCGCCTTAATGTCCATCTTGGTGATGTTCAATTGACAATTGTGTGAAATGAAAAACACGATTCCGGCTGCCACTGCGTGAGGTGTATTGTTGTTAATAATACACTGATCTTCCACCTTTTTCGCAATGAATTTCGACAACAAAATCAATTCACCATTGATGTTGAGACGACTACAAAAACGCTCAATAAACGCAATCGGTTTGGTCAATCCCAATTCAGTTTGTTGTGATGGGTCGTAATTGCGTTCAATGTTGTGTAGAATTTTAACCGCCGTAGAACAACCCGCCGTTGCGCTGGCCTTGTCTAATCGGAAAATTTCCGCAATTTCATGGGCAGTTCTCGGACAACCATTGAGACGACACGAAATATAAATCGACGCGGATTTGATACCATCCCGATTCATACCGCGAAACATTTTTTGTTCCGAAATATCCTTGTGAATGGCCACCGCATCATCAATGAAAATCTTGGGAATACCCGCGTTTTGCGCCATAATGGTGATGAACTGGAATTCATCATAGAGAGATTTTTCCCTGTGCGGCATGGATTGCCATTCGGTCCATTTCCGGATTTTACGCATTTCATATGTGGAAGAATTTGACACCAATACTTTACAAGCAAACGAGGATTCGACCAAGAGGGGATTGATGGGATTTCCACATCGTGTGGGGTCAGACTGATTCTTGTCATCCGCACCGTAGAAACGCCACTCGGGGGAATAATCCAGTGTTTTTACGTTGATATGTGCGCACTCTTTATTCGCACATGTAGGGAATCCATCTTCCGAAATAATCAAACAAGTTTTGCACATGTGACATATATCGAATTCATGTGAACTGTGTTGTTTGGATAATTTTTCGTCCGTCCACTGCGAACTTGGTTGGTTTTCTTTTGAATCACCACCTTCATTGACTTGTGAAGCCCTCAACTTTGCGTTTTTGGCGTCTTTGGTAAAGAGACTCTGTACTTTCTTGGAATTCGATTCGTCCATACATGTTGGTCCCAACCTAACTCTGAAGGTAGCGGCGCTACTATGTAGCGAGGAAGAGTGTGTAGTAAGTGGATCTGTTTCGCTGCTATTTTTATCGGCATCAAACATTTCCCACAACTTTTCCTTCTCTTTTTTAGACAAACATCTGTGATTTTTTTGTGTTTTGTTGGATTTTTTACGGATATTTTTCTCCGCTGTCGCTACGGAAAAATGCTCCAAATCCGTATTGCTCTGTATATTTGGCTCTAACTTTAGTGTAGATTTTTCACACACCAAAGGTGTCGAAAAAGTTACTAACTTCGTAGGAGAGCATTTACCGGAGAAGTTTGGGGGGCGCTTGACGCGTATTTTGATAATAATTTTTGCAGGTTCCATCAAAATAACTTATTTCATGGACATAATCAGATTATTTGTATATATCAATTTTACACCTTTTCACTTTTTTTCTCCGCCCAAACGGATAACAAAATCTCAATATTACATATAGTAGTATGTCAGCAGACCCACAAATAGTAGAAACCGCAATTAATAGAATATTAGATAACGCTTTTACGATTGCTGATAAAGAAATATGTAGTAAAATACCTGATATGATTAAAAAACGTTCTGAAAAAATAATAGGAAAATTAATAGGAGACATGGGTAAACAAGCAAAAATATTAAAAAAAGATATGGAAGATAGATTTAATAAAGATATCAAAAGCGAATTAAAAAAAACCATTACTATAGCAGGGGTTACTTATAAAGATACAATAGATGCTTTAATCAAACAGAATATTCCAATTCAAACTGCGGCTACTCCATCAGCAATTGTACCAGCAGCAGGCGGAAGAAAACGCAGTTCCAATAGAAAGCGTGCGAATCGTACTAAAAAAATACGTGTAACTAGACATAAAAGATGATAATACTATCGAACATAATTTGTAACAAAATATCACAATAATATAAATGTCCATCAGCAAAGGTTCCATTGAAAAAATAAAAAACCACGTACTAAAAATATTAGATGGAAAAATATGTAGTGAATTAAATAAATTATTTGATGAACGAGAATATGAAATATATAGGTCTGTTTTAGAAGCCACGTTTAGTAAAAAATACGAAGAAGATATTTACAATGCTTGTCTTGGAACCGCTTTGACTGCTTTTGATCCCGCAAACAATGAACTAAAAATATTAGAAGGAATTGACAAATCATTGAAAAAAAAAAACAGACCCAATGCCAATATTACAAAAAAATATAACGAGAAATTAAAAAAAGAAAAACAACCCTTGTTTCGTTTTTTATCAAGTACTGATGATACACCTATTGTTTTGAAAAGCAAAAAAATGATAGATGATTTCAATAATTTAAAAAAACGTGATTTACAATTTTCACAAAAACGCGAAAAACGAGCTACACAAAAAAATACATTATCGCTTTCTGACACAGGAAGTATAGCTTACACTGGGTTTAAAGCTGCCCAGTCTTTTTTTTAATTGATTTTTTTAATTGATTTTTTTATCTAATTTTTCAAAAAGATCCATACTATACACCAAATTACCAGTTGGTTTGTAGTTTTTAATTGGAATATAATGTTTTTGTTCTTTAGTAGGTGGTTGTGAAGCATTCTGTTGATGAAACAATGAATTATCCAGATGATTGTCGGAAATCATCACCGCATTCGGGTCCTCATCCATGTGTTTATGGTCGATAACAACACCCTTTTCATTCAATACAATTCCCATTTTTTTCTTAATTTCATTTCTCACATAAGACGGTACCCAATTGTGCCACGAAATAAACAGGGTATTGGGATGAACATATTTTATATGAAACCCATTTTTCTCCAACTGCGATACTAAATAACCCATACATTCACCCTTGTCGTAAATAGGTTCTCCTACAATATATTCAGGAACCGCAAACCATATGAAATTTTCTGTATGCTTTTTTTGGCGAGCTGTGTACTGAATACGTTTGTGGATTCTTCCCAATATTTTGTTGAAAATAGAGATTTGTTTCAAATCGCGGCGCTGTTTTTTTTCATACAAATCGTCAATATTAATTTTGGTATTGGTATCTTCTTCGTCCGGCATGATAAAAATCGACATTGTTTGGGAGAACTGTAAATAATTTACAGTATAGAAAACATAAAGATTTTTTATGTGGTATTTTATCGTAAAAAATGACGAAAAATATTGGAGGATTTTTCCGTAGCGATAGCGGAGAAAAATCTCCTAATAACGAAGGACGAAGTCCCAAGGACGGTCTCCGACCGTCCAGGGTGGATGCGCCTACGGCGCATTTACCGGAGTTGTTTGATATATCTTGTAATATGGTTCTGGTAGCAGATTCTTTGGAAAATTCAACAAGATCACTCACTAAGGATTTTACAATTAAACACCTGGTGTTGTCGGGTGGTGGGGTATCTGGATTCACTTTTTACGGAATATTGCGCGAAACACATCGTATTGGATTGTGGAAATTGGAGAATATTGAAACCATGTATGGTACATCGATTGGTGCGGTTTTGTCCGTAATGTTGGCTCTCGGATATGAATGGGACATATTAGATACATATTTGATCAAACGACCCTGGCAAAACATTTTCAAATTTGATCTGTATTCTGTGTTGAATGTTTTTGATAAAAAGGGTATTTTTAATATCAAAATTTTCGAAGAGATGTTGGCGCCACTATTTGCCGGTATGGAAATTCCTCTTGATATTACCATGAAGGAATTTTATGAAAAAACTGGAAAAGAAATACACATGTTCTCCACCGAATTGAATTCCATGCAACCCGTAGATATTTCTTACAAAACACATCCCGATTGGAAAGTCATTCAGGGAATTTACTGTTCCTCTACGTTGCCTATTGTTTTTGAACCTTTTATTGAAGTTCAACCCGGAGAACTGGATGGTACGGACATTAAAAACTGCTATATTGATGGCGGTTTTTTTATCAATTATCCGTTGGATAACTGTATTCAAGACACCGGTGCGGAACTAGACGAAATACTTGCTGTAAATAAGCTCCAAAATACGTCTGACATACCGATTGGTACAGAATCCACTTTTTTTGACTACATATTAATTGCTTTTAATCGCGTGTTTGAAATTGTATTAAAACAATATCAGGGTGAAGATACTGTTAAAATACCCCATGAATATACCATCATTGATAGTGCGATTACTATACAATCTATTATTGATACTGCGTCATCTGTTGATGAACGAATACGATTAATACAAGTTGGTGTGGATATTGTTTCATCTTCGCTGTTAGGATAAACTTCTCCGGACTTTGTCCTACCTGCGGAGAGAAGTCAGTAACTTTTTCGACACCTTTGTAGATTTTCCGTACACATTTGGTGTCGGAAAAATTACTAACAACGAAGGTCGAAGACCTGAGTTGTTTGGTGTGCGAAAAATCTACAGTTATAGACCCTTGACGATAGTTTCGAATTCTTGTTTGGCTTCTTCGGGTCCTATCCTTTGAAACACATTGAAGTGTAACATGCGTAAAAAAAGAGTATTTAATTGTTTCGCGACAGATTCCGGTATTAAATCGACCGTTCTGTGTAATATATATATGAGTGAAACACCCAACCCATACACATCCATGGTATTTATGAAAGCATTCATAAAATCGTCGTAGGAATGTTCGTCGATTTCTTTGAACAAAAATGTGTGAAAATCTTCTATATGCTGCTTAACCATATCTAATAATTGTGTTTCGGAATCCGAGGCATGCCCGTAAGATTTTTCGGTGACTTCCATGAAATAATTGATATGTCCATCCTGGTCGTCTTCCACGTCTTTAACAAAATCTTTGAATTCTTTTTCTCGTAAAGCAAATTGTGTCTGACTTTTTTCACCCTCAGTTATTTTGTTAAATTTATCTTTATTTGTCAAAATGATTTCGGGAGGGTATGACCAATGTAAACTGTTATTGTAGTATTTCGATTCTTCGCACATTTTTCTTACGTCATTGGAGAACAATGTGAGTCCAAAATCGATGAAATTCGTGCGTTTTTTTTTCATATCATACACAATATTCTGGGGTTTTACATCATTGTGCAATACCCCGTTTTTTTTAAAAAGTAGTAGACCGTCAAACATCCGGCGACATTCCAACCAAAAATCCTTCATTATTTTTTGGTATTTTTTTAGGCTGTTATTAGATGATTGTTTATCGACCCAATGCGCAAATTGTTTTATGTTTAAGCCGCCATATTCCATGATCAATAAATCATATTCGTCTAATTTTTTCTCTGAAAAATGTTCGCATTTTTTTACCGATTTTTTCGCCATTTCTGTTTTTTTCGGAGAACATTTTGTGGGATATCCCACATAATATTGGTGAGATGGGTCGATGTGTTTCATGATATTGTATTCTACCATTTCATTCGCGGATTCTGACTTCTTCATTATTTTCGATATTTTATTCTTATAATGGAAGGATTTCATTGTTTTTCGACATTTTAAACTGGGTTTAAGTACACATCCATATTTACCTTCACCAATGATTTGTGAGGTTTTTACCGTTTTTACCATGTCAATATAACAGATATATTATGTTGACAAAAACAACTCCGGACTTTGTCCTACGAAGTTAGTAATTTTTTCAACACCTTTGGTGTGCGAAAAATCTACAGAGTCGTTTATGTTGTTGAAGTAATTGTAGTGACAAATGTTGCTAAACCATTTGCTGATATCTTCGAGTCAAAATCGATCACTTTACCATTATCAAAAGTTACTTTTACAGTAGGATAGCCTTCAATATTGTATGTTTTAATCATCTCAGTTATTTTCGAATCGGATGTATCTGTACAATCAATGTCGTGACAAAACACGTTATAACCGTTTACTACTGTTCCATTCATTTTGTTGGTAAATTTTTGCCATTCAGGCGCTGCTTTTATACAGTGAGGACACCAATCGACATGGAAAAAATAAATATCTAGATTCTGTCCGCGACGGTCAGTATTGGCAATGTTCGCTGAAGGAGGTTTCGCAACGGCAGGTTTAATAAAGGAATTGTAGGAATAAATACTCACTAAAATAAATAAGATAATTACCACAAGTAGCCAAACATATTTACGAGCTGGACGTATAAAATCATATACGGCATTAATAAATCGTGACATTTCTATATACATATTCAATATATTTTTTTGCAGTATTTTATCCGAATTCACAAAAATATACGCATACATTATATTGATTTTCAAGGGTGAACATAATGGTAAATAATGGGTCTAGGAAAAAAACCCGTAATACACGACGTAACACTAATAATATTAAATCTCCGGAATCTATGATGATATACACGGACCAAGATTACAATAGCAATGATGGTATGTTAACCAGTGTATGGGGGCCCAGTATGTGGCATTACCTCCATACAATGAGCTTCAATTATCCTGTTCATCCTAGTAAAGAAGACAAAACTCATTATTTTCGTTTCATCTACAGTTTAAAATGGGTCTTGCCCTGCGGTAAATGCCGCAAAAATTTGCGCAAAAATTTTCAGAAATTACCCTTGAAAATGTCGCACATGGATTCTCGTGCTACGTTCTCCAAATATCTGTATGACCTCCACGAATTGATCAATACTATGCTCGGGAAGAAATCTGGATTAAATTATGAAATGATACGAGAACGTTACGAACATTTCCGAGCGAGATGTGTGAAAGATTTGAATGCGATTCGTTTCAAAACACAATCATTGAATAAAACCATGAAAAAACATTATAAAATGAATGAAAAAGGATGTATTGTGCCTCTTTATGGAAAGAAAACAAAATGTGTTCTCAAAATTGTTCCTGCTGAAGAGAAATGCGAGTCTTTTCAAGACGGATAACCATCTATTCGCTTAGAAAACTCCGTACCATAGTTCAAATTTATATGTTAGTAATATATAAATTTGTTATAGTAAGGGTAAATGAATTCACAAAATGATAAACAATTGGATTCTGAATTAAGGCAGCTAACCCCATCAGACACCATAATTACCAAAGATACATCAGAATTGTCTCGAGAAAAACAAATCCCTTTTTGGTCAGTGAATCCCAATGTTCTCTTTCAACATGAATATATGTTGGAATTCTTCCCTGTTGAAACCATGACCTATGAACAAAAATTAAATGCCATTTCTCGTGCGGTCATTGTATTGGGCGTGACAGGGTTTATTTTCACACGGAGTATACGTATTTTGGTTGTTTCGTTGATTACTTTGGGTGCTATTTACATTCTTCATTCTTTTCAGGACAACAAAAAAAAACAATCTGAAAAAAAAACAGACACGGAAGGTTTTGCAAATCAAGCCGATGATGTGTTGAAACAATATCAATATGCCAAAAATCCGGAGGTGTTTGATGAACCCACATCGGAGAACCCGTTTAGTAATGTATTGATCCCTGATTATGAGTATAATCCGGATAAAAAACCCGCCCCGCCCGCATTTAATGGCACGGTCAATGATAACATTTTGGTTCAAGCCAAAAAATTAGTGAGCGAGCTCAACCCAGGACAACCAGATATTTCCGACAAATTATTCAAGGATTTAGGAGAACAATATGTGTTTGAACAATCCATGCGCCAATTTAATTCGAATCCGGCTACCACCATACCGAATGACCAGAAAGGTTTTGCCGAATTTTGTTACGGTTCCATGGTTTCATCACGTGATGGTAATCCATTCGCTCTGGCACGTAATTTACCCCGTTACAATAACTACTAATACAGGAACCCTGCGGGTTCCTCGTACGCTCCTCCGCCAAGAAATGCCCCCTACGGGGGCATAACGACACGTTGATTCTCGCTGTTATATCGGAAGGAGGGGGCGTACGGGGGAACCTTGGTTCCCCGTATTATTTTTATAATACAATATAT
>Ga0194041_10000482_pt1 | contig 16020 bp, 15 predicted proteins | sample JunL449m_MetaG_FD_160082 | JGI IMG/M metagenome (GOLD analysis project Ga0194041, IMG submission 160082) | Anoxic zone freshwater microbial communities from boreal shield lake in IISD Experimental Lakes Area, Ontario, Canada - Jun2016-L442-9m | ecosystem: Environmental > Aquatic > Freshwater >...
AGCTCGACGAGGCGTGGGACGAGTACGTGTCGGGGAAGTGGGATCGCATCCTGTTCGATCCGACACCCGAGAGCGCGGTCCAATCCAACCGCCTTGCCGGCTCGATTGCGGAACTCTTGGCCGAGCCGGCACCCAACGATCCGGCCTGGGGGCGGCGCTTGGCGGCGCGCGTCGATGCATTGGCCGCACAGTTGAAAGAAGGATGCGCGGAGGATCGAGCGAACGGAGAACCACACCCTTGGGATCTCTGGGTCGTCGCGCCGCGTCGCGACTACGCTGCGGTCTTCGAGACTTTTACTTTCCGATCCGACGGAGCCGACTGACGCCATGAGCTACGACGCACTCAAGACCATCCATTCACTCGCCGCCTATATCTGGCTCGGCAGCCTGTTTGGCTCGCTCGTTTTTACAACCCTTGCGTCACGCCGTGCTCCCGCTGGTCTGGTTACGGGCGCGACCGCGATCGTGCGCTTCTCGACCCGCGTCGGTGTGCCGGCTGCCGTCGTGTTGCTGATCTGCGGTCTCTGGATGGTTGGTACGGGTGACGCACCCAAGGGCGGCATGTGGATCACGATTGGCTTCGTTGCCTGGCTCATCGCTGCTGTTGTTGGTAGCGCGTTGATGCACCCTGCGGCCCGCAAAATGCGTGCGGCTACGCCGGGCTCGGATGAGGCGATCAACTATGCGCGCCGTATCGCGCTCGTTGGCGGTGGCGAGATCATCCTGATTGTGATTGCCATCTGGGCGATGGGCGCACAGCCGGGTAGCTGACCCCCTGCGTGACGACCCCCTCCTCAATAATCGCGACGGGCGCCTCTTACTCGGCGCCCAAGCCGTCGATGTGGTGGCGGCGGGGGTGTCCTCGATTGCGCTCCCATGGTTAGTCTTGGATGGGGGCGGATCGAACACAGAAGCCGGGCTTGTTTTTGCCTTTTCGATGCTGCCGTATGTCGTCTTCGGTCTGGTTGCCGGTGTGGTTGGCGACCGGTACAACCGGCGAACGATCATGTGGGTCACGCACGCGTCGCAGGTCTTCGCAGCATTGTTGGTGCCGATTTGGGCCTTCACGGGGCAGCCACCGCTGGTTGTAATCCTGGGGGCTGCCTTCGTAATCGGTACGGCACGGGTCTTTGTTGACGCAGCAGTGTTTGGTGCGATCGCTGCTCTGATTGGGCGCCAGCATTTCGCTCGTGGACAGGCCACGCTGTCGGCAGCGTGGGCGGTTGGCATGCTGGCGGGGCCTGCGCTCGGGGGAGTCTTGATTGCTGCTTTTGGTCCAGCGATCGCGCTGGTTGCTGAGGCTGGTGGCTTTGCCGTGGCAGCGGCGATGATTCTGCTGATTCGGCAGCCGCTTGAAGCAAATGACCATCGCGGGCACGAGCCTGCAGTCCAGATGATGAAAGACGGTTTGGCTGTGATTTGGAACAGTCCAAGAATCCGCGTCTATACGTGGCTCAGTGTGGCGTGGAATCTTGGAGCAGCAGCCTCTGCCGGGTTGATCGTTCCTCTCTTGCGGGACACGATCGGACTCGGCTCGACACAGGCTGGCGTGGTGATTGCCGTTGGTGCTCTGATGGGTCTTGTCGTTCCTGCCCTCCTCGGCTGGCTCTTGCCACGTATTGGGGCGGCAAAGGTGACGACGGGCGCAACAGCGTTGAGCGCATGCGCCATCTTTGCGATGGGTTTGTCGCCAGGGTTCCTGTCTGTGCTGGTCAGTAGTGCGGCCCGGTCACTGTCGGACTACACGATCCTTTCGACGGTGATCGGTGAGCGCCAACGAGGGGTGCCCGACCGCCTCCAAGCGCGTGTCGGCATTTCGATCAGGATGATCGCGGTGATGGCGATTACGGTCGGGTCTGCCGTTGGTTCGATCCTGGCCGACCCGCTTGGCGTGCGGACTGTGTACCTCTTGTCTGCTGCCGCTGTTGGGTTGGTCCTGCTCGTCGCGATCCCAAGTGTGCTCCGCGTGGGGCGCTTAGCGGACGATGCTGCCTGAGCGTGGCTACGTGCAGGCTCTGCGCCGTTGGTACTAGTGCAGTCGCTCGAGTGCGGCTTCGAGTTGTGCTCGGTCATCCGTATCGCCAACCGCGATGCGGAGATACTCCTGCGTTCCCGAGGCAATCGCACGCACGAGAACGCCCTGTTCTTCGAGACGCAAGACCGTGGTTGCGACTGCGGTCGTTGGTGCGAGCAGAAAACCGGTAACCGAAGGAAGTGGCTCGAGGTCATTGTCGCGCATGATCTGCTCGAGTTCCAGCCGTGCGGCGGTCGTTGCGACTCGGCGGCGAGCGATCTCGTCGGGTTGCTGGAGCGAGAGTGTGGCCGCGATGTGGGCAATGTCCGTGACGTCGTACCAGTGTCGTAGGCGACCAACAGCGTGGGCGATCGGCGTGGGCCCAACGAGATAGCCAACGCGAAGTCCTGCGAGGCCAAAGATCTTGGAGAACGTTCGCAGGTAGCAGATGTTCGGGCGGCTTAGGTCGAGCGTGGCGCCTGTGTCGGGTTCGTCGCCGACGAATTCTGCGTAGGCCTGATCTACCGCGACCAGGACATGGTTTGGAACAGCGTCAAGAAAATCGGTGATGTCGCTCGGAGGGAGGTAGCCACCGGTCGGGTTATTGGGGTTGCAGAGAAAAATGACGCGAGTCTTCGCGCTGATCGCCACCAGCATCGCTGGCAGGTCGAGACACCCATCTGGGCGGACTGGGATTTCGATTACACGGCCGCCATGTCGGAGTACATCCTGGCGGTACGTCACGAATGACGGCGTGGGGATGATCACCTCGTCGCCGGGCGGTACGAACGCCTGGCAGAGGTAGCCGATCAGCGGGTCGGCGCCGTTGGTAACGACGATGTTTTCTTGGTTGACCGAATGGCGGTCGGCAATCGCAGCAGCCAGTTCCTGGCCTCGATCGGGGTACCTGTTTGTCGCAGTAAGAGCACGTGCGGCCGCCTCAGCAACCCCAGGGAATGGCCCGAAGGCCGACTCGTTGGCATCGAGTTTGGCGATCCGCCGGACGCCTAGACGGGCTGCAATTGCGGCTGTCGAGGCGTCCGGCACATAGGGGCTAATCTCATCGCTTACTTGACGTTCTGCGGGCTGAAGCCCGCCGTTATGCATTCTTGAATTCCTGCCAAGCTCGACTGCGCATCTTGGTGACCTCTTCGCCAAGGAACTGCTCGAATTGGATCGTTTTGACTGCTGCTTCGTCGTAGGCGAGTGCAGGGTTGTTCTTGATGACGTCATCGATGTACTGCTCAGCATCGGGCATGACAAAAGCCGAACCGATGGTGTTGATGAAGTTAGCGTAATTCTTCGGCTCGAGGAGGAAGTTCATGAATGCCTCCACCTCAGGGAGTTTCTGCGTGCCACTAATTGCGAGCCACCCATCGAGATAGGCGGGCATGCCCTCTTCCGGAGCCACCCACACGATATTCTTGTTCTCACGTTGTGCCGCGGCAACGCTGTAGTCGTAGTCGATACCCATCACGGCCGTGCCCTTGAGCAACGGCTTGGATGCGTCGGTCGGCAGAATTGCCAAAAGGTGGGGCTTGAGCTCGATGAGCGCATCACGTGCGGTATCGATCTCGCTTTGCGTACCAGAGTTGACGGAGAAGCCCTTGTAGATCAGCGCTGCTCCAAGGATGTCGACGTCGAAATCGAACAGGGTGACTTTCCCAGAATATTTTGCAGCGAGGGACCAAAAGTCAGCCCACGACGTTGGGGTCTCGCTGATCAGATCCTTGCGGTAGGCAAAGCCCGTCTTGCCGTAATCGGTTGGTGGGCCCCAGGGGTAATCCGTCTTAAAATATTCGGGCACGTTGGCAAGGTTGGGGATATTAGCGGGGTTGATTTCCTGCAGGAAGTTGCCTTCCTTGAGCATCGCGGCGAGCACCGGGCCACCGAGGGCCATATCGTAGGAACCCTTGTTCTGAGCAACCTGGGCGGCAGCGGCAGAGGTGCCTTCGGTGAGGCCCGCAACCTGCTTCACGGAGACTCCAGTGGCTGTCTTGAAGTCCGCGACGGTCGTCTTCCCCATCCAATCGGGGTAGTTCATCATCACGATTTCGCCGGAGAGAGCAGCGGTTGTTGCTCCTGCTGCCGTTGCGGCGGCTGTTGTGGCGGCGGCACTGCTCGACGACGAACTACTCGATCCGCCACAGGCGGCAAGAAACGCTACGAGCGAACCCGCCGTGGCCAATTGGGCGCCCCGCACCAGCGCCGTGCGGCGGGTAAAGGATCGAGATACGTTGAACCCCTCAAATTGCTCAGACATCTAAAGCATCCTCCCTCGGATGATGTTGCCGTATGGACAACTCCATTTGGCGTTTTTAGCACGCGCGAGCGCAGGATGCAATGTTTTGAGGCGCACAAGGCGGCTGGTTTTGGGCCTGGAGAGGGCGTGTTTACAGCTTCTGCGCAGCCAAATTCTCTATCGAGCCACAGGACGAATTAGCTGGGGTTGACGAGCGCAGCGCGCCGGTCGGTGACGATGTCATTGTGCGGTCCCCACGAGGTTTCGCGTCGGGATAGCGTGGGAAGATCGGCGGTAACAACGGCCGGTGCATCACCGTTTGGGGCTAACGCTCGTGTCGTGCCGGAGGCGTCGATCACGACCGCAGCACCTGTCCAATTGGCACCTCGTTCCGTACCGCAGCGGTCGGCAACGACGAGGGGGACGCGATTGAGATGTGCTGCTGCCCGTGCGACGGCAACATAAATGTGGTCAGAGAGCACAATCGGGGGATCGTCAGTGAGGTTGCTCGGGAAGACGAGCAGCTCAGCACCGCCGTCGGCTAGGGCGCGCACAAGTTCGGGGAACCACAGGTCGTAACAGATACCGACGCCGATCCTGCCAAGGGAGGTGGCGGCAACGAGTGGCGGTTTGTCCCCGGGCACGAAGTACAACGTCTCGTGCCCCCAGAGATGAATCTTGCGATAGACGCCAACAATTCCCGTCGGGTCGATCACGACCGCGCTGTTACGGCGCTGACCGTCGGCGTCCAACTCGGCGAGCCCACCAACGATGACAACCTGGCGCTCGAGTGCGAAGGACGACCACTCTGCGGTCGATGGTCCAGGGATCGTCTCGCAGGCGGCATCGGCCTCTGCGTCCGATTCAAAGCAGTAGCCACTGATGCATAGCTCGGGGAGCACAAGAATCGTTGCGCCAGCGTCAGCTGCTGCGGTCAGCGCTGCCAGCGCGGCCTGCCGGTTTCCCGCAAGGTCACCAAAGACGGGATGGGTACGGATGGCGGCGACGACGGGGCACATGACGGGTATCTTCCCCGATACCACGCGACGAAGGGGAACGTATGTCCACGCATGAGGTCAAGGATGCCGTGCTGCACTATGAACAGACGGGTGAGGGACCCGACATCGTGTGGCTCGCTGCCGGTGATCACCCAGGGGCAAACTGGCGGCGTTGGCAGGTTCCAGCCTTCGAACCGGGGTGGCGCAACACGACCTATGACGCTCGTGGCGTGGGACAAACGACCTCAAGCACCGACTCTCCGTGGCCTATTTCAATTCATGCCGAGGACGTCATCCAACTGATCGAATCGGTCTGCAAACCACCAGTCGCGCTGGTGGGGCTCTCGATGGGATCGTTGATTGGTGTTCAGGTAGCTCACGATCGTCCGGACCTCGTTTCGTGCGTAGCGGCAATGGGGACGTGTGTGAAGAAGACCGGATTCATCTGGGAGTGGGAGGAGGCGGAAATTGAGCTTCGTCGTTCCGGCGCCACCTTGCCACGCGAGTTTGCGACCGCCCACTATGCCTTGCTCTACTACCCGGCTGAGGTGCTCGGCGACGACGAGTTGTGGGCCGAGTTGCGCTCCTTCATCGCTTCTGATTTCTCCGAGCGCGACGGCGCGATGCTGGCCGCTCAGTGGCAGGCCTGCCTGGAATACGACTCCACGGAACTTCTCCCCAAGATCGATGTTCCGATTCATGCGGTCGCGTTCTCTGAGGATGTCCAGACGCCGCCGCAGCGGGTCCGTCAGGTTTCAGACCTTGCGGCGAACGGCCACTTCCACCTGCTTCAAGGACTTGGCCATGGGTCAGCCTTCGGTCATCGACCAGACGAAGTCAACGCCTGTCTGCGAGAGATCATCGGGGGCTACCTGCCGCCTGCCTAGTGTGCGCTCAACGCTGCGACGGCTGCGGCCACGAGGAGCGTGCGCGCGACGACTGCACTCGGAACCTGTGTGATCTCTGCGTGGTGTTCCAGTTGGGCCACGACCTGTGTGGGAAGTGAGAGGGGAAACTCAACGCGCGGCTCGGCCGTGGGTAGCTCTTCGGTCCAGAGGTTCCGGGCGGTGTGTGCCCCAGCTCCGGCGGTTCGAGTGCAACGCAGGCGGATTGAGCCTGAGTCATAGGGCGAGCAGGCAAAGAGGTCGCTGACGCAGGGGTTGGTCGCGACGAAACAGGGGGCCTCGGCAGCGAGCGTGACGCGGTCGCCTGGGGCACTCGGCGTCTGTCGCCAAGCCAACGTGCCGTCCGACTTGGATTCCGAGCTGAACCACAGATTCAAGGGGTCAGGGATGGCAGTCGTCGAGGCGCCAATGGACTGTGCAGCGAGCGCGTGGAGCTCGAAACAGCTCGGCGAGCCCATGCAGCCGATCGCGGCAAACTCGCCGGGGCTGCAGGCGGGAAAGAGCAGATCGTGCCCCGGCGCGGAGTCCTCGACGATGGTTAGCAGCACGCGCTCCGCAGGGGGTGTCGTGAGCAACTCCGTGCCGGTTGTCGGATTCGCCCCCGCGAGGGCCCGCGTGTGGGTGGCCGAGAATCGCTCGTCAAGGTCGGCGGTGGACCAGGCGACGACGTCCACACAGGTATTTCCGGCGAGCTGTTCGATCGTCAGACGATCGCCGCGCTCGAGCCGGGCGATGCCGGTCATGCCAACAGACACGTCGAGACATTCAACGTTCGCGCCAGGTGAGGCTGCTGGCTGCGCTGCGGGTTGTGGCGGTGCAGGAACGGGGTCACCTGCGAGCCCACTGGAAACGTGTGCAGTTGCGTCGAAAGTCGGGTCGCTCAGTTGCGCGAGTGTGACTGCGTGGAGTTGGCGTGCACTCAGCGACAGTGAGATGGTTATGGCCACGATTGGCATGGTACATTCGCGGTAACAAGTTGGAAATCCGCCAACCAGGAGTGGCAGTGCTGCGACGACTCGACAATATTGATGTGCTCTGCGTTGACCTTCCCGCGATGGTGGCCTTCTATCGCGATGTCTTGGAATTGCCGTCGCTGCTGGGCTACAACGAGGAAGAGGGCTGGGCCGGCTTTCAGGCGGGCGACGTCTCGCTCTTCCTGATCGCAGTTGATGCACCGCACGCCGGGCGACGGGTTCCTGGGCAGGGCCCCGCTGGCTTGGAGTCGTACGCGTTTGCCGTGGATGACCTTGATCAGGCGATTGCAGAGTTCGATCGTCGTGGCGTGACATGGGCAGCGGAGATTGTCGAATCGCCGTGGTATCGCTACCGCAGCTTCTATGACCCCGACGGCAATCTTATGCACCTGACGCAGCCCGACCGAGAGGCGTTGGGACTGCCTCAATGACCGAACCGACGACTGCTTCGCTGGGGCGACGCCCGGCAGCGCTGCCGGCTGACGTACCGGTGATCGATGTCGATGTTCATACGGTCGCTCCGACAATTGACACGCTCTTTCCATGGTTAGATACTCATTGGCAGGAAGTGGCGCGTGTCACCCAGTTTCGGGGTCCGACCGACACGGCGTACCCTCCCGGTGCGGAGACGAGCATTGCCCCGCAGCACCGCGAGCGAGAGGGCGTTGCGGAAACGCTCCAAGATATTCGTGACCATGTGCTTGAGCCGTGGGGCACCGAGCGAGCGATTCTCAATTGCGCGTATTCGGCAGATGCTGTGAAGAATCCGGATGCTGCATTGGCTCTCAGCCGCGCGGTCAATTCGTGGGTACGTGAAGAGTGGCTCGCGCACGACGAACGACTCCGGGGGTCAATCGTCGTTCCGAGCCTCGATCCGCACGAGTCTGCACGCGTTATCGATGAGTTTGGCGATGATCCACGCTTCGTCCAGGTGCTGCTGCCGGTCAGGGCCTTCGCGCCATACGGCAATCGCATTTGGCTCCCCGTGATGGATGCTGCGGCCCGTCATGACCTCGCGATTGGGCTGCATTTCGGTGGAACTCCGGGGCATCCCACAACTTCAGTTGGTTGGCCGTCAACGTACGTTGAGGAGTACGTCGACATGGCGAGTGCCTTCCAAGCACAGCTGATGAGCCTGGTCGCAGAGGGAGTCTTCGATCGCCTGCCGACGCTTCGCGTGATGTGCCTCGAGAGCGGCTTCGGCTGGATGCCAAGCTTTCTGTGGCGTTTCGATCGTCTCTGGCGTGGGCTACGCCGGGAGATCCCGTGGACACGGCGCCCTCCGTCGGCGTATGTGCGAGAGCATGTGTGCCTCTCGATGCAGCCGTTCGATGTTTCCTCGACGCCCCAGGCTTTTGAGCGGATCGTCGATCAGATTGGCTCCGAATCGATGTTGTGCTTTGCCACCGACTATCCACACTGGCAGGCAGATTCGGCCGAACAGGCGTTACCACCTCTCGCCGACGGCGTGCAGTTTCGCGCGATCATGGCGGGCAACGCGCGGTCACTCTATGGCACACGGTTGGGAGGGTGATTGGCCATGGCAGACGCAGAACCATTGATTGATTGTGACGTCCACAATGCCCTCGCCGATGACGGCGCCTTGGGCCCATACATGCCTCAGGCGTGGCGTGATCGCCGCGAGGCCTTGACGTATCTACCCACCGAGTTTCGAAATGTCCGCGAGAACCTTGGAGATAGGTCGTACATCGGGGCCGAGTATCCGCGACCGACACCCCGTGCCTCACGCGTCGATGCGTGGCCGCCCGATGGTGGAGCACCCGCATCCGACTTAGATTTCACACGGGCCCAACTGCTCGATCGGTGGAATGTTGAGTACGCGGTGCTCAACCCACTGCTTGGCATCGGCGAAATGCTCAATCTGGAGTTGGCAGCAGTGATGGCTCGCGCTGCCAACGATTGGCTGGTAGACCAGTGGCTCGACCCGGAGCCGCGATTCCGAGGCTCTGTCGTGATCCCGTACGAGGACGCGGCCTGGAGTGCAGGCGAGATCGATCGCGTAGCGGCTGATGATCGCTTTGTTCAGGCTCTGATGTTGTCACGCACGATCGAGCCGATGGGTCGGCGGCGGTACTGGCCAATCTACGAGGCCTGCGAACGAAATGGGATCCCGCTCGGCATTCATAACGGCGGCTGGGGTGGGCATCCAATGACGCCAACAGGCTTCCCAACTTTTTATCTGGAGGATGCGGCAGCAATGGCACTCGCCTTCCAAGCGCAGATCACCAGCCTCATCTGCGAAGGCGTCCTGCATCGGTTTCCGAAACTACGCATCGTGCTGATCGAGGGCGGCTTCGCTTGGCTCCCGTCGTTGATGTGGCGTCTCGATCGTGCGTGGGAGAAGTTGCGTGTGGAGGTACCTCACCTCGACGTACCCCCATCCGCCCTGATTCGCGAGCGGTTCTGGTTCTCGACGCAGCCGATGGAAGAGACGGAACACCCCCACCAATTCGTCGAGCTAATCGAGGATCTCGATATGTCTGACCGAATCCTCTTCTCCACCGACTACCCGCACTGGGACTTCGATTCGCCGAATGCAGCGCTGCCTCCACGGCTCGACACGGGCCTGCGGCGCAAGATCTTGCATGACAACGCTGCGGCGCTTTACGTGCTCCCGGCGGTTGCCCCTGCCAATGACTAAACACGTCCTCTGCGCTGCTCGAGAGCTCGCTGTCGGCGAGCACCGCGTCTTCGACGTCGACGGCCGCTCGATTGGCGTGTACAACGTTGAAGGCGAGTTCCTGGCGATTCGGAACCGCTGTCCACATCAAGGCGGCCCTCTGTGTGAAGGAGTCCAGGTCGGTGCCTTGACCTCGGACGAGCCCGGTACCTATACCTACGATCGGCCGGGTGAGATCGTGCGGTGCCCGTGGCATGCGTGGGAATTCGATCTCCGTACTGGCACGTCATGGTTTGACCCGGAGCATCAGCGCGTCAAGTCCTACGAGGTGCAGGTACTGACGGGCGATGATGTCGCGGGACTGGTGCCGCCGAGGCCCGGGATGTTGCCCGGCCCGTACCGAGCAGAAATCGTCCCGGTCGCTGTTGAGGATGCCTATCTCGTGATCGACCTGGGGCACATCCCCAAGGGGTAAAACGCCTTGGGTCTATGCGTTTGCGCTAGACGAAAGCCGGCGGGCTGGAGGTAGCACCGACGTGTCAAGCGCAATCTTCGATGTTTCGCCGTCAAGCAGCACGCGTCCGAGCTCGCGCATCTGCGTATCGTCACGCACGTGCAGCGTGAGTGTACGCGCGTCTCGGTAGAGGGCCTCCAGTGGATACATACGGAAAGCTGTTCGTGCCCCGCAGACATCGAACGCACGCTCGGTGGTGCGTAGCACCGTGCGCTTGGCGAGATGGACTGCCATCAGCGACTGTGCTTCAGCCAAGGACCAATCGCCCGTGTCCCAGGTAGCGGCGGCCGCCTGGACTGCGCTGCGTGCACCATGGACCGCGGCTGCCATTTCGCCGAGTGCGGCCTGGACGAGGTCGGAGTCGGCGAGGTAGCCACGCTCACGAACCCAGTCGAGACTGAAGTCGAGTGCAGTCCGTGCAACACCAACGTGGTTTGCGGCAAATGCCAACGTGAAGGTTCGAGGATCATTCTGGACCCAGGCACCAGGGGGGCCGATGATCATGTCTTGGGTGACGTGGAGATTTGTCACCCGTACGCTCTGCGAGACGGTTTGGCGCATGCCGAGCACGTCCCACTCATCGATCATTTCGATCTCGGGCGCCGTTCTCGGAACGAGCACCGTCACCGTTCGGTCGGGGTAAGGCTCGGACCCAGGCATTGCCACCCAGAGCAGCAGGTGGTCTGCGGCTGGGCCAAGAGATGCGAAGTACTTCATGCAATTTAGGCGCCAGCCTGTGCCGTCCGCTTCCATCTCAGTCGCATAGACACCAGGGAGCGCGCTACGTGGTGCCGTCTCGCTGCCAACCGACGCGAGCAACTGCCCCTGTTCCACGATCGGGCGGAGCAGCTGCTCGTGCTGCTCGGGCGTGCCGTGGCGTGCAATGAAGCCAAGCGCGTGAGAGTGCACCTGCACGAGCTGTCCGGTCGAGCTGTCGGCATACGCAAGGTGTTCAAGCAGCTCGTAGTACGGGGCAAAAGACCCCTCACTCCACATCCCAAGGCCACCAATTTCGGTCGGAGCCGTCAGTGCTAGGAGACCGAGTTCCCGGAGGTTCGCGAAATTCTCAGCAGGAAAGGCAACGTTGTCGTCAGAGGCTCGCGCCCGCCCACGCAACGTTGGGATAAGTGCCTCAATTTGCTTGAGGCGCTCTGCTTGCAGGTGGTCCGTGTGTGGCGACATTAGAGTGCTCCTCGTGCAGTGGGGGTGGCCTCTAGGCCGTATGTTAATAGCGAAACGAGCGTGGTTTCATCTGCAGTTGCAAGCCGGTCACCAGGGACCACTGGGTCGTCAGCGCAGGCGGCTCCATTCGGTGCCAAGTGCAGCGTGGCCTTATTGAGGATGACCTGCTCCCAGCCAGTCGTGCCCGGCTCGCCCTCTGCCTCGACTGGACCAGAACTCAGCGTCGTTCCATCGTTTAGGTGGAGCTCGACGATCGTGACCCGCTGCGCTGGAAACAGCGCCGTGAGTTCCGGGGCGACGACGATTTCGATGCGTTCGGCAAGTTGATGGACAGCGGGGTCATCAAAACCAGCCAGCACCTCAGGGACGCCAAAGGTACCGCGCGCAAGGGCGGTGGCAACCGGCCAGAGGAGGCTGTACTGCATCTCCTCCGTATTCGTGGGACGGCGACGAGAGAGCAGGTCTGCTGCCGCGAATGTCCGAACCACTACGTGCTCGATCTGATCGGGGTGTGTGAGCGAGGTGCTGAGACCTCGGGCTGCGTCGATCGCCGGCTGGCTCCACCGGCAGCAGGGGTAGGGCTTGATGTAGAGATCGAGCAGTCCCCACTGATTCCCTAATTGCAGGTCGCGTTGCGTCAGCATGAACTCGCTCGTCAGCCCGGTAAAACCGCGACGCGCGAGCAGTGCGCTGGTGGTGCCATTCATTGCGCCCCAGCCGCAGGTGTCCTTCGTCATCGCCGGATCGGCAACCGCACGCGGCATCAGCGCAATCGGAGCGTGGTATTCGGCGATACCAAGAGCATGACCAATCTGGTTGGCGTCGAGCCCATAGAGTCGAGCTGTGGCGGCAGCAACTCCGAGCGAGCCCCACGAAGCGGAGGCGTGATACTGAGCCTCGCGTTCGTGAATCAGTACTCCAGCATGGATCGCGACTTCATAGCCAACAACGACGGCCTCGAGAAACTCTTGCATGGAGGCGTTGACCGCCTGGGCTGCGGCGAGCACTCCGGGGATGATCATGGCGCCGGGATGTCCCTTGGTGATGCGGTGGCCGTCATCGAAATCAAGCACGTTGGCGAGGACACCGTTGGCCCAGGCCGCGCCTGGGACAGACAGCATTCGACCGTCGAGGAGCGCACGAGCAGCCGTGCCGCCCATTGCCTCAGAGGCGAAGTCCGCGGCAATGCTCGAGGCCGGGGCAACACGGCCAGCCACCGAAACGGCTGCAAAATCAATGAGGAGCAGCGCCACGTGGCGGCGGACGTGGGCGGGGACATCGTCCCAACGGAGTTTCTGGGTAAAGTCGATGACCTGCGAGGCCACGCTGATCGACGGTGCGCTAGTCGCCACTGGACATTCCCTTGAGTGCAGCTGAGAGGTTGCGGGCGGCATCCATCAGGCGGATACCCGCCTCGTCAATGCTCGAATCAAAGCGATATTTTGGACCAGAAATATTGATGGCGGCGATGATGCGCCCCTCCGGGTTTCGTACGGGTGTTGCGACGGCGACGAGGCCGGCCTCAAGTTCTTCGTCGGCGACGGAAAAGCCGCGCTCGCGCGCTTCAGCTATGCGCTCCATGTAGGCCTTCGGGGTCGTTGCCGTATTTGGACCGACCTGGTCCATCGATCGAGACGCAAGCAGTTGCAGAATCGCGCCATCGGGCTCATCGACCAAGAGCGCGCGACCAACAGCAGTGCAGTAGATCGGCGCGGTGCGACCAACCCAGCCCATCGATTGCACGCGTGTTGGCGCAGATTCGGACAGGATTGTGATCGTCTCGGCGCCGTGGAGCACTGAGAGAAATGCGCGCTCGCCAAATTCGTTGACGAGTTGCTGGAGCACCGGACGGCCAGCGTCGAGCAGGAGGCGCTCGCCCGCGAGACTTGCGAGGGCATAGATACGCCAGCCGAGACGGTAGCCACGTGTTTCGGGATTGCGATCGACCAGACCGTACTCAGCCAAGGTCTTGAGCGTACGCGACACCTGGCTTTTCTCGCGGCCAAGGAGTTCCGCAATTTTGGTAACGCCAAGAGTGCCCTGCTCGATCGCCTCATCCGAGCCGAGTGAGAGCAAAACTTCGAGGCTCCGGCGAATGCTCGTCTCGCGATCCCCCGTTCCGCGCGGACCGTCCAGCGAGGCGTCAGATGCAGTATCACCAACCACTGTTGCTGACCGTACCACCTCGGATCCGCTGCGGCAATCTAGCTCTACCTTGCTGAAATCGATGAGAGATTTGGAGTTCATCGGCCAACCCGGTGAGTAGAGGTAGATAGGTGCTGCATCACAGCGCGCCAACCTCAGCGGCGCCGTGCCACGAGGGGTCAGAGGCGGCCTCGGTCTCGCCTGAGGCATTGACGGTAATCAGGCTACAGCGGGCAAACGGCTCTGAGGCTGGCGTCAGCGAGCGGCGGATGACGGGATGGCCACGCTGCTCCAGCTCGGCAATTGTGGTGGCAGGGATGCGGTCATCGACGAAGGTATCGCCGCCCTCGCACCAGACGCGTGGAAGCTCGACCGAGTCGCGTGCCGTGAAGCCGTGGTGGAGTGCATTGACCATCGCGTGCGTCACCGAGCTGGTGATTGCCCAGCCGCCCGAGCCAGCAGCTGCAGCCACCGCAGCACCCATTTGGTTGATAGCAATTGCGGCAGGAACACCAAATAGTGGTCGCTTAAAGGGCGCGATTGAGTTTGAGCGGCCGGGGCGGGGGTCGAAGTTTGCCATGCCGCTATTGCCGAAGCCACTGATGGCGGGGATAAACGTACCGCCCCCAAAATCCTGACCAATCGTGGTGATGATGACCGACATCCCGCCGTCAGCATCGCGAGCGACAACTTGGGTTGTGCCATCGGTCCCACCGGAGCCCGGCAGTACACCGTCGGCAACGGGTCCTGGCGTAATCGGCCGGGCCGCTGCGCGTTGTTGGTTGATGGCTGTTGCCCGCAACGTTGCGTACTCCGCACTTCGCAGGACCTGACTGTAATGCGGCGTCGCCGCTGGGTCTCCAGACCAGGAAACGGCATCGGCAAAGACATGACCAAAGGCCTCTGCCATCAGGTGAAGAGCATCGGCACTGAGCGGATCACCGGCGGGCAGGTGCAGACGATCGAGCAGGCCAAACAGCAGATGCCCAAGATCGTCGTCACCCACGGCGACGGCGTACGGCCCAAACGCTGTCGGTGTTTCACGCGAAATCGTTGGGCGGTACGCGGCAAGATCGGCCAGCGTCATCACGCCCCCAGCCTCGCGAAGTGCAGCGACGATTGCCTCCGCGATCGGGCCTTCGTAGAAGGCATTTGGACCATCACTCGCGATGCGTTGCAGAGTTTCGCAGAGGCCGGTCATGGCGAGTCGTGAGCCAGGGCCCCAGTGATCCGTCGCGCGCGGAGGCTGCCCATTCGAAAGTGCCCATGCTGCGGCGGCAGGCGTAGTCCGTAACCGTTCGAATTCATTGACAGCGACGAGGGCGAACGGCCAGTCGACGACAAACCCTTGTTGAGCAAGTTCGATGGCAGGCGCCAGCACCGCTGCGAGTGGCAGCCGTCCAGCCAGGGCGTGTGCCTCGCACATGCCACGGACCGCGCCAGGAACCGCGGTTGCACGACCACCGTTGGCGTTACTGCCGTCGGGAACCGCTGGAGCATCGTAGGGTGCGCCAGCATCCACGCTACCGGTGTCGACGACGTCGAACATATCCGCGCACGCTGCGCCGGGTGCCCATGGTCCGTGGTCTACCGAAAGAAATGTCTGCGTGGCAGGATCCCACGTGAGGAGGTGCCCGTAGCCGGCTAGGCCAGCGTTATTCGGCTCGACGATCGCTGCGCAAAAGGCGCCCGCGATGACGGCATCGACGGAGTTACCACCTTCGTGCAAGATGCGGATACCTGCCGCCACTTCGCTTGGATGTCCGGCAGCAACGGCCATGGTGTGATCAGGAGACATCCTCAGCCCCCACCGTCTGTGGTGTTACCTCGATCACCGTGGGTCGATCTGCCTGCAGGGCATCATGGACATGCGTGGTGATGTCCGCGACCGTCTTGGCTGTCACGCCAAGGCAACCAAAGCCACGGGCAATCGCGGGATAGTCAAAGGCGGACGCATCTGTCCCGATTCGCGGAATCGACGATAGATCCATGGCATCACGAATCTCGCCGTAGCCCGAGTTATTCCAGACGATGATCGGCAGTGGTAGGCCACAATCTCGCCCGGTTGCAAGCTCCTGTAGCGTAAATAGAAAGCCACCGTCACCGGCAATTGCGATGACATCACGCGTTGGTTCGGCCAACTTGGCTCCGATTGCCATCGGCAACGCTGGTCCGAGACATCCGAACCCAATCGGCATCAGCCACGAACCAGGGGTGTAGACGTCAAGCGCATGGTTGGCGGCATAGCCAGGCTGTGTCGAGTCAACGGCAACGATGCGATTACGCGCCAACGCTGAGTCGAGCGCGCGGATCGTCGGCAGATAGCGACGCAATTCATCAGGCCAGATTACGGCGGTGTTATCGGCGGCAATCTGCCGACCCACCTCGGTGACACGGTCCGTCGA
>Ga0194041_10000484_pt1 | contig 15967 bp, 14 predicted proteins | sample JunL449m_MetaG_FD_160082 | JGI IMG/M metagenome (GOLD analysis project Ga0194041, IMG submission 160082) | Anoxic zone freshwater microbial communities from boreal shield lake in IISD Experimental Lakes Area, Ontario, Canada - Jun2016-L442-9m | ecosystem: Environmental > Aquatic > Freshwater >...
GGCTTGTAAGCACCCCATTTTTTTTCCACCGCTTTAAAACGAAAATCAAAAATTCCTTGGAGTTGCTTTTTCACAAACAACACCTGTGCGATATCACCTAAAAAGCCCAATGGAATTTTATAATGAACAATGTCCTCCATTTTCACCCCTCCTTTCACTTCCGTAAAATGATGTTGGTGATGCCAAAGTAAATAAGGTCCAAAACGTTGCTCATCTATAAAATAAGCACCTTCTTTGACATGGGTAATTTCAGTCATCCAATACAAAGGCACCCCAAAGAGTGGTTTCACGGTGTATTCAATAATTTGCCCTGGATACATGCTAGCTCCATGGTGTTGGCTGATAATGTTAAAACCCATTTTTTTAGGGGTAATTTTTGCTAAATTGGCTGGGCTACTAAAAAATGCCCAGGCTTCCTGCAGAGAAATTGGGATAAACTGCTCGGTATGGATCGAATAAACTTTTGACATGCTATTACAACAACCCATTGTCGTTTTTGTTGTAATAAATCGACCTAAAGCCATTAATTTTATCCCATGATTAGTAAGGCCGCCCAATTAAAAGCTTTTAACGCCATATATTCAGCGCTAAATGAACAGCAAAAAAAAGCAGTGGACACCATTGAGGGGCCAGTGATGGTGATTGCGGGCCCAGGAACGGGTAAAACACAAATATTGGGTGCCCGTATTGGAAAAATCTTATTAGAGACAGATACTGCTCCTGAAAATATACTTTGTTTAACTTATACCGATGCAGGCGCCATTGCGATGCGCAAAAGATTGGTAGATTTTATTGGCGCCAGTGCCTACAAAGTAACCATTGCCACTTTCCATTCTTTTTGCAATGACATTATTCAGGATAACTTATCCTTGTTTGAAAAGCCAAGTTTAGATCCCATATCCGAATTGGAAAAAATTGAACTGCTAAAAATACTCATCGATCAATTTGACAAGAACAATCCTTTAAAAAGGTACCGTGGCGATGTATATTATGAAATGAGCAATTTAAGTAGATTGTTTAGTGCTATGAAAAAAGAAGGCTGGACCACCAGTTACTTAATGGAACAAATTGATAGCTACATTACCGACATTCCCACTAGAGATGAATTTGTATACAAGAAAAAATACAAACAATTTGAAGCCGGTAGTTTAAAGCAAGGTTTGGTAGATGCTGCATTAGAAAAAATGGAAAAGTTAAAAGCGGCTGTTGCTGCTTTTGATACCTACCAACAGTTGATGAAAGAGCACAGCAGATATGATTTTGACGACATGATCAATTGGGTAATCACTGCATTTAAAGAAAATAAAAACTTATTGGCTCAGTACCAAGAAAAATTCCTGTACATATTGGTAGATGAATTTCAAGATACCAGCGGTACACAAAATGAATTGGTACAATTGCTTGTAAATTATTGGGAACAGCCTAACTTATTTGTGGTAGGCGATGACGACCAAAGTATTTTTAGATTCCAAGGAGCCAACGTCGAAAATATGTTGCACTACCAAAAACAATACGAACAAGATTTGGTAACCATTGTATTGGAAAACAATTACCGTTCTACGCAACCCATTTTAGATGCTTCTACTTTATTAATCAACAACAACCAAGAAAGGTTAATTAACAAAGTAAAAGATTTGTCTAAAAATTTAATTGCTTCTTTGCCTGAAAACAAAACCTTACAAAATCCACCCATCATTGCTTGTTACAACGATCCTCAAGAGGAAATGATGGCCATTGCCGAACAAATTAACCAACTCATTTTAAAAGACATTGCTCCAAAAGAAATAGCCGTATTATACAAGGAGAATAAATACGGAGAAGAAATTGCACATTTCTTGCAACAAAAAAACATTCCTATTTACAGCAAAAGAACAGCCAATTTATTTGACCAAGTGCTGATTCAGCAAATTATTAAAATACTAGATTACTTGGCTTGCGAATGGGATCAGCCCAATGAAGGCGCCAACTTATTATTTGAAATATTGCATTTTAAATGGTGGCATATCTCTCCTATTACCATTGCGGTATTAACCACCGAAGCCAATCAATTGAAATACAGTAGTCCAGAAAAATCTTTTCGTCAAATATTAATAGAGAAAACGCAGGATGCACAAACCAATTTATTTGAGCAGGGCGGTATTGCAGCAGTGGGAAAGGCCATGGGTGCATTAGAAGATTTAATAAGTCAAATTCCCAATGTGACCTTGTTAAACTTGTTAGAGCAAATACTACAAAAAACGAGTATTATTCAAGAAGTACTCACGGGTGTAGATAAAAATTATGAATTGGCTTTGGTAAGTCATTTTTTTGATTTTATAAAAGAAGAAACACACCGACACCCAAGCTTGCATTTGACCACATTGGTAGACATGTTAAAGCTCATGCGCAGAGAAGCCATACGATTGCCTTTGCCCATTACCACCGGTAATGAAGCAGGTGTCAATTTATTAACTGCACATGGAAGCAAGGGCTTAGAATTTAAATATGTTTTTTTAGCAGGTACGAACGCACACTATTGGGAGAAAAAAAGAAGTACTGCGAATGCAGGCTACACTTTGCCAGACACGGTATTAAGTAGTTTAGAACACGCCAATGACAAAGAAGAATTAAGAAGATTGTTTTATGTAGCCATTACCAGAGCCAAACAAAATCTCTCTATCTCCTACAGTCAATACAAAACGGATGGCAAGGAAGCAGAACCAAGTCAATTTATTATTGAGGTCATTGAAGGCAAAGAAGCGACCATACAAAAAATAGAACTGCCTACCGCTATAAAAACAGCTTATACCTTACTGCGTCTTCAATCGGCCCCGATGCCAGAGATTCAACAATTGGAAAATGATTTTATTGCGCCTAAGCTAGAAAAGTTTTCAATGAATGTGACGGCACTCAATAATTATTTGAAATGTCCTTTACATTTTTATTACAACAGTTTAATTAGGGTACCTTCTGGTAAATCAGAAGCCACCACTTTTGGATCTGCCGTGCACGACGCCTTAAATAAACTTTTTAAAAAAATGCAGGATGGGAACCAAGTTTTTCCCGATACCCAAACCTTGGTTCAAGACTTTAATTATTACATGAATAGGCATCGTGAAGCATTTACGAACCAAGAATTCAAAGACAGAAAAGAATTGGGTGAAACAGTCCTAATAAAATATTATGACCGATATGTAAATGAATGGAACAAAGTTGTCACAACAGAATATCGCATCAACAATGTGGTAGTGAAAGACATTCCATTGAAAGGGGCGATAGATAAAATTGAATTCAATGGAAAACAAGTGGTGGTGATAGACTACAAAACAGGGAATATTGAAAATGCAAGAGAAAAACTACAAAGTCCAAATGATAAAAATCCACTAGGGGGAGATTATTGGAGACAGGCCGTATTTTATAAAATATTATTGAACCACCATCCTAAGAACTGGGAAGTAACCAGTGCCGAATTTGATTTTGTGGAACCAAATAAGAAAAAATTGTTTGAAAAAATAGCTTTGACGATCACCGATGCCGATATCACTACTGTAAGCCAACAAATACAAATGGTTTGGGAGAAAATCCAAAATAAGGATTTTTATACCGGATGCGGCAAAGCCGATTGCCATTGGTGTAATTTTGTTAAAACCAATCAATTGGCAGTGGCATTGCACGAAATAAAGAATGAATCAGAATCAGAGGAGGAATAAATAAAGTAAGTTTGCAGGGTATGAATAAAAGCGCTTTAATTAAAATTTTAATGGTTGGCTGTTATGCCTTTGTTACTTCCATGCAAATAACGGGTTGTGCAAATATTGTTCCCCCACTGGGCGGGCCTAGAGATAGCCTTCCTCCTTATTTAGTAGTTGCCAAACCTCATGATTCCTCCGTTAATATTCAACCCAAAGAAATACTTATAGCGTTCAATGAATTCATTAACAGCACTTCTGTTCAAGAAAATTTAATAGTATCACCTACTTTGAAAAATGTGCCTTTGGTAGACGCTAAATTAAATATGCTTAAAGTAAGAATCATAGATAGCTTACAACCAAATACCACTTATAGTTTAGCATTTGGAAATGCAATAAAAGATGTCAACGAAGGGAATATCGCTGCAAATTTTACGTATGTATTTAGCACCGGTGATCATTTAGATACCGGCACATTTAAAGGAACTGTAACGCTTGCTGAAACTGGAAAAATAGATACTACTTTAATAGTTGTTTTGCAGTCAGCAGAAAAAGATTCTGCTATTTTTAAAGAGAAGCCACTGTATTACACAAAAATAAACGGCAAAGGAAAATTTATATTTCATTTTTTACCGCCCAAAAAATATAATTTATTTGTGCTGCCCAACGATTTTAATAAAAAATACGACGACAGCACTAAATTTTTTGCATTTGCCAATGAGCCCATTGCCATTCAATCCCAGCCCGACTCGATGCATTTGTATGTTTTTCAAGGGGCTAAAAAAGCAGAAAAGAAAAGAGTTTCCAACAACAAAGTTGCCAACAAAGTTAGTGCGGGTTTAAAATACTCAAAAAATTTAGACGGATCTGAACAAGATTTACTAAAACCACTCCACCTTATTTTTGAGACGCCTGTTCATTTAAATGATAGCTTCCCCATTTTATTGTGTGACACTTTAAACCATAAAATTGCAGGCTACCAACTATTCATAGATAGTGCACACCCAGAAACCATTGTCATTGATTACCCTTGGACAGCTCAAACCAAATTTCGTGTAATCCTACCCAAAGCCAGTATCAAAGATTCTTTGAACAATACGCTTAGCAAAACCGATACCCTTAAATTTGTTACAAAATCAGATGCGTTTTATGGATCTTGTATTATTAGAATCAATGGCTTTGATGAAAAATTAAATCAAATACTACAATTAACACAGGATGATAAAATTAAATACAGTTATCCCATCACTAAGAATACGATCCAAATAGAAAAATTACCTCCGGGTGACTATACATTAAGATTGTTGAATGACACCAATAAAAATGGTATTTGGGATACAGGTAGTTATTATGGCAAGCAAAAAAAACAACCTGAAATAGTTCAATTGCTTGCTACCCCTTTAAATATAAAAGCGAATTGGGAGAATGAATTAATTCTGACTATTAATAAGTAATTTTACATTACTAAAACATGCAATTACCATCTACCTTATTAGAAAACGCAGTAGCAGAATTTGCTAAATTGCCTGGCATTGGCAAAAAAACTGCATTAAGATTGGTATTGCATTTACTCAAACAGGAAAAAGAGGTGACCTCTCATTTTAGCGAAGTCTTACAAAAAATGAGAAAAGAGATTCAATTTTGTCAACGCTGTTACAATATTAGTGATGGGAGTATTTGTTCTATTTGTGCTAATTCTGGTAGAAAAAAAGATACCATCTGTGTAGTAGAAAATATTAGAGATGTCATTGCCATTGAAAATACACAACAATTTAACGGCACTTACCATGTTTTAGGAGGCATTATTTCTCCATTAGATGGTGTGGGGCCCGAACAATTAACCATTGATCCATTGATAGAAAGGGTTACCAAGGACCAAGTCACAGAATTGATCTTTGCCTTAAATCCCAATATTCAAGGAGATACTACCATCTACTACATTCAAAAAAAGCTCTCCCGCTCTGCCTGTCTCATTACCACCATTGCAAGAGGCATCGCCTTTGGAGGAGAGTTAGAATATGCCGATGAAATGACTTTGGGCAAAAGCATTTCCAATCGACAACCGATTCATCAATACATCAAATAGGAAAAATCATCAAAAAGAATTATTTTTGATGTTCAAACATTGAAATATGAAAATATCATTTTGGGCTTTATTGCTGTTGATTGGTTTTGCAAGTCCCTTATTTGCTCAAAAGAAATACAGCACCAACAATGCAGTGATTCATTTTATTTCCACTTCCGATAACGACATAGATGCTGTCAATAAAGAAGGAGTAAGTCGCATAGAAGCCAATGGTGATATGAGTTTCATTCTACTAGTGAAAGATTTTAAGTTTGAAATGGAAACCATGCAAAAACATTTTAATAGTGAATATTTAGAGTCGGATAAATTTCCACGCGCCTTCTTTGCAGGAAAAATAACCAATATCAATACCGTTAATTTTAACAAGGATGGCAAGTACCCCATTGCGGTAACTGGCAACATGCAAGTACATGGCGTAAACAAACCCATTCAAACCAATGGCTTGATTGAAGTGAACAATGGAGTCGTTAAAGCAAGTGCTCAATTTTCAGTCACTTTAAAAGATTTCAAAATTGGGGGGCTTTTAATTAAAATGGTCGCTGATAAAATCAATATAGATATAACGGCCACCTATCTTTAATCATTGCGTTTAGTACAAGGAGCATTATTTGGCTACAATACAATAGTATCTTAACTTTGGCCCGCATTGCAGGTGGATTTGTTTATTGTTCAACCTGCCATCCTTTAGAGGAAAAAGAACTAATAAACGATACAATTATCGAGCTCTCCTTTATAATTTGTATTTTTTAGCCCTTCTTCCCTCTTTTGGATACATGCATAAAATATTATTTATGTCAATTCAAGAGGCACTTAAAAAAAGAATTTTGGTCATTGATGGCGCCATGGGTACCATGATTCAACGTCATAAATTAACGGAACAAGATTACCGAGGAGCTCGTTTTGCCAACTGGCCATCCGATTTAAAAGGGAACAACGATTTATTATGTATTACGCAGCCTGCGATTATAACAGGCATTCATTTACAATATTTAGAAGCGGGTGCAGATATTATTGAGACCAATACATTTAGTAGTACTTCCATTGCCATGGCCGATTATGATATGCAGGAATTGGCGTATGAGTTAAATGTTGCTGCTGCAAAATGTGTTAGAGATGCAATTGTTCAATACAAATCAAAACATCCCAATGCCAATGAAAAATACATTGCAGGTTCGATAGGCCCTTTAAACAAAACTTTAAGCTTATCACCCGATGTAAATAATCCTGGCTTTCGTGCGGTTACATTTGATGAAGTGGTAACGGCTTATACCGAACAAATTAGAGGTTTGGTAGATGGCGGTGTAGAGGTGATTTTAATAGAAACCATATTTGATACTTTGAATGCCAAAGCGGCCATTTTTGCGGTAAAAGAATTTTTTAGAAAAGCAGGAAAGCCTGAATTGCCCATGATGATAAGTGGTACCATAACAGATGCCTCTGGAAGAACCTTAAGTGGACAAACCTTAGCAGCTTTTTATACTTCCATCGAACATGCCAAACCTTTAAGTGTTGGTTTAAACTGTGCCTTAGGTGCTCAAGAGATGCGCAGTCATATTGAAGAACTTGCTCAAATTGCTACCTGTTATACATCGGCTTATCCCAATGCAGGTTTGCCTAACGCCATGGGCGAATACGACGAAGCCCCTCACCAAACAGCCGCATTTATTGAAGAATGGGCAAAAAATAAATTTGTAAATATTGTTGGTGGCTGTTGCGGAACCACCCCCGATCATATCAAACACATGGCAGATCATGTTAAAAATTTAACGCCCAGAGCCTTACCCATTCTAGACCCAACTATTTAAATTATGAGCGACGAAATAATACATATAAAGCCATTTTTGAGATTAGCAGGATTAGAACCCTTGGTAATACGTCCCGAAACCAATTTTGTGAACGTAGGAGAAAGAACCAATGTAACTGGCTCTAAAAAATTTGCACGTTTAATTCGCGACAATAAATATGAAGAGGCTTTGTCTGTAGCACGTCAACAAGTTGAAAGTGGTGCGCAAATTATTGATGTGAACATGGACGATGCTTTATTGGAAGGCGTGAAAGCCATGACCACTTTTTTAAATTTAGTGCAAAGCGAACCTGATATTGCTCGTATTCCAATCATGATTGATAGTTCCAAATTTGAAATTATTGAAGCGGGGTTAAAATGTGTGCAAGGAAAATGTATTGTGAATTCTATTTCCATGAAGGAAGGTGAAGCTAAATTTATTGAACAAGCCCATATCTGTAAAGCTTATGGTGCAGCAGTGATTGTGATGGCTTTTGATGAAGTAGGTCAAGCGGATACCAAAGAAAGAAAAATTGAAATTTGTACACGTGCCTATAAAATATTAGTAGAGCAAGTAGGCTTTGACCCTCAAGATATTATTTTTGACCCGAATATTTTTGCGGTTGCTACTGGTATAGAAGAACATAATAATTATGCCGTTGACTTTATTGAAGCCACTCGTGTGATTAAACAAAGAATGCCTTTAGCCAAAGTAAGTGGCGGTGTTTCAAATGTATCTTTTTCGTTTAGAGGCAATGATACCGTGCGCGAAGCCATCCATGCTGTATTCTTATACCATGCCATTAAAGCGGGTATGGACATGGGTATTGTGAATGCAGGTCAATTGGAAATTTACGACGAAATAGATCCTGCTTTGCGTGCTTTATGTGAAGATGTTATATTAAATAGAAACAACAACGAGAATCAAGCCACCGAAGCTTTGATCATTTTTGCAGATACCGTAAAAGCAAAAGATCAAAATGAAGGAGAAGCGACCGAAGAACAAAAGAAAAAATTAGCTTGGCGCAGTGAATCGGTAGAACAAAGATTGGCACATTCTTTAATCAATGGCATCACTGATTTTATTGATGCAGATACCGAAGAAGCAAGATTAAAATACAGCGAACCCTTAGAAGTGATAGAAGGACCTTTGATGGCAGGAATGAATCAAGTGGGTGATTTATTTGGGGCTGGAAAAATGTTTTTGCCACAAGTGGTTAAAAGCGCAAGAGTCATGAAAAAAAGCGTGGCCGTTTTAACGCCTTTTATCGAAGCAGAAAAAGAAAGAAAAAAATTGGCTTCTATCCATCCTAATGGAGCTAGCAAAGGTCCAGCAAAAATATTGTTGGCCACCGTAAAAGGAGATGTACATGATATTGGAAAAAATATTGTGGGGGTAGTTTTGGGTTGCAATGGTTATGAAATTATTGATTTAGGGGTCATGGTACCTGCAGATAAAATTTTAGCCGAAGCACAAAAGCAGGAAGTAGATATCATTGGATTAAGTGGATTGATTACCCCTTCTTTAGACGAGATGGTACATATTTCTAAAGAAATGAAAAGAAGAGGCATGACCATTCCATTAATGATTGGAGGTGCTACCACTTCTCGCATGCATACAGCTGTAAAAATTGCCCCAGAATACGAACTGGGTGTAGTGCATGTATTAGACGCATCAAGAAGCGTAACGGTAGCGGGTTCTCTTTTAAACAAAGATCAAAAAGTCCCTTTTCTTAAAGAATTAGAAGCTGCTTATATTCAATTAAAAGCAGATTTTGACAATAAAAAAACGGTGCGACAATCTTTAACTTATATAGACGCTTTAAAAAATAAAGCAGTGATTGATTGGAGTCAATTCTCCGTAACCACTCCTAGTTTTACTGGAAACAAAGCCATTGAATTAACCGATTTGTCGGTGTTGGTAGATTATATCGACTGGAAACCCTTTTTCATTGCTTGGGAATTGCATGGAAATTTTCCAGCCATCCTTACCGATGAAAAAGTAGGAGAAGTGGCGAGCAAATTATACGAGGACGCCAATAAACTGTTGAATCAAATTATTAAAGAAAATTGGCTCAATGCCAAAGGGGCTGTAGGATTTTGGCCTGCGCAATCAAAAGACGATGATGTGATGGTGACCAACGGAAAAGAAACGGTTTCATTGCATTTTTTAAGACAACAAGCTAAAAAAACTCCTGGACAACCCAACTATTCTTTGGCAGATTTTATTTGCCCTGCTGACCAAAATAAAAAAGATTTCCTAGGTGCTTTTGCGGTTACCATTCATGGTATTGAAAAGCACATCAAGCAATTTGAAGAAAATTTAGACGATTACAATAAAATTATTTTGCAAGCCTTGGCAGATAGATTGGCAGAAGCCTTCGCCGAATACTTGCATGTTAAAACCAGAAAGGAATATTGGGGTTATGCAGCCGATGAGGAATTGACCAATGAATCTTTGATCAGCGAACAATATGTGGGAATACGCCCTGCACCTGGTTATCCAGCTTGTCCAGACCATACCGAAAAATATAGTTTATTTAATTTGTTAGAAGCTGAGAAAAATACGGGAATAAGTTTGACAGAAAGTTTAGCCATGTACCCAGCTTCTAGTGTTTGCGGTTGGTATTTCGCCCATCCACAAAGCCAGTATTTTGGATTAGGTAAAATTACCGAAGATCAAGTAATTGATTACGCACAAAGAAAAAACAAACCATTGGAATACATTACCAGGTGGTTGCAACCAGTGATTGACTAATGCTACTTCCACTTCCCTAAAAAAAAGGAACTTATAATTAAGTTCCTTTTTTTATTTCTTATACCTTCTCGAACAACCACCATAAACGCTTGCGAGGTTTCACAACGTAATTTTTGCGAACATACTTACTAATATGTTCCATCGCCTCTTCTACACTGTCCGTAAACAACATGAATTTTTTATCTTCTGTAGAAATGGTGCCAGCGGAAATCATTTGTTCCATCCAATCTTGAAATGGTTGATAATATTCTTTGCCCATTATAACAATAGGAAAATCATTGATCATTTTGGTTTGTGCCAAGGTCAGGGTTTCAAAAAATTCATCTTGGGTACCAAATCCTCCTGGCATAATGATAAAGGCATAAGAATACTTTACCAATAATACTTTTCGAATAAAAAAATAATTAAAAGTAAGCGAGATTTGGGTGTAGGGATTAATGTGTTGCTCAAAGGGTAATTTAATATTGCACCCAACAGAAGTACCCCCATTTTCAAAAGCGCCTCTATTGGCGGCTTCCATAATGCCAGGCCCGCCCCCTGTCATAGTTGTAAAACCAAGCCCAGCAATACGCTTTCCTATTTCCCGAGCTTTGATATAATAAGGATTGTCTTCTTTAAACCTTGCAGAACCAAATACAGTTACACTGGGCCCTACAAAATGCAATGTTCGAAACCCTTTTATAAACTGAATAAAAATTTGAAGAGCAAAAAGAAATTCATTGACCCTTGGCTTAGGTCCTTCTAAATCATATTGCTTGGTTGCAGGAATGATTCTATGTTTAATAGTAGAGGACATCGAGAATGGGTTAATGTATAATATTCAATTTTATGAAGTTAGAATAAATTAATTTAGTTGAGTACATTAAATTAGTTAAATTTGAAAGGTCTATTTCCTATTGACCATGAAACTCTATCCTACTTTTCTTTGTCTATTCTTACTGCAATTCATTGGCATAAATGGCTTTAGTCAAAATAAAGTAGTACTGGAACAAATTCAAACCTTTTCTACCATTCACCCTACTGCCATTTACTGGCATCAACCTTCAAGCAATGCATCCCTACTAAATGCATTGGATACGGGTATATTTGCCCGTTTACATTTACAGCGGGTAGCCAGTATCGATCCAATAAATAAAATAGTAAGCAAACAAAGCCAGCTAGGTAAAATAGTAGTTGATTGGTCCAAATCTAGAGCTTATGATTATCATGCCTATCTAGAATTGTATGAAATGGATCCTGCATTTGTTTATGAAAACAAGTGGGTAAAAATTCCGGAATCCAGACAAGATAGTATTCATTCCATTTGGTATATCGCATGCAATATTTACAATCAAAAACAAGAGAAACTTTTTGGTAAGACCTTGCTGCTTTCCATATTACCTATTCATTCTGTAGGGATGGGTTATGAAATCACCACTACCGGAAGTGTTCCCAACAATGTATTTGAAGGCATCTCCAAAGCATTAAGTCTCTTGATTCCCGACATGGAGGACATGGATTATTTAGAAGCAAAAATGCCAGTTGCCTATGCTACAGATAATTACTGGATGCCCCTTGTACACAATCAACCTAGAATTTTATTTGATACTTCTAAACAATTTATTTCATATAGCAATAATGGTAAATTATTGATTTTAAAAATTCCAGAAGCAAGTTTGCGTACCATAAATATAAAAGACAAGTCTTTAGACAATCCATTTAAAGAAATAATTGGCTTGATAAGAAAATCAAAATCCTTTCTTAATTACAATGAATATTACCAGGTGATACAGCCCTTAAGAGACGTGTATGACAATATTGATTATACCTTAGAATCCTACCTTGAATTTAATAGTGAAGCGATCAATAATGGGGTTGAAAAAATAGCTCCAATTTCATTTTTACAAGACAGTGTCCACAAAATATACCAGGACAAGGAACTGATTGGTGGTTTTATGGTAAAAGAAAATAGTGTAGAAAAAAATAAATACTTCTACCCCGACAAAGTTTACAATGGCTATGATTCAACCAAGGTATTCCCTTTGGGTACTTATTATGCCAAACAACCCATTGTGCATGCCAGGGTCATTGAAGGAAAAATATTGGACCATCCATTTTCAATTAAAATTAACTACGTAAATAATTTAAAAACAATAAGCTTAGACGAAAAAATCATTATGGTTTTGGAAGGAAAGAAAAAACCTGCACAAATGGTATTGCTGGATAAAAATATTTCAAATCAACTGGTCAACCTATTATTATTAATAGCCTATAGTGAAATATTCCAAAGCCCTACTTAAATCAAAAAATTAAAATGCGTATTGTAAGTTATAATTTAAACGGAATCAGGGCTGCTATTAAAAAAGGATTGATAGATTGGCTAAAAGAAAACCCCATTGATGTTTTTTGTGTTCAAGAAACCAAAGCTGCAGCAACAGATATCGACATCCAATTATTTACTTCTTTAGGTTATCACGTGGCTTGGTATGCTGCACAAAAAAAAGGGTACAGTGGAGTGGCTATTTTTAGCAAAAAAAAACCTGACTTCATCACCTACGGCAATGGTTATACAATGAGTGATGCAGAAGGACGCGTAGTGCGTATAGACCTAGGCGATATAACGATTGTAAATGCCTATTTCCCTTCCGGGACCAGTGGAGATGAAAGACAAACTTATAAATACCAATGGTTGAAAGAATTTGATACCTTTCTACAAGCACTAAAAAAAACACGTCCCAATATTATAGTAGCAGGAGATTACAATATTGCCCATCAAGCCATCGACATTCACGATCCAAAAGGCAATAAAAAATCTTCTGGATTTTTACCTGAAGAAAGAGCTTGGATGGACCAATTTTTAAGTCAAGGTTGGGTAGATAGCTTTAGACATTTGAATCCAACGACTACGGGGGCTTATTCCTGGTGGAGTCAACGTTTCCCATCCGTAAGATTGCAAAATAAAGGTTGGAGAATAGATTATTTATGTGCTACCGAAACTTTATTGCCAGCCATTAAAACGGCTACCATACTACCTTTGGTAAAACACAGCGACCACTGCCCCATCTTACTAGAATTAAAAAAATAAAGCATGCAGGTATACAATATCAGTTTTCAAGTAAATGAATCCGTTGAAAGTGCCTGGAAAGCATGGATGAAAGAAACTTTTATTCCCATGATTCAAGCAACCGCTTGTTTTGAAGAAATTAAATGGTATCAATTATCCGTAAATTCCGATCAAGAACCCACTTATACCATGCAACTTTTTACCCCCCAACAAGACCAATTGCAAGCCTACCATGAATTACATGCAACCGCTCATTTAAAGGAGGTTCAACAGGCATGGGGCGAAAAATGCTTCTATTTTTGCACCCAAATGCAAATTGTGAATTGATTGTGGATAGTTTAAAATCGGGAAAACCGCCACAGGCCTATATTTCAGCCCTTTATTAATAAAACTCAATGGCAGTAAGACTCTCAAGCGTTTTTACACCACTGCATTAAACTAACAATTTTACCTTTTTTTAATGAAATCCTTACTATTTAAGGGTTTCAAGGGAAAAATAAAAATGAATTTTTAAAAAAAATATTTTTTCAATTGATAAAAGCTAATAAATTTGTTACATCGTTTTAAACTTATAAAAAACACATCTATGAACAAAGCAGAATTGATCGCTCACATTGCTGACAATGCAGAGATCGCAAAAACACAAGCTAACGCAGCAGTTGATGCATTTATCGAAGCAGTTACAAAAGCCTTGAAAAAAGGGGATAAAGTAACTTTAGTAGGATTTGGTACATTCTCAGTTTCTAAGCGTGCAGCTCGTATGGGCCGCAACCCACAAACTGGTGCTGCTATCAAAATCAAAGCTAAAAAAGTTGCTAAATTTAAAGCTGGTAAGGAATTAAGCGGCAAATTGTAATTTTTGCTCTAAAAACAGCTTAATACTAAGATTTTGAAATAAAACCCTCGTATGTGCGAGGGTTTTTTTATTTTTGCAGTTCAATCACCAATCAACAAAAAATAAGATCATGGGAAGAGGAGATAAAAAAACAGCTAAAGGAAAAAGATTTTTAGGTTCTTTTGGCAAAAGCAGACCACACAAAGTTAAAAGCACTACAACAGCTAGTACTAAAAAAACAACTGCCGTTAAACCAGTAGCTGCGCCTAAAGAGCCAGCGGCACCAAAAGCGCCTAAAGCAGAAAAAGCACCCAAAGCGAAAGCTTAATTCTTTGTAATAAAGACCCCAGATCATCGGGGTTTTTTTATTACCCCCTTTCGCATAAAGATGGTTACCAGTATATTATTTAACACCTAGTATCCTATGAAACGAATTTCGTTTTTTCTACTGTCTCAATTCATAGTCATTACGTCCATGGCGCAATGTTCTATTTGCACCAAGACAGCCGCCCAAATCGGACAAGAAGCTGGCAAAGGATTCAATGCAGGCATTCTCTATCTAGCCGCTATGCCTTTTGCCATCATAGGGTATGTGGCCATAAAATGGTGGAAACAGGAAAAACAATAATTCCTCCTTCATGAAAATACTTACATCCATTGCGCTTTGGCACAGAGTTTACAAATACAGTAAAAGCGATCAGGGTGAGTTTGCCTATATTAAAAAATCCATCCACCAAGGCGATCTTGTTTTTGATATTGGTGCACACAAAGCAGGCTATTTGTATTATATGCTACAACAAGCTGGCAAAGAAGGAAAAGTGGTTGGATTCGAGCCCCAAACAATCCTTCATACTTATTTACAAAAAATAAAAAAACTTTTCCATTGGGACAATGTAACCATTGAACATCTTGCTTTATCCAATACAACAGGGCAAACCCACTTATACTTGCCCACGGACGTACCTGGAAAATTAACTTCCCCAGGCGCTACCATCGTAGGGCATGAACAGGATGAAAATTTTAAAACTGCTGAAAAAGTAACCTTGTCTACCTTAGATGAATATTGTACACAATACCAACTTGTTCCTCAATTTCTTAAAGTGGATGTAGAAGGAAATGAATTGAATGTTTTCATAGGGGGAGCAGCCCTACTAAAAAAATTTAAGCCAAAAATTTTAGTTGAAATTGAAGCTAGGCATATTGGTAAAAAACAAGTAATGGAAACCATTCACTATTTAGAGTCACTGGGATATCAAGGAAAAATAATTGATGGGCTTACTTTAGTCCCTGTCGCTGAATTTACCTTTGAGAGATATCAAGATTTTAACAACAAAGCTACTTATTGCAATAATTTTATTTTCGAATAAGTATTAATAAAATTGTTGTGCAAATTTAAAAATATTAAAATTTGCTTTTTGGCATTCCAATGCTAATTTATTTTTAACCTGTGCTACATCCACTAAATTCATTTTGTGCGCTACTACCAATTGCATCACTTTATTCAATAACATTTCTTTTTTATTCAGACCCATGTTCAAGCTGTCATGATGCCGCTCAATGGCCAAAAGCAATGCAGGTATTCCTTCTTTCTCAGTAGCAACGGTACGAATTACTTCTGGCGAAGTTGAACTTGCATTTTCTGTAATCATTTGTTTTAAGTGGTTCGCAAATGCTTCTGCATTGGGGCGGTCACTTTTATTTACAACAAACACATTCGCAATCTCCATCAAACCTGACTTCATCATTTGCACGTCATCACCAGCTTCAGGAACCAACACGACCACTGTGGTATCT
>Ga0194041_10000486_pt1 | contig 15933 bp, 8 predicted proteins | sample JunL449m_MetaG_FD_160082 | JGI IMG/M metagenome (GOLD analysis project Ga0194041, IMG submission 160082) | Anoxic zone freshwater microbial communities from boreal shield lake in IISD Experimental Lakes Area, Ontario, Canada - Jun2016-L442-9m | ecosystem: Environmental > Aquatic > Freshwater >...
TTCCTAAGCTGTTTCCTAATCCTGCTGTGAGTAAATACAGTACAAATTCAGACCGTTTCAATTCTTTAAACTCATAAAAATCATTATATAAAACAGAATAACCCCCTACCCCTAACCCTCCAACAGCCCCAAGGACTATTACAATTGCTACAAGAAGCTGTGCAATAAAATCACCCATCAACATTAGAATTAGTGGACCAATTAAAAAAGCAATTGTAAAACCAATTACTGCACCAATCACTGCACCAATCACTGCCCTAATTACTAATGCAATCGCTCCGAATAAACCGTCAAAAGCTATAAGCCAAGTCATTGCTATACTTACAAATAAATCAGCAAAAACTATCAACAAAGTCATAGTTGTACTTAAAGATAAACTAGCAGCAGCTATTCCCCAAGCTATAGATACAGGTATAATTCCAGAAATTAGCAGTACAAAAGCAAGGGAAGCATAAGATACTTGTCTTTTCTCAATCGGTAAACCCGCAGTCAGCACCTTTAGCGTCAAAGTATGACTCGCAGGATAAGCATTACTATGAAGAATTAATTGACGTTTATACTGCTTATCCGCCATCAATTTACTCGTATCCACCTCAACCTGACAACGAGTATTATTCCTGCTAAACTGAGCAGGTGTCACCGAAATCCAAGCATGATTATCTGGAGTATGTGGAGGATCTTGAGGATGAGGTGCAACTTCCCATTTACCTTCTAGTAAAGTATCTGGAATGGGGTTTTCAATAGTGATACTTTGCGTTAGTTTTTCCCCCAACCTGTTCGCTTTAAACTCCAAAACTGTTTCACTAAAATCAACCCCCGCTACACGAATAACATCAAGTGGTTTGAGTGCTTCTAAAGCTGCTGCTGCATTAGTAAAACGTTCTTTTTGTTTTGGTTGTACCATCTTTTCTACCCAACCAATAAACCGCAAACTTAACTGAGGTAAAAGATGACGAAACTTAATTACATAAGGATCATCTTCATCTTGTAATTGATCTATTTTTGTTGATTTGATTCCTGTGAGTAAACAGATCAAAGTTGCACCCAAAGCATACAAATCTGTAGCGGTTGTTGGCTTAAACATTTGCTCTGGGGGAATAAAACCAGGAGTTCCTTTAAATACACTACTTCCAGCCACATCATGACTACCAATACGAGCAAAACCAAAGTCAATTAAATAAACATTGATTTGTTCATCTACTAAAATGTTTTCGGGTTTGATATCTCGATGAATTACCGACGGAATCCGATTTTGTAAATATACCAGAATTTCTAAAATCTTAATAGCAATTTGTTTAATTTCTGCTGGTGAAAAACTGCGAGGTTCTGCTAAAGTAGAACCATGAATATACTCTTGAATTAAACAAAAACCATCGGAGGTTTCAAAGGAATGCAAGTAACTGGGAATACCAGGATGATCTAATCCTTTCAGTACCTGTATTTCTCGTGCGTGGGCTTCTGAACCAGACCAATTTGAACCCGCTTGAGCAAAACAAAACTGTTTAATTACTTCTGGTTGCTTTGTGTTAAGATTTGTTGCTAACCAAGTAATTCTACCACCTTCGCGGTTGCGTCCTAGTTCTCTAATAGCCTCATAGCCTTGTGCTTGAAAATCTGGGTAGATGCTCATACTTCTCAGAGGTAACAAGTATAGTAGTATATTTTAATATTACCATAAGTTGCGAGAAACTTGGGCGAGTGGAAGTCACCGCTACACAGACAAAACCCATCTGCATGGATTTAAGAACCTTAATTTTTTTCTTAATTCTCACAAGTGGATTTTATTTGTGTAGTAGAGATTTACAATTACCGCAGACAAATAACTACGGATTAGTAAAAGTTAAAGCTTGTCCTCTAACTTGCGTATTTACCTCACCGTGATTATAAACAATTTTACCACCGACAATTGTTGTCACTGGCCAACCCGTTAAATTCCAACCCTCAAAAGAATTCCAACCGCATTTACTGAGAACTTCTTCCCGTTTCACTTCTCGGTAATTCTTCAAATCTACCAGCACTAAATCAGCATCGTAACCGGGGGTAATTTCTCCCTTATTAGCAATACCATAAGCTACAGCCACCGCTTTAGACATCCATTGTACAACTTGGGCAACTGTACACTTTCCTGCCATAGCAGCGGTTAAAATTAAAGGTAGAGACGTTTCTACACCGGGCATTCCCGAAGGAGTGTTAGGATAGGTTTGGGCTTTTTCGGCTAAGGTGTGGGGGGCGTGGTCAGTAGCAATAAAATCAATGATACCATCTCGTAAAGCTTGCCAAAGAACCTCATTATCATGGGGCGATCGCAAAGGTGGATTCATTTGTGCTAAAGTACCAATAGTTTCATAGGCGCTCGTATTCAAAAGTAAATGTTGAGGCGTTACCTCTGCTGTCACCCAACTCGGTTTGTCCTGACGCAGTAAATCTGCTTCCTCTGCTGTTGATAAATGCAAAATATGTAACCGGCGTTGATATTTTTTAGAAAGCTTTAACGCCAATTGTGTAGCTAACAATGCAGCTTGATTGTCTTGAATTTGGGAATGAATAGCAGGGTCTTCAATACCAGCAAATTCCTGTTTGCGTTGATTAATGCGGGCTTGGTCTTCTGCATGAACAGCAATTAACCGATTTCCCCGGGCAAAAATCGCCTCTAGCGCCTCTTCTTGGCTCACTAATAATTGTCCGTGCATTGACCCCATAAACACCTTAATACCCGGTGTAGGCTGGGCAGAAAGTAAAGCTGGTAAATTATCGGTCGTAGCCCCAATAAAAAAGCCATAATTAACCAAACACTTCTGGGCGGCCCGTTCCAATTTGTCGTTTAAGGCTGCTTGGGTGATAGTTAATGGTTTTGTATTGGGCATTTCTAGAAAGGAGGTAACTCCTCCCTTAGCACAAGCACAACTAGCTGTAAATAGATCTTCTTTATATTCTAGTCCGGGTTCGCGGAAATGCACCTGGGGGTCAATTACGCCAGGTAATAAAGTTAACCCTTGTGCCTCAATTGTGTATGTAGGTGTAGCGTTGGTAATTTCCCGGTCTACTTGGACTATTTGCCTTCCCTGAGTCAGAACATCTCCAATTATTGATTCACCATTGGGTAAAATAATTTCGGCGTGGTGAATCAGTAAACTTTCTGGTATTAACATGGGTTTAATAATTATCAGTATGAAGGAATTATTAGCGGTATGTGGGACTAAATTTCAAATTTTAAACAAGTAGGGTTTGCTGAAAAATTTGTCCGTAAAGTCCCGGTAAATTCTCTCAATAATCATTATAATTTAATCTGTGCTAAATGACTGCGAGGGTTATAAGTACGAATAGCCCGGATTTTTTCATAATATTCTCGTTCTTGGGCGGTGAGTTCTTTTGGTGGTGCAATTGCTACCTTTACAAATTGATCACCTCGTCCACCTTTAGCCAGGGGCCAACCCTTACCACGTAAGCGTAAAGATTGACCAGAACGAACTCCCGCCGGTAATTTAACATTAACATGACCATCAGGAGCAGGTACATCTATGGACGCGCCTAATGTAGCTTCATCAGGTGTAATTAATACCTCGCAAACAAGATTATCCCCTTCCATTTGGAAAAAACTATGGGGTTGTAATTCTACCTTTAAATATAAATCTCCCCGTTGTTGACTCATAGGGTTAGTTTGCCCTTTGCCCTTCAACCGTAAACGAGTCCCAGTTTTAGCACCGGCAGGAATACGTACATCGATAGTTTCAGTTCCTAGGCTAAACCGTTTTTGAACTCCAGAGAATGCTTCAGCAAAGGTTAAATTAATCACAGCTTCTGCATCCTGCGTACCACCATCTTGAAAAGCAGCATCGTTAAAACTGCTACTTTGTCTGCTCGTAGAAGTTCGAGAAGAGTAACTTTGTCGGCCGCTGCGGGGTCCTGCACCACCAAATAACTCATTTAAGAAGTCATTAAAACTGCCGTATTGACCGAAATCAAAACCACCCATATCCGCCCCAGAACCCCCAGGAAAGCCTTGACCAGCTTGTTTCCAATATTGACCAAATTGGTCATATTTTTTGCGTTTATCGGGGTCAGATAATACCTCATAAGCCTCATTAACTTCTTTAAAGTTGGCTTCAGCCTGTTTGTTATTGGGGTTAACATCAGGATGATATTTGCGGGCTAGTTTGCGAAAGGCTTGTTTAATGTCTTCTGATGTGGCGGTTTTGCCAATACCTAAAATTGCATAATAGTCTTTAAAGTCGGTTGCAGCCATCTACGAGCCTCCTGTGGAAATTTAAGTTATGTTTTTTCTCAGATATGAAATTTACTGTTAATTCAAAAGTCTTGATTGGGTCGAATATCAGTCCAAAAGAAGCTGATATTAAACTAACAAATAATTGTCAAAATCAAGTGTGGTTCTTGCTGAATACAGCAGCGCAATTCCCGTACTCTTGCCATGATAAAAAGGAAATAAGCTCATCCATTCCTTCTTCTACACTGGGGGGAGCATCCCGGATTTGATGGTACATTCGGAGAATTATATCTTCAGGAACTTGACGACTTCGGCGTTGATTCCTGGCTAAACATAGCCAAACCGGAGTTTTCAGCCAAATCCCAGTGATATAAGTAAAGCCACAATTACGGGTTAGGGTAATGACTTCTCGGCGATTTTTCCTTTGGGCGTTGGTAGCGTCGAGAATCACCCTTTTATCGGCGATTATGGCTTGTTGTAATTGTCGTTCCATTTCCCGCCAAATTAACGGCCATGGTCCTTGAATTGCTTCTGAACCAAAAAGCTGACCCCGGATAGTATCTGTGGAAATTAGCTCTATCTGGGGGCATTCTCTCAGTAGTTGTTTTGCTAAAGTTGATTTACCGCTACCAGGAAGACCAATTAGCAAAATTAATTTAGTCATTGGTTATTGGTCAGTGGTCAGTGGTTATTGGTCAGTGGTCAGTGGTCAGTGGTAAAACAACAAACAACGAACAACCGACAACGAACAACTGACAACGAACTAAATGATTGTACCATCGGGAATTACAGCATTTTTGAGAACAACGACAATACCGCTACGGATGTAAAAGCCTTGTTTTTCCCGTTCTGCTTCTTGAATATTGTCCTTATTGATGATTTTCACATTGTGACCAATGCGGGCATTTTTATCAATAATGGCACGACGAATCATGGTGTCTGTACCAATACCGACGGGAATATCATTTTCTTCTAAGCTGCATTGTCTTTCAACGGATGGTTGGTAATAGTCAGCACCCATGATTAAGGTTTCTTCAATTACAGAGCCTGATTCTATCCGCGATCGCACTCCTAAAACAGAATGTTGAATGCGGCAATCTTTCAAAATGCAGCCATCACCAATCATAGATTCGGTAATTTGGCAATTCAACAGTTTAGAAGGGGGTAAATAACGAGCGCGAGTATAAATTGGTGCTGCTTCATCATAGAAACTAAAGGGAGGGAGGGGTTGCTTAGTTAGAGCTAAATTGGCTTCATAAAAAGATTCAATTGTGCCAATATCTTCCCAGTAGTCGTCAAACAAGAAAGCTTGAACGTTATGATCCTTAGCAGCTTCGGGAATAATCTCTTTACCAAAATCCGTTTGTTCTAAAGATTGTTTCAACAACTTAATCAAAACATCTTTTTTAAAGACATAAATCCCCATAGAGGCGATATATGGCTGTAATTCGGCTTGTTCTTTTGTCAATCCCAGTATAGTGGTATCAACACGCATTTGCGCTAAAGCTTCACCTTTGGGTTTTTCACTAAAGTCAATTACCCGACCCGATTCATTGATTTTCATCAAGCCAAAATCTGAGGCGCGACGATTATCCATGGGAATTACGGAAAGTGTAATATCAGCATTTGTATCTCTGTGACGCTGGATAAATTGCCGGTAATCCATGCGGTAAAGATGATCACCTGAAAGAATCAGAAATTCCTCTATATCCCACTCTTGTAACATCCAGATGTACTGACGCACAGCATCGGCCGTACCTTGAAACCAGTTAGGGTTTTCGGGGGTTTGTTGTGCTGCTAACACTTCGACAAACCCATCGCTAAACCCGCTGAAGTTGTAAGCACGAGCAATGTGACGATTCAGGGAAGCTGAGTTAAACTGAGTCAGAACGTAAATTTTGAATATTTCGGAATTGATGCAGTTGCTAACAGGTATGTCTATCAAGCGATATTTCCCTGCTACTGGTACTGCTGGTTTGGCGCGCAGTTTAGTTAACGGATAAAGCCGAGTACCCGCACCGCCACCCAGAATAATTGCTAAAACTTTTTTCACAAAATTTCCCCCAACAGGCTTTTATCTCTCATCTACAGTTTAGAACTGTATGTAGCAACTGATAAAGACAAGAGCAAAGAATCTTAGGGATGAATTTTTATTCAGTGAGATTTGTAATAAATAGTGCTGGTAATCAAGGCTCAGGACTGCTCTTTAGCTTGATAAAGAAGATTATAGGCACGCTTTAACATAACTGTGTAATTTTTATCATCAGGTTGATAAACAGTCATACCAATACTAATAGTAATTTTTATGGGACCAGAAGTGGTATCTATCTCTAAATTACGAATTTGCTCACATAGACGTTCAGCCAGTTCTACAGCCCCTAACTCTGTAACTGGTAAAATGATCATAAATTCTTCATCACCTAAACGCCCAACTGTACCCGCATTTTCCAGATAATTAACCAAAAATTGAGATATTTCTTTTAATACTTGATCACCAATAGAAAATCCATAATTATCATTGACAAATTTAAAGTTATCAATATCAATTAATAAAAGTGAAAAGATTTCATTATTAGCTTGTGTTTTTTGAAATTCGTTCTCTAAAATTGCCAAAATATTCCGTCTGTTAGCAATTTCAGTTAAAACATCAGTAGTAGCTAATTTTTTTAATTTCTGACTTAATACTTTCCGTTTATTGACAGCAATTCTTAATTTTTTCTCAATTTGATTGCGTTCACTCACATCTCGCAGAGCGACAATTGAAACTTTTTGCTCTAACCATTCAGTCTCACCAACAGTAATTTCTGCACGGCCAAGAATTCCATGAGGACGAATAATATCAAGTTCAGCAACTTTTCCTACTACAATTGGCAACCCCAATTCCTGATTAATTAAACTAGATAATCGTCTATCAAACATTTGTGCTGCAGCCGGGTTAGCAAATTTCACAACTCCTGATTCATCAACAATTAAAATACCATCTTTGATATAAGTAACAATAGTATTAAGTTTATTTTCACTTTGTTGTAACTGTCTAGTTTGGCGTTTTAATTGAATATGTGTCTGCACACGGGCCAATAATTCTGTAGCGCGAAAAGGCTTGGTTACATAATCAGCCGCTCCCTTTTCAAAAGCTTCTATTAAATGTTCTTCTTCATGACTAGCAGTTAGAAATAAAATTGGAATATGATAATAATCTGGATTATTTTTAACTTGTTCACAAACTTCTAAACCACTCATTTCCGGCATTAATAAATCCAATAAAATCAAATCTGGCTGAATTACTTGCAGTCGTTGGAGGGCTTCTTTTCCGCTCAGAGCATAGGTAATAGAATAACCTTGTGTTTCTAGAGTTCTTCCTAAAACTTCGATATTTTGAATGAGGTCATCAACAATTAATATTGTACAATCCTGTGGATTAAAAGCAGTTTTTTCCATTATTTATATAATCAACTTAACATGAAAACGGAGGTGAGAATTTTTATTTAATTGCGACTTCTAGCCGCTGGGACTTTTATATTCTTAAAAAATATATATATAGCAATCCTAAATGAAACGTGAACATCTCTTATTTTCCTCCCTCTGTGTCCTCTGTGTCTCTGTGGTTCATTAAAAAAACTAGTTCATAACTCAAATAGGAGTCCTATATAATACAGTACATTTCACTTGATTAAACTACAGTAATAGCGAGCAAGATAACCGCACCACAAGAGTTTTATGATTAATATCTGTACTTTATCATGCCGGGGACTGCTGTCAGCCTTTAAGGTAGCAATTTCTGTAATTTTTTACTAATTGCTGGGAAATTAGCAACAGTATTCGCTAAATGAGCCAAATCAAAGGTATCAATTTGGTTTTTCAGCGTATTAGCATATTCTGCTAAATGATAACATTCATATTGCTCTGCTAAAGCTTGTAATTTAAGCGCGAAAACTCGTAGCTGATCAATTAACAGGGTTTGATGTAAAGTTTTCCAAACAGATGTTTCTTCCTGTTGTAATAATTTTATCAGTTCTGGTAACTTCTTTAAGGCGGAAAGAGACATTACCTGCTCAGTTATTTGTAGCGGAGAATTAGGGTTTGATTCTACTAATAGTTGATAAGGAAATAAACGTTGTAACTCACTGAAAAGATCATGCGGACTAACTGGTTTACGTAAAAATCCTTGAGCAAGGGGTTGTAATTCCTCAAAGTCCTGTTCTTGGATAGAAGCTGTCACCATAATTACGCAAATATCCGCTGTTGAGGGATTATGCTTTAAAGCTTGTAAAACCGTTTGTCCGTCCATTTGCGGCATGACCAAATCTAGCAATATCAGGTCAGGATGATGTTCTATGGCTAATTTGAGAGCTATTACCCCATTATCTGCCATCATAACTTGATGGGGAGTAGAATTGAAATAGGCAGAAAGTAAATCTCGGTTAGATTGTACGTCATCAACTATGAGAATTTTTAAAGCGGGAAATTGACTTAAATCATGGTTTTTTAAGGTTGATATCGGTGAAATTGTCTGAGTTTGAGTAATTGCAATTTCGGGAAATATCAAAGTAAAGGTGCTGCCATGTTCTAATTCACTTGTTACCTCAACTATACCACCCATCATTTGCGTCAATCTGCGGCTAATAGTTAATCCTAACCCCGTACCGCCATATTTACGATTACTTTGTCCCTGACTTTGACGGAAAGCATCAAAAATCAAGATTTGGTCCCGTGCAGAAATACCAATACCTGTATCAGAAACCGCAATTTCTAAATATGCGTGATTCTGAACGCTAGGGTTAATCCGACTATGAACATGAATAGTTACACTACCTTTCTCTGTAAATTTAATAGCATTACCTACAACATTAACGCATATTTGCCGCAATCGTACCTCGTCAATATATATTTTGACGGGAACGGAATCATCAATTTGTAGATCTAAAAATAGTCCTTTTTCCCGCGCTCTTTGCAGAAACATTTGTTGAATATCCCGCAGAAGTGAGGGAAGATTGACAGATTCATAGTTGAGTTTCAGTTTCCCGGCTTCGACTTTCGATAAATCCAGGATATCATTAATTAAGGTCAGTAAGGTGCGGCCATTGGTTTGAATGGCTCGGAGATAACTTTGAGCTAAATCATCACTGACGAGATTTTGTAATAGTTCGGAAAATCCTAAAATAGCATTCATGGGAGTGCGAATTTCATGGCTCATATTTGCGAGAAATTCACTTTTTGTCCGACTGGCTGCTTGGGCTTTTTCCGTGGCTGTTTCTAAGGCTAAGTTTTGTTGAGCAAGTTCTATTTGTCGCTGTTCGGCCTGTTGTAGAAGTTTAGCATGAGCGATCGCAATTCCAACTTGAGCAGCTACAGCCTCTAAAAGGGCACTATCTTCAGTAATCCAATGGCGTTGATGATTGCATTGATGTAAACAAATCAGCCCGTTGGCCTTTCCTTGATAGGAGGTGCGAATGGCTAATATGGATTTTAGTCCGATTTGTTGAGAAACTTCCCTACTTGATGATACTAATGGATCTGTAAATACATCATCTATAATAATCGCTGTATCTTGTTGGAGCAGTTGATGAATGTGGGGATTACCAGCAATAGGTCCTAACACTCCTTGAATAGAAGCTATGTCACCGCTTAAATATTCTGCAACTATAGGGAGGTGTTCTATTGGCTCGACTTCGTAAGTATGGAGAAAACAACGATCTACCCCAAAGGCTTCACCAATCCGGTTCGCAGAGGTTTCAAAGATTTTTTGGGGTTCGAGACTTTGGCGAATTTCGTCGGTAATTTGTTTTAATAGTCTTTCTCTTTGTACCTGTTGTTCTAGAATCTTTTCTGCGGCTTTGCGATCGCTAATATCTACTAAATAGCCCACACACTCTAACCCTTTATTATCCTGATCTCTAATTAAGCGCAACTGAGCAAAAAACCACCGATAACCACCTTCAGCAGAACGTAACCGATATTCTAAAGAATAAATATTATCAAATTCTAAGCGATTTAATCCTAATAATACCCGCTCTCTATCTTCAGGATGAATATAATCATACCAAAACCCAGCTTCATCTAAAAACGCCTCTGGGGAATAACCTAAAATCAACTCTACGTTATCACTAATAAAGGTAGCTCGATAATCCCCAGTGGGTTGACAACTAAATAAAATAGTTTGGCTAGAATTCATCAAAGCTCGTAATCTTTCTTCACTTTGTAGTAAAGCCATTTGTGCTTGTTTGAGTTCGGTAACTTCTACAACTACCGCACTCACAGCCTTACCACCGTCAAGTTGATTAACAGGATAATAACTAGCAATCCAATGTCTTTGAACATTTGGCTGGGAGGGTGTAAACCCGGAAATCTCAAGATTGCGAATCGGTTTTCCTGTTGTCAATACTTGATGTAAAATTGGTTCAACCCGATTAGCTAAATCTGGTAATACTTCTCGCAGTTTTTTACCGATATGTGCATTAGCTGGTAAACCGTTAATTTCCGCCATAGCTTCGTTAACTCGCACAAACTGCAATTCTTCGTCATGGAGTACCAACCCCACGGGATTTGTATTATAAAGTTTTTCTAATTCCTCCGTACGACGTTGTAGAGCTTCTTGTACCTGCTTAATTTCATTAATATTTACAAAAGTAATTACTACCCCATCCGCTTGTCCATCATCTCTAAGATATGGATATAAACGCATCAGTAAATGATTTTCCGTATTATTTAGCCTTACTTCCTGTTCAATAGGTTTTTCTGTTTCCACTACCCGCTGTAACAATTCCAGCAGATTGGGACAATTCATATTATGGGTAATATGCTGAATTGGGCGTTCAACATCAGTTTCTAACAGGTTAATAGCTGTCGTAGCAGCGGGGGTAAATTTACGAATTCGTAATTCTCTATCTAGGAAAATTACGCCAATTTCACTACTTCGCAGCAGATTATCTACGTCGTTGGATAATTCTAATAATTGACGAATTTTAGTTTGATATTCTGTATTAACTGTATATAGTTCTTCATTAACAGAGTGAAGTTCTTCATTTGTACTTTGTAACTCTTCATTAGAAGCCAACAATTCTTCATTAGTGGCTTGTTGTTCTTCATTAGTGGTTTCTAATTCCTCAATTGTGGCTTGTAGATTTTCCCTAGTCTGCTGTAATTCGTATTCTAAATCAAGAATGCGCTGAGTTGCTTCTGCGTCTTGTTGAAAGGCTTCAGGACGGTTTGGTAAAGAAGGACGTTCTTCATTTTCAATAATTAACATAAAGAAGTCCGTCATGCGGGTATCTCCCGTATGATAAGTAACTTCTAAATTAACACTGCGAATATTATTAGCTTGATTTAAGTGAATATTACCATAAAGAACAGTTTTTCGTTCTCTTTTAGCACGATGTAGGGCAGTATTAATAGGTAATTTTAGAGTATTTGGGACTAAATCGGCGATCGCTCTAGTCATTTGTCCTTCTGGGACTTGCATAATCTGGACCATATCAGTAACGACGTGAAATAATTCTAAATCATCGTTAACTAATAAACAGGTACATTGTCTACGGCGAACAAAAGCACTAAATGCGGCACCCAAAGCCGGATCAAATTGCACCGTACCCCGTCTAGTTTGACTAGGACGAGCGACAACAGGAGTTATATATTCTAAATTTTGATTGAGAATTGGTAAACGCACATTGCGTCGCTTTTGATAAATTTTGAATTTCTCATACAGGGGACTAAATTCTTCAATTAATTCTCCTGGTGTTTCCGCAGCACCCAATAACAAAATACCTTTGTGCATCAAAGAAAAATGCAACATTCTCATAACGTGCTGTTGCAAAACTGGCTGCATATAAATGAGAACATTACGACAGCTAATCAGGTGCATTCGCGTAAATCCCGCATTTTTAGCCAAGTTGTGGGGAGCAAAAATAATCATTTCCCGCAACGCCCGCGACACATGGAAATTACGGTTACGGAAGGTAAAATATTTTTCTAAACGTTTTCGAGAAACATCAATACTAATACTTTCAGGATAAATCCCTTCGGCGGCTTTACTTAAAGCGGCTGCATCTATATCTGTAGCAAAAATTTTTACACTCAGTTGTTTACCTAAGCGGTTGATGACCTCATCCATTAAAATGGCCATAGAATAGGCTTCTTCACCGGTAGCACAAGCTGTTACCCACACCCTTAGCTGCTGACCATTTTCCAAAGGGCTAATTAATTCTGGTAATACTTCCTTATCTAAGTAGTCCCAAGCTGCGGAATCTCGAAAAAATCTTGTCACCCCAATCATTAAATCATCTCGTAGCAGTGAGCGTTCTTCGCTAGAGGTGGTTAAATATTCTACATATTCATCTAGGAGATTATGCCCACTGAGAGAACAACGACGGTAAATGCGGCGGCTGAGAGTGCTGGGTTTATAATAGGAAAAATCGAGTTTTTCGTATTGGTTGAGAATTTGGATAATCGCGCGGAGTTTCTCTGATTCTAATTCTGGCAGTAAAGATTCCCCTGGACTTGCGCCTTGACGCTGCATTTGGATGATTTCATAAATCGTCCGCGCCATTTCTGCCGGTGGTAGCACTTGATCTACAATACCTGTAGCGATCGCACTTTGGGGCATACCATCAAATTCTGCTGTCCCTGGTGATTGGACAAATGTTAACCCACCGGACTCGCTAATGCTCTGTATTCCCCTTGTTCCATCACTTCCCGTTCCTGAGAGGATTACAGCCATTGCTTGTTCTCCCCTATCTCTTGACAGGGAATCGAGAAAAATATCAATGGGAAAATTGGGTTGCTGTCGAGGGGGTTCGCTTTGCTGAATTAACTCTAAAATCCCATCATTAACAACTAAATTATTCTGAGGCGTAATTAAATATACTGTATTCGGTTCAATCTGCATTCCGCTTTGTACCCGTTTAACTATCATGCGGGTGCGACGTTCCAGCAGTTCTTTCATTAAACTTTTAAAATCTGGAGAGAGGTGTTGCACGACAACAAACGCCGCACCACTATCTGCGGGCATATTATCAAAAAATTCTTCTAATGCGCGTAGTCCTCCCGCAGAAGCCCCAATGCCAACTACGAAGCAATGGGTTTTAGTCTCTTCAGACACGACTTATAACTCCTAATTTTATTTGTTAACTAGTATATAGGAAATCAAAGACCTAAAATCCGATCGCAAAAAACTGTATTTGGGGCTTGACAATTGATTTAAAATTTGTTATCATAAGCTTGATAAGGAAGAACTATCTTGAAATAAAACCAATTATTCGTGAGGTTTGATCGTGGTTATTACTCAAACCAGTCCCCCCAATATTGCCCAGGATATAACAACAACTCGCTTCACTCCAGATGAGTATCGAGTGATGGAGGAAACCGCCGCAGAAAAACATGAATATCGTAACGGAGAAATTATTGCAATGGCTGGAGGTTCAGAAGTTCATAGTGCGATCGCTACCAACCTCTTAGTCTATTTGGGGTTTTTGCTCAGAGATAGCAATTTTCGCTTATATAATAGCGATTTGCGCGTTTGGATTCCCGAATACAACTGTGGGACTTACACTGATTTAATGGTAGTAGATGGACAACCACAATTGAACGGCGATCGCACTGACGAAATTCTCAATCCTCTGGTGATTGTGGAAGTTTTATCACCCTCTACTGAAGGTTATGATAGAGGTGATAAATTTAGAAAATATCGCTCACTTCCTAGCTTTTGCGAATATCTGCTAGTTAGCCAAACTGAACCCTATATTGAACAGTATCACAAACTTGATGATGGTAGCGATAGCGAAGCGCTGCTGCAAGCAGTTCGCTGGCAATGGCAGGTTTATGATCATCTTGATCAGTCTATATTATTACATAGTTTAAATGTAGAAGTCCCTCTTGGTGAAGTTTATCGCCGCATTAATTTCTAAAAGCTGACTCACGATTTATATAGACAGTAATTTTTAAAGCTGGTTCGTTACAGTTAATTAAGCGTTCAACAAATTCTAATGCTTGAGCAATGTTACCCAAGCGAATGGCGATCGCTAGTTGTAAACTATTAGTAGCATTTTTTGAGACTAATTCTTTCACCATATCCCCATTGACTGTTTTACCCAAAGCATAAGTTTTGAGCTTTTCTAGTTCGGTGAATATCAGTCGTGTATGATTGCCTGTGTAATCAATTAATACTTTGTAGGCATCGGTGGTGAGTGTTACAGCTACTTCGTCAGCTAAAGTACGAGCTTGCTGTATTAATGCTTGGGTTTGCCATTGGGGAATGAGAGGAAATTCTTTTACCTGTGCGTACTCCAGTAGGAGTTTGACTGATTTATTTCTCGCGTCAGGTTTGTGAGTGTTAGTGATCAGGAGGGTATTTGTTGAGGGAATTTTGGGGAGAATGGACTCCAAGTGCAACAAAATTTCTTTTGAACAAACTCCCAGTAATGTGCTGTTGGGCAAATGTACTAATCTTCCTCCACTCCCAACTGCTGGTGTCATGATATCGGATAATGCTTGAGGAATGGTTTCTTTAGATTCTGGAGGGTATTCTGTATAGTTAAAGTCTGCCCATTGTTGATCTAGAGTGTGGGTTTTTAGTTGTTTGATGGCGCGATTTAGGAAGAATTCGTTTTCACCAAAGTATAAGTATGTTGGCATGGTAGTACGGCAATACAATTGTCGTACATGAGCGTTAGCTCTAATAGAATTATTAAATAATGTTGAAGAAAGGCAAAAATGTACAGAATTTCATTTATATTCGGTTGTGCCTAAAAAAAATATTCAATTTTCTAAGCATTTCAAATGTTTATACTAATCATTTATTTATTTCTATGAAATATGCGATTATCGGTTTAGGTAAACGGGCATTAGAATATTATATGCCTGCCGTTAAAATAGCGAATTTATGCGAACTTGTTGCCATATGTGATATTGATCACAGTAAAAAAGAAAATAATCACAAAATATTTGATGTTAATTATTATTATAATTTTTATGATTTAATTGCTAGTGAAAAATTAGATTTTATTATAATTTCTACTCCTCATAATACACATAGAGAGATTATAAAACTTGCAGCTAGACATAAAATCCATATCTTAAAGGAAAAGCCTTTTGCTTTAAATTTACAAGAAGCTTTTGAAATTAGAAACTTATGTACTCAAAACAAAATTTATTTAATGAATATTTTGCAAAGAAGGTTAGATCCAATTTATCAAAAATTTTTTGATTATATAAATAAAATTGGTGAAGTATTTTTCATAGAAATTAAATATACTATTATTGTAGATAATTTGCATGAAGGATGGAGATCAATTAAAGAAGAAGCAGGTGGTGGTTGTATTATTGATATGGGGTATCATATGATTGACCTGATTATATGGTATTTCGGTCTTCCAGATAAAATTCATGCTGAATTTTCATCAAGAGCAAAACCAAAAAATATATATGATGTTGAAGATACAGCATCTATTTTATTTTCTTATAACAATGCTTTACATGGATCTTTAATAATTTCAAGATATTATCCTCCTAAGTCCGAATCTATAAAAATCATAGGTAGCAATGGAACTATTGAAATTTCTCGCGATTCTATAACAGTTAGTGATGGTAAAATTATTGATAAGTTTCACAAAAGTGACGTAAAAACCGAGTTTCAAAAAAATCCTATTGATTATTTTTCTCAAGTGATCAATTCTAATTACAAAAATATAGGAAGTCCAGAATATCATTTAGAACATATG
>Ga0194041_10000487_pt1 | contig 15914 bp, 16 predicted proteins | sample JunL449m_MetaG_FD_160082 | JGI IMG/M metagenome (GOLD analysis project Ga0194041, IMG submission 160082) | Anoxic zone freshwater microbial communities from boreal shield lake in IISD Experimental Lakes Area, Ontario, Canada - Jun2016-L442-9m | ecosystem: Environmental > Aquatic > Freshwater >...
CACCTGGGGGCGCCAGGAAGACCAAAGTAGCTTCAATACCACTCGCCCGGACCTGGCGAGCCCCCTGAAGATCAATCTCCAGCAATACATCCCGACCAGCAGCCAACTCCTGTGCGACTAAATCTCGAGGGGTGCCATACCTGTAACCAGCGAAATTGGCCCACTCCAAAAAGGCGTTTCTGGAAATCTCTGCATCGAATTGGGCGTCGGAGAGAAATGTGTAATGCGTGCCATCAATCTCGCCTGTGCGTGGTGCGCGCGTAGTGGCGCTTACGCTCAGCCAAAGCCCTGGCCACTCTGCGGGGAGATCACGCAAATGGCGAACAACTGTGGACTTACCTACGCCACTTGGTCCGGAAAGGACTACGAGTCTTCCTAGGCGACCTGACATGAGTGAATCATCCCACAGGATTGCTTGTGAGAAGTTACTTTTCGAACTCCAGCAAAAGCGCAGAAATCTGTTTTGCTCCCAAACCGCGAATACGACGACTGTTGGCTATACCGACTTTTTCCATGACAACGGCAGCTTTGACTTTGCCCACTCCGGGCATCGACTCGAGTAGCGCGATGACGCGCATCTTTGCGATCGCGTCGTTCGTGGCGCCCTCTGCTATCACCGAAGCTAATGAAATATTTGATTGCTTTAAGCGACCCTTTAGGGCAGCTCGTTCTCTGCGAGAGGAAGCAGCTTTTTCGAGTGCTGCCGTTCTCTGCTCGGGGGTTAATACGGGAAGTGCCACGGTGCTCCTTTCGTCATCGCAAAGTTAGCAGTGAGTATTGAAGCACGCACGTTCAATGTTTATAAAATTTTTATCCCCTCGATGATGCTCGCCAAACCGTCAGACATTTGACGAGGATCATGAGGATTCCATAACAAAGTTATCGGCCTTCCGATAACAACCAGGTCAGCGCCGTGAGCGAGCGCCTCTGCCGGAGTTGACACGCGCTCTTGATCGTTGGATGCACTTCCAGGTGGGCGCACTCCCGGCGTCAAGAGATGAATCTCACGCGGCAACACCTCGCGGAGCTCTTTCACTTCGTGTGGCGAACAGACAATTGCTCGAGCGCCTGCTGCCACAGCGGAGAGAGCTAAATTTTTAGTGAGTAATGCGATATCTGGGGGAAAACCCATCAAATTAAGGTCCTCAGCCGAAAGTGAGGTCAATACCGTGACTGCGGTAACGCGCGTTTCGGGCAATGCTTGCGCAGCTGCCGCAATCATTGCGGCTCCACCTGATGCATGCACCGTTAAGTATGCAGGCTTTAGCGACGCAACAGATTGCGCGGCCCCGGCTACTGTATTTGGTATGTCATGCAACTTTAGGTCGAGGAAGAGTTGGGCGTTATTGGCTTGCTGCATTACTTCAGTTACTCCAGCATTCCCGAAACGAGTAAAAAATTCCAAACCCAATTTCATCGTTGATATTTGAAGCGAAGAAATTCCTGCCCATTGTTTGGCAACGTGTAAATCATTTGTATCCAGCGCGATAGCAATTGGTGCGAGTCTCGAATTCACGTCACTCCTTTCGATGAGCAAAACCAATGGCGTCTTGCAATGCAGAAAAGCCGCGCTCAGCAAGTATTACTGATAATTCATTTTGTATCCGCGTGAGAGCACTGGGATCGTGGAAATTTGCCGTACCGATTGCAATCGCGCTGGCCCCCGCGAGAATAAATTCGAAGGCATCTTCCCCCGTCAAAATGCCGCCCATGCCGATGAGCGGAATATGTGGGAGCGCGGCGTGAACCTGCCAGACCGCTCGCACGGCAACAGGGCGAATCGCTGGGCCCGAGAGACCACCAGTCACGCCCGCAAGAGCGGGCTTAAGGGTTTCGGTGTTAATCACCATTCCCAAGAGCGTATTAATAAGTGAGAGCCCCGTCGCTCCGGCATCTACACAAGCCTTGGCAATCTCCACGATGTCTGTGACGTCTGGCGAGAGTTTGGCAAAAATCGGAAATGCACCGCCCACGTTGCGCCGTACTATGGAGATGACCTCGGCCGCCGAATGCGGTTGACAGGCAAAAACCAGTCCGCGATTAGCAACGTTTGGACAGGAGATATTTACTTCGAGCGCAACGACGCTATCGCCCGCGCGTTTGACACGCGCCGCTAAGCGACCAAATTCTTCGACATCGTTACCAGCAATGGAAACCATGGTGCGCACTCCCTTAGACGCCAACCAAGGAATGTCGTGTTCCAGAAATTCATCGATACCAGGGCCCTGTAAACCTATCGAATTGAGCATGCCGCTTGGTGTCTCGGCCATCCGCGGAGTGGCTCTACCTGAACGAGGCGACATCATGATGGATTTGGTAACCACCGCGCCAATTGTGGTGAGATCTACGAATTGAGAGAGCTCTTTCCCCGACGCGGCACACCCACTCGCGGTGAGCACGGGCGAAGGCAGCAGAAGTGCGCCGAGTTTCGTATCTAAATTCACTTCGACAGGGACTCCTCGTCCGCCTTTGGGAAGTACTCGAATAGAAGTCATTAGTGTTCACTCAACTTCGGAGCTCCGAGAGTCTCTTCCGGAACAGAGCCGATACTCTCCCAAAGCACCCGATCGCCAGCGAAGACTGGACCGTCAACGCAGGAACGAGACATCCGGACCACGCCATCACTTCCGCGGACTGGAAGCACGCACGTCATACAAATTCCAATTCCGCACGCCATCGACTCCTCGACCGCACATTGGACCATGACATCGAATTCTCCGCCTAACGTGGTTAACGCCGAAAGCATGGGCATAGGACCGCAGGCATAGATGACATCAATATTTGAGCGCTGAAGAATCGACCGCGCTGCATCTGTCACGCGGCCTTGCACGCCCAATGATCCATCGTCGGTGGCGATGCTCAGAGCATTTGTCACTCGGCGAGCTTCGAGAGTTCCAAAGAGACGATCTGCAGATGCTGCCCCAAGTGCCATATCCACTCGACAGCCACGTTGGCGTAATGCATCGGCAAGCATGAAAAGCGGTGCAGAGCCATATCCACCGCCTACCAACAACGCATGAACAGGGTCTTTCGGGAGTGGAAATGGTCGCCCTAGCGGACCAACCACATTAATCATTTGATGCGGAGCTAGTGCTGCGAGCCAACGCGTTCCCGCCCCGTGCGCAGCAATCACCAACTCGAGTGTGCCACCGTAGAGGCCGCGTTCCTGCGCCTGATACACCGAAAAAGAGCGACGAAGTAGCGTGGACGTGCTCTCGCCGCCGACAGAGAGTGCCACGAAATTACCAGGTCGAATTCTTTCAGGGATTCCTGGAACGACGATGGTGATCAGGTGATATGCACCTACCCTTTTATTAGAAAGTAACTCACCTTCTACCTGCAATGGTTGAAAATTCATTTCACCACCGGACGTAACCACTCCTGAAGAGATTGCACTACGCCTCCCCCACGTCTACGCGACTCAATGCCCTGCACGGCCGCGACAAATCCTTGGATTGTTGTGATGCACGGTACCCCACGAGTGATGGCCGCAGTACGTATTCGCCAGCCATCTCGCCTCGGCCCCGATCCCACTGGCGTGTTGATCACCAGCGAGATCTCTCCCCGAGCGATCAGCGCAGAGATCGACTCTTCACTCCTGCCATCAGATTCCTTAGAAACCAATCGGGCCGGAATGCCATGCTTGGCCAGCACTTCCAAGGTGCCCTGAGTGGCGACCAGGGTGAAACCCAAATCAATCAGACGAGAGGCCGGTACCACCATCGCTCTTTTGTCACGATCTGCAACAGAGATAAAGATCGCCCCCGAAGTCGGCAGCGGACCAAAAGCCCCAATCTGGCTCTTGGCATAAGCCGCACCAAAAGTTTTATCGATTCCCATGACCTCACCAGTCGACTTCATCTCCGGACCAAGAAGGGATTCCACGCCGCTACCATCTGGCTTTCGGAATCGATTCCATGGCAGCACTGCTTCCTTCACCGCAATTCCTCCCTGCGGGATGAGTCCGGTGTCCATAAACGGGAGATCACCGGAGAGACGCAGGTCGCTAATAGTCTGACCAACAGAGATAAGAGCAGCCGCTTTAGCGAGTGCCACCCCAGTGGCTTTGCTGACAAATGGAACTGTTCGCGACGCTCGAGGATTTGCTTCAAGTACATAGAGGATGTCACCAGCTAATGCGAATTGAATATTTATCAATCCCCGCACGCCTACGCCCTCAGCGATTTTAAGAGTTGCTTCGCGTATGCGCTGCTCTTCATTTGCTCCAAGAGTAATGGCCGGCAAGGTACACGCCGAATCACCGGAATGTACGCCTGCCTCCTCTATATGTTCCATGATGGCACCAACGAAAAGTTCGTTCCCATCGTAGAGCGCGTCTATATCAATTTCGATGGCATCATCAAGAAAGCGATCAACCAAGACTGGATGATCTGGACTCACGCGAGTGGCCCTATTGATGTACTCCGTCAAAGCCGCATCATCGTAAACAATCTCCATGCCGCGACCCCCTAGAACATAAGAAGGCCTCACGATGACTGGGTAACCAATGCGGTGGGAAATGGCTAGTGCGTCATCAACTTCATTGGCGGTCCCGTGTGCTGGCGCAATCAGACCCGCTTGCGCCAGCACACGACCAAACTCGCCTCGATCCTCTGCACGATCTATCGCCTCCGGATCCGTACCAATGATGGGAACACCGCGTGCTTTAAGGGCCGCTGCCAATCCAAGGGGAGTTTGCCCGCCTAATTGCACCAGCACGCCCGCAATAGGGCCGGCCTGTGATTCAGCTTCAAATATTTCCATCACGTCTTCTAACGTCAAGGGCTCAAAGTAGAGACGATCGGAAGTGTCGTAATCGGTAGAGACCGTTTCTGGATTGCAATTCACCATAATCGTATGGAAGCCAGCCGCGCGCAATGCAAATGACGCATGAACACACGAATAGTCGAATTCCACTCCTTGGCCGATTCGATTAGGGCCACTTCCAAGAATCATCACTGCTGGTACTTCCCGCGGTGAGACCTCGGATTCGTCTTCATAGGTTGAATAGTGATAGGGGGTGGAGGCTTCAAACTCTGCCGCGCAGGTGTCCACGGTTTTATAGACTGGCCGAATTCCTAAGGCATGACGGATACCGGTAATAACAGTCTCTTCGCTCTTACGTAATTGTGCAATTTGTGAATCAGAAAATCCGTGGCGCTTTGCCCTCTTCAAGGTAAGTACATCTAGCGAACCCGCCGACCTCACCTCAATGGCGACTTCAGTAAGCAGCAAGATTTGATCCAGAAACCATGGATCGATTCTAGTGATCGCATGTATTTCTGCCACGCTCGCCCCAAGAAAAAACGCCCGCTGGACGAAATTGATGCGTGACTCTGTCGGGCTTCTCATGCCCTCTAAAGAGAAAGCCAATTCCGCAGCGACGTCAGCTGCCTCAGACCAATTAAAGGCTGCCCCAGAGCGCTCGAGGGAGCGCAGCGCCTTCTGCAGCGCCTCGGGAAAGTTACGGCCAATCGACATCGCCTCTCCCACACTTTTCATTGTGGTCGTAAGAGTTGTATCTGCCAATGGAAACTTCTCAAATGCAAATCGAGGTGCCTTGACCACTACATAATCCAATGTGGGCTCGAATGAGGCCGGAGTCTTCTTGGTGATGTCGTTCGGTATTTCATCCAGCGAGTAACCGATTGCCAACTTTGCAGCGATTTTTGCTATCGGGAAACCAGTCGCCTTCGATGCCAAGGCACTTGAACGAGAGACCCTTGGATTCATTTCGATGACGATAACTCGCCCACTCAACGGATCGACCGCAAATTGAATATTGCATCCACCCGTATCCACTCCTACTTCGCGAATAATTGCAATAGATAAGTCGCGAAGTCGTTGATACTCCACGTCAGTCAGCGTCATCGCTGGAGCGACGGTAATGGAATCTCCTGTATGAACGCCCATCGGATCAAAATTTTCAATAGAACAGACAACAACAACGTTATCTTTGCGATCTCGCATGAGTTCCAGCTCGAATTCCTTCCATCCGATGATGGACTCTTCGAGCAAAACTTCTTGTGTCGGACTATGACGTAAGCCGGCGCCGCCGATGCGCTCTAGATCCACAAGGTCAAAGGCAATGCCGCTTCCAAGACCTCCCATGGTGAATGAGGGGCGAATCACCACGGGAAAACCGAGTACTTCAGCACCAGAGGCAAGATCTTCTTGGGTGTGACATATATAGCTACGCGCAGATTCACCTCCTACCTTCGCAACGATGCCCTTGAATATCTCGCGGTCTTCACCGCGCCTAATTGCATCGATATTGGCCCCAATAAGCTCAACACCATACTTCTCCAGAATTCCCTCTTCGTGAAGTGCAATTGCAGCGTTGAGGGCCGTCTGGCCGCCAAGCGTGGCCAAGATGGCATCTGGTCTTTCGATCTGAATAATGCGCTCGATAAATTCGGTGGTGATCGGCTCAATGTAGGTGGCGTCGGCAAACTCGGGGTCGGTCATAATCGTGGCCGGATTTGAATTAATGAGTGAGACTCTAATTCCCTCAGCTTTGAGTACGCGACATGCCTGAGTGCCTGAGTAATCGAATTCACAAGCCTGACCAATAACGATGGGACCAGAACCGATAACAAGAATCGATTTGATGTCTAAGCGCTTAGGCATTACTTCCCCAACATTTCGTAAAACTTATGGAAGAGCTCAAGAGCATCATGTGGACCTGCGGCGGCTTCCGGGTGATACTGCACGCTAAATGCCGGCGCATTATCGAGTGCAATGCCTTCGACCACACCATCGTTAAGTGAGCGATGAGTAACACGACCCTTACCGAACGGGGTCTCAAATACATCTTCGGACAGCACAGCGAACCCATGATTATGGGATGTGATACTGATGCGCCCAGTAGCTATCTCTTGGACTGGCTGGTTGAGACCGCGATGGCCAAATCGCAACTTATAAGTGTCGAGCCCTAGGGCGCGGGCGAAAATTTGGTGACCGAAACAAATTCCGAAGAAGGGAATCCCACGTAGAAGTGACTCTTGGACGAGCGCGATGGCGTGAAAAGCTGTTGCCGGATCACCAGGCCCGTTTGAGACGAAGAATCCATCGGGCTGGTCACCAAAGATCTCCGCAATAGAAGAATGAGCTGGATATACAGTTGTAGTGATTTCAAATTTGGCAAACTCTCTCGGAGTATTGCGTTTAATTCCAAGATCCAAAGCGGCCACACGTAGTCTCCCGTGGCCCACTTGATACGGCTTCTGAGTGGAAACTTCGCTCGCAAGTGAAGCACCCAACATCTCTGGAACATCTCGAACGCGCTTGATCATCTCCTCTATTGAGAGCTCCGCTGAGCCTCCTGAAAAGATACCCATGCGCATGGCGCCACGATCGCGCAAGTGACGAGTGAGAGCACGAGTATCTATGTCGCGCGCACCGACTACTCCTTGGCGGAGAAGTGCCTCATCCAAACTTTCTTCACTCCTATGATTCGCCGTTGTCCGTGCGGGATCTCGGACAATAAACCCAGATACCCAAATGCGGTTTGACTCTTCATCGGAGGTATTCATTCCGGTATTACCTATATGTGGAGCAGTCATCACGACGATCTGCCGGTGATAAGACGGATCTGTGAGAGTCTCTTGGTAACCTGTCATTCCGGTGGAAAAGACGGCTTCACCAAAGGTCTCCCCAAGCGCCCCCCACGAGGCACCTTCAAAGACCCGACCATCGTCGAGAACGACCACTGCTTTCATACTTCTCTCACCCGACGAGCTTGCCGTCGAGCACAGTGGCTCGACCGCGAAGGAAGGTAGCTTCGACGTGGCCGTGTAATTCCATCCCAAGGAAGGGTGAGTTCCTACTCTTGGACGCGTTAGCCTCCAACGTGAAAGCAGACTTGCCTCGTGGATCTAGGAGCACTACATGGGCAGGCTCTCCTACAGCTATCGGTCGTCCGTGATCTCGAAGTGATCCAATTCTTGCGGGGCGCGTGGACATTCGATCGCTCACTTCCGCCCATGTCATCAATCCGGTTTCTACCATGGTTGTTTGCACCACAGAGAGCGCGGACTGCAAACCAATCATTCCGAAGGCGGCGCTAGACCATTCGCACTCCTTATCTTCGACGGGATGCGGGGCATGATCCGTGGCAACAGCATCGATCGTGCCGTCGGCAAGTCCTTGTCGAAGCGCTTGAACATCTTCGTCCCGACGCAAAGGTGGATTCACTTTGTAGCGTGGGTCGTATGACCGAGCTAATTCATCGGTGAGAAGTAGGTGATGCGGAGTCACCTCCGCAGTAACCATTACGCCTCGAGATTTTGCCCACCGTACGATCTCAACACTTCCTGCGGTCGAGACGTGGCACACATGTAAACGTGAGCCAACGTGCTCTGCGAGTAGCACATCACGACTGATAATGCTCTCCTCGGCAACCGCCGGCCAACCTCGCAATCCCAATTGTGATGAGACGAAACCTTCATTCATCTGTGCATCTTCAGTCAAGCGCGGCTCTTGGGCGTGCTGTGCAATCACGCCGTCAAACGCCTTCACATACTCCAACGCGCGGCGCATCAATATGGGATCGGCGACACACTTGCCGTCATCACTAAAGACCCTGACGCGAGCAGCACTGTGTGCCATCGCAGCGAGTTCGGCAAGTTGGGTACCGTGTAAGCCCACGGTTACTGCACCCACTGGCCGCACATCACACCAACCTGCTTCTCGGCCTAATCGATACACCTGTTCAACGACGCCCGCGGTATCTGCCACCGGATTGGTATTTGCCATCGCGTGAATAGCAACGAAGCCGCCCAATGCGGCCGCCGCACTACCGGACTCAACGGTTTCACTATCCTCTCGTCCCGGCTCTCGCAAATGAGTGTGCAGATCGACCAGACCCGGCAGGGCGACAAGTCCATCGCAGTCGATGGTACGTACCCCTGTGGGAGCCAAAGGTTTCTTCGAAACTTCACTAATAATGCCACCGTCAATGAGAACGTCGACCTTATCTTCTCCAAGTACTGAAACAGCCCTGAGGAGATAACCACTCATAGGGACACCTCCTCAACAAAAGCTCCACCTAGGAGTAAATAAAGAATTGCCATTCGAACGCTCACACCGTTAGCTACCTGCTCAACAATGACTGATCGCAGCCCATCTGCAGCGCCAGCTGAAATTTCCAATCCACGGTTCATCGGACCTGGATGCATCACGATCGCTTCGGGAGAAAGGGCTGAGGCACGTTTGTCGTCGAGTCCGTATCCCCGTGAATATTCTCGCATCGACGGGAAGAAGGCATTATTCATGCGTTCGCCCTGAACCCGAAGCATCATCAATGCTTCAGTTCTTGGAAGTACTCGATCCAGATCATAAGAAATCTCGCATGGCCACTGTTCAACACCAAAAGGCATCAACGTGGGCGGTGCCACGAGAGTCACCTCGGCACCCAAAGTTGCTAACAAGAGAACGTTACTGCGAGCCACACGCGAATGTAGAACATCGCCAACAATCGTCACACGCACACCTGCAAGATCCCCCTTACTACCGCGCAAATGGCGCCGCATCGTAAAGGCATCTAGCAAGGCTTGAGATGGATGCTCATGAGTACCATCGCCGGCATTTATGACCGAACCGGCGATCCATCCAGAAGCGGCCAATTGGTGTGCTGCACCAGACGCTGAGTGGCGCACGATAACTGCGTCCGCACCCATCGCCTGCAAGGTGAGCGCGGTGTCTTTGAGACTCTCCCCCTTGCTGACACTTGAACCTTTAGCGGTGAAGTTAATGACGTCGGCCGAGAGTCGTTTTGCAGCAGCCTCAAAAGAGATGCGCGTGCGAGTGGAATCTTCGTAAAAGAGGTTTACGACGGTACGCCCACGAAGCGTGGGTAGCTTCTTTACAGGTCCGTCGACCAATTTGGCTAACTCTTCAGCCGTATCAAGAATTAAGATGGCATCGTCAACGTTGAGATCTGAGGCGGAAAGCAAGTGACGTTTCATTCGGCACCACTCGTAGGTGTTCCTGAAATGCTCACCGAGTCGCTGCCATCTGTCTCCATAATCGAAACTCGAACATGCTCTTTGAGCGAGGTAGGCAAGTTTTTGCCAACGTAATCGGCCCTGATGGGCAATTCTCTATGTCCTCGATCTACTAGCACAGCTAATTGCACTTGGGAGGGGCGACCAAGCTCCCCCATGGCATCGAGTGCTGCGCGAATAGTTCTCCCCGAGAAGAGCACATCATCGATCAACACAACTTTCTTGCCATCGATACCACTTGTAGGAATAACGGTGGGGAGCAGTGCGCGGGTAGGCCGTGAACGGAGGTCGTCGCGATGCAACGTGACGTCGATTGTCCCTACAGGAATTGCAATGCCCTCGATATCGGCGATGGCTCTAGCTAAACGTTGAGCAATATGAGCCCCACGCGTGGGAATGCCGAGAAGAACTAGATCTTGTACTCCCTTGTTCTTCTCCAAAATTTCATGGGCGATACGCGAGAGGGCGCGATTGATATCCCCGGAGTCTAAAACCTCACGCTGGGCAACATCCATCGATCTACCTCCTTCTCCGCCTCACAGGACGGCTCGTTAAAGGATGTGGCCCCAACCTATCCGAGAGTGCAGGCGCACTCGCATAGCTCTGCGCGTCGCGGCGTGTCGAGTCCACACCACAGAAAGATCCTCTTGCCCTGGCGCCCCGCACCACCCATAAGATCCACCTCTCCCCGATGAATCCACCTTCCCCAGATGAGAGGTATCAATGGAAGAAAACGAAGTTCTCACTCCCGCCCAAGAGTTGGGAGTACGCCTACGGGAAGTGCGAAAGCAACAGAAGATGAGCCTCAATCAATTGGAGGAACGGAGCGCTGGGCGCTGGAAGAGCGTCGTGGTCGGGTCATATGAGCGCGGCGACCGAGCCATCACAGCCGTCAACCTTGAGCGGTTAGCTGCATTTTATGGCGTACCGGTATCCGAGTTCTTCCCCGACCCCACGCCTGCACAACCGAATACAGTTCCGGTGCGTCCGCTCCTCGACCTCACAGCGCTACGTTCTTCAACGGCGACCACGGTGGCCCCACTAAAGCGATTTGCGCTGGGGATTGAGCGCGCTCGTGGTGATTGGAACGGCCAAGTTCTCTCGATGAGGCGATCAGACATCTCACTACTCAGCATGTTGGCCGCCATGTCACCTAAGGATTACATCTCAGCGTGCGTCTCAATCGGCATCATGCACACTTCTAAAAGTGAACGTTAAGTTCTCGCTCGGTTACTCGCCATTCAAAGAAGAAGCGATCGGTGCTACTCGTCCCAGCAAGCCATTGATATACCCAGGGGAATCATCCGTAGAAAGCGCCTTCGCTAATTCAACCGCTTCATCAATTGCCACAGCAGTGTCTATTTCGGTCTGAAAGAGAATTTCAAAGAGGGCAATGCGAAGAATATTCCTATCAACTGCCGGCATGCGCCCAATCTCCCAGCCTTGTGCGTATGTTTCGATAACTTCATCAATGCGAGATCTATTTGCCAACACGCCTTCAACTAAAACACTGGCGTACTCCCCTACTGGTGGATCGGCCTGTTCCTTGCGCGATGCCAGAATTTCTAATGCGTCGCCATTGCGAATGTCGGTTTCATAAAGCACATCTAGAGCTCGCTTGCGGGCTTTACTTCGAGCCGCCACTTAGTTTGCGCGACCGAGATATGAACCGTCGCGGGTATCTACGCGGATTTTTTCACCATTGTTAATGAAGAGCGGAACTTGAACTTCAACACCAGTTTCAACGGTGGCAGGTTTAGTTCCGCCCGATGAGCGATCTCCTTGTAAGCCTGGCTCAGTGTAGGTGATGGTGAGTTCTGCTGAAGCTGGTAATTCTACGTAAAGAGGATTTCCTTCATGGAGCGCAACTACTGCATCAGTGTTCTCCAGCATGTACTTAGTGGCGTCTCCAACTGTGGTATCTCCGATGGTGATTTGATCGAAATTACCTTTATCCATGAATACATAACCGTCTCCATCGTGGTACAGGTAGGTCATGTCGCGCTTCTCGACAATAGCAACTTCCACTTTGACGCCAGCGTTGAAAGTCTTATCTACGACTTTCCCCGAGAGGACGTGCTTGAGTTTGGTGCGCACGAAAGCTGGACCCTTACCTGGTTTCACATGCTGGAAATCAACCACATTCCATAGTTGACCTTCAAGGTCAAGGGTCATGCCATTCTTTAGTTCGTTTGTCGAGGCCACTTTGACTCCTGTATTCACCGGGCCACTCGGCCGCGCCAGACGATTCTACCTTACGAGAAGATCAGACATTGCCTTCAGGGCTAACCGGTAAGAGTTCATACCAAAGCCCGCGATCACACCATGTGCGACTGCGGAGATGACCGATACATGACGGAATTCCTCGCGGGTATGAGGGTTGGAGATATGGACCTCGATCAACGGGGCGGTAAGCATGGCAGCGGCATCACGAATTGCAATTGAATAGTGGGTAAAGGCCGCCGGATTGATGATGACTGGTAATTGGGTGTCAGCACACTCATGAAGCCACTTGATGATCTCAGCCTCATCATCACTCTGTCTTACTTCTACTTCCAATCCGAGCTCAGCGCCGCTTGCTTCACACATCTGCGTCAATTCTGAGTGAGTCGTGGAACCGTAGACTTCTGGCTCTCGAGTTCCCAAGCGACCGAGGTTAGGGCCATTAATGATTAACACCTTCATGGTTGAAGCCTCTCATAGGCCTGCTGCAGAATCTCCTCATTTGGACCCTCAAGGCGTCGCGTGCTTCCCAGCGCATCTAACACCACAAATCGGAGCGTTCCACCTCTGCTCTTCTTATCGATCGACATAGCGGCTCGCAACGCTTCCCAGGAACCTGCGTAAGTAACTGGAAGCCCGAGGCTGAGCAAAAGAGTCCGATGCAGCGCCACATCTTCAGAGGTGATAAAGCCTGAGGCATGAGCGAGCTCAGCGGCGAAGACCATGCCGATCGAGACCGCATCTCCATGGCGCATCGAATACCGCTCCTGCTTTTCAATCGCGTGGCCAAGTGTGTGACCGTAGTTCAAGATCTCCCGCAATCCAGACTCCTTAAAGTCTTGCGAGACAACGTTCGCCTTCACTTGCACTGCGCGACAAATAAGCTCCTTAAGAAGGACAGCATCTGTCAGCGTCCGTGAACCAGCTGCAGCCACTAACTCCAAAATTATGGGATCGGCAATAAACCCACATTTCACTACCTCGGCTAATCCAGCAGCTAGATCGGCAACGGGAAGTGAAGAGAGAAAGTTCGGGGAGATAAAGACCGCCGTCGGTGAATAAAAGGCGCCTACCAAATTCTTCCCGGCAGCCGTATTAATGCCAGTTTTACCGCCCACCGCAGCATCCACCATGCCAGCAAGTGACGTGGGCACAGCGATCCAATCAATCCCACGCAACCACGACGAAGCCAGGAATCCCGCTAGATCTGTAGTCGCCCCACCACCGATACCTACGATGCGATCGTTACGAGTGAAGCCAGCAACTCCAAGTTGATTCCATGCGGATTCCAAAAAATCAACGCTCTTTTGCGCTTCTCCGTCAGGCGTGAGGATAAGAGTGGTTTCTGCGCGCGCAGATAATTTGGTCACGAATTCTTCGAGTTCGCCTCTCGCCAGGCTCTCTGGAATTACTACTGCCAAACGCGCTTCGGGCACAAAAGAGGAAACAAGCGCATCAAAAATTTCATTCTCAATAATTACTTGATACGAACGATCAGCGGCCGCAACGTCGATAATCACGCGGTGGCCCCTAATCGCTCGGCTAAGGCATCCGCGATGATATTTGCAGAAATCTCACTAGTATCGATCTGAATCGTGGCCAACTCCTCATAAATTGCGCGTCTTGCATCCATCAGCTTTTGCCATTGTGCTCGAGGATTGCCGAGCAACAGAGGCCTGTCGCGATTGAAACCTACTCGCGGTGCAGCTCCCGCAAGCGTCACCGCAAGATAAACGGTGGCGCCGCCTTGAGCATTAAAGAGTTTGATTGCGGTACAGACATCGGGATCGAGAATTGAACCACCACCTAATGCGAGCGCCCCATCGCAATTTTGGAGAGAGTCGAGCACCACGCGTCGTTCTAGCAACCTAAAAGCCGGCTCGCCATCGTCGACGAAAATATCAGAGATGGATTTACCCGCATAAAGCTCAATGAGTGCGTCAGTGTCCGCAAATGATTGACCAATACGGTGGGCTAACAACCTACCAACAGTGGATTTTCCTGAGCCCGGCGGACCTATAAGGAGTACGCGTGGAGCCATTAGTACCCGGGAATGCTGTCGAGGTATGCGCGAATGTTTCTTCGAGTTTCGACAAGTGAATCTCCACCAAACTTTTCAATGATGCTGTCCGCGAGTACTAGGGAAACCATCGCCTCTGCTACCACTCCAGCGGCCGGAACGGCACACACATCTGATCGCTGATTGATGGCCTTTGCGGTCTCACCCGTAGAAACGTCCACAGTGTCAAGAGCTTTCGGGACCGTGCTTATCGGCTTCATGGCCGCACGGACTCGCAAGACTTCACCCGTGGACATTCCACCTTCAGTGCCACCTGCACGACCTGAACGGCGAACGAATCGGCCACTTGAAGTGGGATCAATTTCGTCGTGCGCCACCGAACCACGACGCGTCGCAGTACGGAAACCATCTCCCACCTCTACACCTTTAATTGCTTGTATACCCATCAGGGCCGCCGCAAGACGCGAATCGAGGCGACGATCCCAATGAACATGTGACCCCAAACCAGGTGGTAAGCCATACGCCAAAACTTCAACAACGCCGCCAAGGGTGTCACCATCCTTGTGTGCATCCGCAATCTCTGCTTGCATAGCGGCGCTAGCGACCCGATCAAAGACTCGGACTGGATCCGCATCGACGCTGGCTGAATCAGAGGGTTGCGGTATCGGCGCATCTTCCGCAACAGCAGCGGCGCCAATCGAAATCACGTGACTAAAGATCTCGATACCAGCCGCTTGTAAGAGGAAGGCACGAGCGACGCTACCAAGTGCGACGCGGGCTGCAGTCTCTCGCGCACTTGCCCGTTCCAATACGGGCCTGGCGTCATCAAATCCATACTTTTGCATTCCCACCAAATCCGCATGGCCGGGTCTGGGTCGAGTGAGCGGCGCATTTCGTCCTAAGCCCTCAAGAATCTCGGGGGCCACTGGGTCAGCCGACATCACTTCACTCCACTTTGGCCACTCGCTATTGGCCACTTCAATCGCGATCGGGCCACCTTGCGTTAACCCGTGGCGCACGCCCCCTTGAAGAGTGACCTTGTCGGCTTCAAAGCTCTGCCGTGCGCCTCGTCCCACCCCTAGACGACGGCGTGCCAGGTCTCCATCAATCACTGCCGTGGTCACCTCTACTCCTGCGGGCATGCCTTCTAAAATCGCGACCAGTGCGGGTCCGTGTGATTCTCCAGCGGTGAGCCATCTCAACATGGCTACATTCTGGCAGAGGCGGCTAGCGCTTCGCTCCGATTTACCCCGTTTACCGCGAGCAGAAGAGCGTGACGAGTGTGGAAACGGCTAGGAAGGGTGCGAAGGGCACCGCTTTGGAGAGGCGATATCTCCTCACGAGTGAGAAGGCTCCGCCCAAGGCAGCCCCCAACGAGAGCATGAACAAGAACTCTGAGGGTGACCGGAGAAGGAGCGCCAACGGGAAGAGCAACTTGAAGTCCCCGCCGCCCATGCCTAGCGCGAGTGCGAGAACTCCCCAAAGAATGGCAACGAGGGTGGTAAGCCACAGGGCCTTCGAAGAGAGATCACCACCCATTCCTGCGGATATCAATTCCCACAGAAAGAAGAGCAGGGTCACGCGGTGAGGTATTCGCATAGTCCTCATGTCAGAGATGGAGAGTCCAAGCAGAAAGATGAACGCGCCAGAAACTTCGATAATGC
>Ga0194041_10000490_pt1 | contig 15890 bp, 11 predicted proteins | sample JunL449m_MetaG_FD_160082 | JGI IMG/M metagenome (GOLD analysis project Ga0194041, IMG submission 160082) | Anoxic zone freshwater microbial communities from boreal shield lake in IISD Experimental Lakes Area, Ontario, Canada - Jun2016-L442-9m | ecosystem: Environmental > Aquatic > Freshwater >...
TTTTATTTCTTGGACTTGGACAAAAATAATAATTTACTATTTCGTCTTCTTGATTTTTTTTTCATACTAGACCGAATTTTTTTAATATTTTTTTGTGTGTATTTTTTGCGCAAAGACGAAACAATTCCGTACGAATTTGTTTTGGTGGTTTTTTTATTATTAGATGAGGTCGGCGCTTTTTTATTAAATGCTATTTTTAATAGATTATTTATTTGTGTTAAATCTGCCGTTAACTCTTTGATAGGTATTTCTTTTATTCTTGGGTTATATAAATATTGGATAAAAATATGTTTCATGTGATTAAATAGGTCTAGTTCTGACTCATTTAAATTATTGTAATTCTCAAAAAGAATTTCTAATAATGGAATATATGCTATTATAAATCCCCATACATCCACGATTTTTATATATACATTGTCTAAATAAATACGTAAATTCAATGTCCCGTTTTCTTTTAAGTGAGTAAAGTGATTTAATATTTCAATAAGGTAATTTGTAATATAAACAATAGTAAAATTGGTTTCTATTAAATTTATTTTTTGTTTTTCATTACTAGTTTCACTCAAATCGTGACTAAATAACATGTACATAATATTATTTATATACTTATAATGCCCAGGACCTCTTTCTTTTATCCAAAAAATCAAATAGTCTACTACAAACGCCCGCAAATTATTTTGTTTGATATCTTCCTCGGTTTCATTGTGTTCCTTCAAATACTGCGTATATTTTTCTACAAAAGAATCTGTAAATAGTATAACAGAAAAGGGAACATTAAACTGCAATGGTCTATTTCTCCACACTTTTGGGAAATTGTCATTTTTATAAGGAATATAATTTGTGGAGAGACCCCAATCAATAAGTCTTGTATACACTGTTTTTGTATCATCTATTAATATATTTGAATCTTTAATGTCTGAATGATAAATGTTTTTTTTATTCATGGGCAGAATTCCATTGTTTAATAATTGAATTAGGGACGTATTCATTTCCGTCATTTTTGCATAAGATGAAATATTGATATATGTATAATCATCTATTGGAATTCCTCCAAAAGGCATATTTAATGAAACGACTTTATTTAACGAATCATTTATATTATTCACGGTAATATCATTTTTGGGTAATGCACTACATTTTTGTTTAAATTGATGTAAATCTTGTTTGCTTAACTTTTCTGGGTGGCAAATAGAAAAATCTCCAATTAAAAAAAATTGCAAGTAATTTGGGATAGAATCCAACTTTTCTTTTATTTTTTTAATTTCATTATACTCGCTCAATGCATATTTTTCAATCATTAATTTGGATATCATATTTTTTCTTCGTTTTTTATTTATACATTTTAATGCCGGGCTAAAGACACATCCAAACCCACCAGAAGCAATAACCTTTCCTCCTTTGATTTTATTTGTGTTCATTTATTTATTAATAATTATATTATAATGATATTATAATTATTGGCAAAATGTATAGTATTATCATAGAGTCAAAAATTTATTATTTGTCATATAAATAATATATAGTTCCTATAATAGATAAAACAATACATACATAAATGAGCTTTTCTTTTATATAGTATTCTTTTTGTTTTAGATATTCCCTCATTTTTATATCTGCAGGTTTATATGTTTCATGATATTGTATATAAAAATCATTAAAAGTACATTGAGGTTTTTCTAGCTTTTCATTTATCTTATTATGAATAAACCATACCCAACGAATAAATGACTCGCGATTGTCTAAATAAGGAGTCACCGGATATTCATCTAATAATTTACTAAAATCACTAGACATTTTTTCAGTTGGAATAAATAACGGAATATTTTGTACAAATTCGTAATATTTTTTTTTTGTAACTGCATTGGGCCTTAATGGATAACACATAGAAATTGTATGTAAAAAAAACCACATATGAGGACCCCAAATAGCTGAATCAAACTCCATTGCAATAAAACAATATAAAAAAAATAATGTTTAAACATATTTCGTGTGTATTACAATACTATGTTTACAAACACAAATATTAATTTATGTAATAATTGTGGAAAACAAGGGCATTTATTTTACCAATGTAAATTGCCTATTACTAGCTATGGCATTATATTGTTTCATATGAAACGCATAAATCATAAAATAAACAACACAATTGAGGAATATGAGAATGATACAAATATCCAGTTTTTAATGATACGCAGAAAAAATACATTTGGGTATATTGATTTTATTAGAGGTAAATATTCACCTTTTAATGAGGAACACATACAAAGTATTGTAAATGAAATGTCTTTAATAGAAAAAAATAATATATTAGAAGAAACATTTGCAAATTTATGGAAAAAAATGTGGGGAGAAACCATGAATATTCAACATAAAAATGAAGAAATTGTTTCTTCTAAAAAATTTGAATATATTAAAAATGGGATTACGATAAATGATGATATAGGTGATAAAATTACATTAGATGAAATAATTCAAAATAGCACAACACATTGGGAAGAAACTGAATGGGAATTTCCAAAAGGCAGACGAAATTATGATGAGAAAGATTTGGTTTGTGCATTAAGAGAGTTTGAAGAAGAAACCGGAATAAGCCAAAGTAGTATAAAATTAATTGAAAATATTATGCCATTTGAGGAAACATTTATTGGAACGAATCACAAATCATATAAGCATAAATATTTTTTAGCTTACATAGATAATATAACAGATGATTTATTAGATAATTATCAAAAAGCAGAAGTAAGTAAGATAGAGTGGAAAACATATTCAGAATGTTTAGAATGTATTAGGCCTTATAATTTAGAAAAAAAACAATTAGTTGAAAGAATATATAAAATAATAAAGGAATATACATTATATTAATAATATATATCACATGTCTGAAAATATCTTAAATAATATCGTTCGTACCTTTACTACCAACACGAACCCTGTTGCAAGTCCCAATACCAAAACAAATATCAATTTAAATTCTGTTGCAAGTCCCAATACAAATACTAATGCAAACTCTACAACTATAAATACAAACACGAATGTCAATACGAATGTCAATACGAATGTCAATACGAATGTCAATACGAATGTCAATACGAATGTCAATACGAACGCGAACACTAAAACTAATACAAATGTTAATCCACCAACAGCTAATATTTGTAATTACAATCTAGAACAAGATTATAAAAAATCAAAATGTGATGAAAATAAATATTCAAATGATTGTAACAGATTTTTATTAAAAAAAGAATTAATAGAGAGAACCTGCCTAGGGACACAAGAAGAGGAAGACCCTTATTTGTACCCAAATTTAAATGACCCCAACTTTAATATAAAAATAGCGATGAAAAAAGAATTTAATGAAACTAGATATGATGGAACTATCTATCCAGATATTAAAGAACAGGCGGATATTTTAAGTAAGGCAGATTTTGAACTACAACCTCACCAGGCATTTGTGAAAAACTTTTTGTCTTTCCAAACACCTTATAATAGTTTATTACTATATCATGGGTTAGGGTCCGGAAAAACATGTAGTGCAATTGGAGTATGTGAAGAAATGAGGGATTATCTTAAACAAATGGGAATAAATAAAAGAACTATCATTGTTGCTTCTGAAAATGTTCAAGATAATTTTAAATTACAGTTATTTGATGAACGAAAATTACAATTGATAGATGGATTATGGAATATCCGGGCATGTACTGGAAATAAATTAATTAAAGAAATAAATCCAATGAACATGAAAGGAATCCCCAGAGAGAAAGTAATACATCAAATTAAATCCATAATCCATAATTCTTATTTATTTTTAGGGTATGGTCAATTTGCAAACTACATTATAAAAATGATTCAAATAGAAGACACTGATAAAGGAGACAAGGAAAAGGGAGAGAAAAAACAACCCAAAAGTGATGGTAAAATGATTCTCTCTAAAAAGGTTATAAGACGCCTTCAAAATGAATTTAATAATCGGTTGATTGTCATTGATGAGGTGCATAATATACGAAAGACAGAAGATAACGAAAATAAAAAAGTAGCAATTCATTTGGAATATTTAGTAAAAGCAGTTGAAAATATACGATTGCTTTTGTTGTCTGCTACCCCAATGTATAATAGTTACAAAGAAATTATATGGTTACTCAATTTAATGAATATGAATGATGGTCGTGGAAAAGTGGAAGTAGGTGATATATTTGACAAGAAGGGCAATTTTAAAAAAGATGGAGACAAAATATTTATTCAAAAAGCATCGGGATATGTTTCATTTGTAAGAGGAGAAAATCCATATACATTTCCATATCGTGTATATCCTAACGAATTTGATAAAAATCATACATTTCCTCATATTACGTATCCTAATTATCAGATGAATCGTAAAAAAATTAAAAACCAAGATAAGAATCGTATATTAAGTTTATACTTGAATACTATAAAAAAATGCAATACATGCGGACAATGTCAATATTGTGCTTATAGATATATCATTCAAAATTTACGAAGCAAAAGCTTTAATATAACTACCAAAACAGGAGTGGTGAGAGAAATGCCGAGCTTTGAGAATATGGAATCTTTTGGATTTAAAGTATTGCAAGTTCCATTAGAAAGTCTAATTATTTCTTATCCAATTGAAGGATTAAAAGATTTATTGGAAGACACTGCCGAAGATGCGTATTCTGATGATTTTGCAGAAAGTTTAGGAGAAGAAACCCTAGTTCCTACCCCAGTTCCAACACAAACACAAACTTTAGTTCCAACGCCAATACAACCGCAAACGAAAATGCAGACACAGACACAAACTGCTGGTAATAATGATAATGATAATAGTAATAGTATTAATTTATCTAGACAAGCAAGTATTAATCCACATGAATTAACTGGAACAAAAGGATTACAACGAATGATGACATTTTCAGATAATAAAGAGAGAACACCCTTTTTCAAAGGTGATTTTGAATATAAAAAGACGACTCTAGACACATATGGCAGAATTTTTTCACATGAAAAAATTGGTAAATATAGTTCCAAAATACATGCTGTATTAAATAATATTGTGAATCCCGAAACAAATGTGGTATCTGAAGGGATTTTGTTAATCTATTGTCAATATATTGACAGCGGGTTAATACCAATGGCCCTAGCCTTGGAAGAAATGGGGTTTACTAGATATGGACAAGATACAAAACCTCTTTTTAAAAAGGCTCCCACCGAATTAGTAGATGTGAGAACAATGAAACCGCCCAAAGATAAAAGAGACAAGAATTTTATGCCTGCTCGGTATATTATGATTACTGGAGACCCCAGATTGTCTCCTAACAACGATTATGAAATAAAAGGAATTACAAATGAAAATAATAAAGATGGTCATAAAATAAAAGTGGTTCTCGTATCTAAAGCCGGTTCTGAAGGAATAGATTTAAAATATATTCGCCAAGTTCATATTTTGGATCCATGGTATAATATGAATCTTCCGGAACAAATTATTGGTCGCTCCGTTCGTAATTTTAGTCATAAAGACCTGCCTTTTGAAAAACGAAACGTAGAAATTTTTATGCATGGAACTATTTTGGGAGATAATAAAGAAGAAGCGGCTGATTTGTATGTATATCGTGTAGCAGAATTAAAAGCTATACAAATAGGACATGTAACCCGTTTATTAAAAGAAACATCGGTAGATTGTATTATTAATCATGACCAAACCAATTTCACACAAGAAATATTGAATGCGAATTTACAAGAAGAGATTACACAAGAATTATCTAATAAAACGGTCATTCATAATTTTAAAATTGGGGATGCCCCTTTCTCTCCTGCATGTGATTATATGGCTACTTGTAATTATTCTTGTATCCCAGATAAGAAAATGGATTATGACAAATTGCAATTAAATGAAGATACGTACAACGAAGCATTTATTTTTATGAATTCTGAAAAAATATTACAAAGAATTAGAATGTTAATGAGAGAAAGCTTCTTCTATAAAAAAAATACATTAATTCAATTTATACAAAAGCCGAAAGAATATCCTCTCTCGCAGATTTATGCAGCATTAACACAATTGATAGAAGATAATAATGAATACATAGTGGATAAATACGGGCGTTCTGGACATTTAATTAACATTGGTGATTATTATTTATTTCAACCAGTTGAGTTGACAGACCATAATATTTCTATTTTTGAACGATCCGTACCAGTGGATTATAAACATGACAAAATTCGGTTTGAATTAGATAAAGCGGTTCCAGTCCCAAAAGCTATATTAATAGATGAAACGATACCCGAACAAGAAAAAATGGAAATAAAATATGCAAAAGGGATTGCAATTCTAAAAGAATTACAAGAAAATTATAATTTGGCATTAGAATTTACCAAAGGGGCAATAGTTCCTAGAGGTGATGATACCTGGTATAAACATTGTGGTGCAGCCATGATTAAATTATCAAAAGACTATCCAGATATAAAACCTTATTTATTGGATTTTTTAGTAGCTCATATAACAGATATGCTTTTATTTGATGAAAAAGTAGAGTTGATTCGTTATTTATATTTTTTAAAAGAAGAAGACCTTGCAACTCCTAAATATGCGCTGGAAAATAAAATCAAAAAATATTTTGACGAAAGTTTGATTGTCACAAAAGAATTAACCGCTATTCTCTTTTATGAGGGAACCAATAAAAAAATAATGATATTGAATGATCAACAACTATGGGTAGATGCAGAACCAGAAGATATACGGGATATTGAAAATACGGATAAAATAAAACAATTAATGAATTTAACTAAAAAAGATTTCAGTGCTATGGTAGGATATATTGGATATGAAAAAAATAACAAATATATGGTTTTTAAAACAAAAAACATGGAGGCCAAACGAAATACCGGCGCAAGATGTGATGAATCAGGAAAAAATAAAACAATAGAATCGTTAAATAAAATTATTGGGTCTGAAAAATATACAAAAGAAAATACTAAATTGATAAAAGAAAAAAATGGGAACGTTATACAGCAGACAATGGGACAAATAGAGTTGTGTATTTTACAGGAATTTATATTAAGGTTTTTTAATAAAACTCACAAAGATGATAAGATATGGTTTGTTACACCTGAATCTGCTCTATTGTTGAAATTATAATTGTTTTCGTTTATGTAAAAATAATTTTAGAGTGAAAGCATTAAATATAAAATTGAAAAAATAATTAAAAGATAATATATATAACATATAATATAATGGAAACAACTATGCAAAAGCAAACTCAAATTAAAAAATATAAAAAGAAGGAGGTGAAGTTGAGAGATATTTATTCGCGATGTTTGATTACAAAACAAATATTATTGCCTATTGGTGCCATTCATAAAAATATTACTGAAAGTATTGAGAATAGTATATCTTTTCATTATGAAGGAAAATGCATTAATGAAGGTTATGTGAAGCCTGGGTCTAGTAAAATTATTTCTTATTCTAGCGGCATTATTGAAAGGGGGGTAAATATTTCATTTGAAGTAGTATTTGAATGTATGGTTTGTTTTCAAGTGGAAGGGGCTCTTATCTCATGTGTAGCAAAAAATATTACAAAAGCGGGAATTAAGGCAGAAAGTGCAACCGAAACTCCTTCTCCTATTGTAGTGTTTATTGCAAGAGACCATTATTATATGAATTCTTATTTCTCAAGTATTCAAGAAGGAGACCCAATTATGATTCGTGTTATTGGACAACGATTTGAATTAAATGATAAATATATTTCTATTATTGCAGAATTAGTGAGTCCAAAAACATATGAAGATATGCAAAAACCACCGGGAACTAAAAAAATGATTACAACCAAATAATTTAATATATATAATTGCCTTTTACACTTTATAAATAATTTTATACAATATATACATATATATATTATATATAAATGACTGATATTAATAATGTACAAGTAGACGTAGTATATCATGAAGGAGGCGATTGTTATAGACCTTTTACAGTCATAAAGGTGCCTTCTCAATATAATTGGCTAACTCCCAATATTTCTTTTTTTCAGTCTTCGGGAAGGTCAAATAATAATGAAAACCAAAACGATTTAAGAAGAAATGCATGGTTTCCAACAATTGGATTATTAATACAAGATTCCGCGTTGTATAAATATTTACGAGAAATAGATTTAGACAATTCGCAAATGTATACAAATGGATATATTATAAAATTAAATGCGTTAACTAAAATATTAGGAGTTTCACATACATCGTGGAAATGGATCAGTGCTTATCAAATAAATCTTTCATGGTTAAATAACAAGGCAACTGCAAGTTATTCTCTATTTAATGAATTATCTAAAACGCTTAGTCAAAATGAAATAGCTGATTTAGGTTTTTTTTTATTTGATTATTTCAAATTTTGGTGGCAAATTCAGATAAGTGCCCAATTGAATGGAGGGATTTGGGAAAAATATCCAGCATTGCGATTTATTGCGTTAAATTATGATATAACTGAATACGCGGTGAGTCCTGAGTTTAAAAAACGAGTAGCTCCTTTGGAAGATATACATGTAAATTTTTCTGCACATAATAAAGATAATAAAGCCCCCCCAAATATGGTTGAAGTAAATAAATATTTGATTGATAACCAGGCGTTTTATGATTTTTCAAATATACCACTTCCTGCAAAAAAGATAGGACAAAATTTGCTAAAAAATATTCCACAAGTAAAAGTAAATGTTGGAGGAAAAATGAAAATGAATACACGTAGAAAGAAATCTATCGCAGGTAGAAAGAAAAATACTAGTTATAGAAAGAAAAATACTAGTTATAGAAAGAAAAATACTAGTTATAGAAAGAAATCTAATAGACGTAAAAAATAAATATACTATTTTATAAATATAAAAAGAATCTTATATGACTATATATATTAATAACTATAATGGAAAGCGGATTAATTGTAAATGCTGAATTAATTAGTGATGTAAGTCATGATACAACAATTGATATAAACACTTTTGTATGCAAGGAATACTCAAATCAAGAATTAAATCAAATACGTTCTGTGATTGAAAACATGAATAAATTTAATCAAATTGAAATCTTAAGAATTCTTTATAAATCTAAAGAGGAGGTTGTATTGAATGAAAATAATTACGGGGTTCATATTAATCTTTCTGAATTAAAAAATGACTTGATTCATCAATTAGTAATGTACATAAATTATGTAAACACGCAAGAAACCACGCTAGATAAAATAGAACAGCAAAAAGAGTCATTGCAGAATATTTATTTCTGTAAAGATAATAAAGATATTTACGTAAATAATGTATAATATAAATTATGAATTTCAATAATAATAATACAAAATACAAATATATATTTGATGAATTACGAGAATATATGTTTATTCAACCAACCATAAAGGGTCCAGACTCTATTTCTGAACCTATCCCTGTTCTAAATCCTATCCCTGTTCTAAATCCTATCCCTGTTCTAAATCCTATCCCTGTTCTAAATCCTATCCCTGTTCTAAATCCTATCCCTGTTCTAAATCCTATCCCTGATCCAGAACCAAAACCTGTTTTTGTAGAAGAAATAATGATGCCTAAACAAAAACCAATTCCAACTTCTACTCAACCAATATGTACGCAAGTTCAATCGCAACAGACGATACTGCAGAAACCAATACCAATAATATCTAAATACAAACATGACGAATCCAAAAAGGTAAATGCAAAGTCAAACGTAAAATCAAATTCCAATTTAAACATCCTTTTCCCAAGAGAAAAGGATACCTTGTTTTGGTGTTTTTTTATGATGAAATTTGGGGATGAAAAGTATGAATTGTCTCCAAAACATCTTGTAGAAGAAAAAAAAATTAAAATAGAATATGTTGAAAAAATACGAGAAAATAAACCTTTATTAAAACAATACAAATTCGCTTCTTTGACACATATAGAGAATCAATTAGTAAATGAATTTAAAATAGATATTTATACTTTTTTTTCTCTCTGCGTATTAGAAAATATTAATATCATGTATATCCATAAAAAAAGTTTTTATGAACTTAGCTTGAATGATGAAGAAATAGTATATGTCATTCAACGTATAGATACCCCATTAAAATATGGCATAAAAAATATGTCTTTTACAGAAATAGAACAATATAAAACATCTTTATTTAAAATGGAAAATATTGATAAACCAATAAAAGCGATTTCATCTTATAAACTTGCCGAATTACAAGATTTTTGTCAAAAATTGGGCATAGATACTGTAAATAAAGAAACGAATAAAAAGAGGAATAAAAACGAATTATATGAATGTATAGTACAATATTTTTAAAAAAATTGAAGAACAATATAAAAATATGTATTTATAATATATTATATTACAATGTCTAAAAAATCAATTATACCAAGCATAAATAATTTAGAAGAAATAATTTCACAAGTAAATTATACAGTTGATTTTGGTGACGAAGAGGTAAATGAATACTATAAGAAAATGCCCAAGTCATCAAAAAAAATTGTTGATGATTTTAATAACCCTAGAGAAAAGACACAGTTTTTAAAAAAAGTAATACAAGATAAAAAGAAAAAAGAAGAAGAAAAGGTTCCTGTTGTATTTCAACCGACCACTCCTGATTTTCCTCCCCCTTCATCTGTTAAATTTCAGCCAACCACTCCTGATTTTCCACCTCCTCCATCTGCTGAAAGAAAAACCAATGAAGTTCCAGAAGAATTATTTGAAAAGGATTTTGAGGAATTGGAGGAAGAACAACCTAAAAAGGGGGATGCGAATGCAAATCAAGAAAAATTTGAGAAATTAATTGATTTATACATGATGTCAAACCCATATATAGCAACTAGAAGGCAACAAAATAATGAATTAGAAGTAAGGTTTGGAACCCGTGGAATAAAAAGAATCACTAAAAATGATTATGATAATGTAATACAAAAACTAAAGTCGTTGGGATTTACAAGTGCGAATGAAAATGGCGAATATCGGTTAAGTATTCAAAATGAATATGTAAATACATATACGGGTAAGTTTCAAATGTCAAATATACGAACAGAAATTCATGGAATATCAGCAATTCAAAGTTATTGCAAAAACAATAATATAACTGAACTCCAAAAACTAATGCCTATGTCAATAAAATTTACGAAAAAGAGCCCGGCGGTTGATCATAATAACAATAAATTATATCCAGTGAATTTTGATGATTTTAATTTTCGTGTATCTTACCAACTAGAGTATGATTCTCCTAAAGCCAAAGAGTTTATTATTCAAAACTGGTCTAAAAATAAAAAAACATTTCGGTATATTAATCGCGTAACATTTGCGCACCCTGATTATCCTATCATGGTAGATATTAGTATCAGCAAACAGTCTATTAAAAATGAAAAATACTATAGTGTATCTGATTCGGGTGTTTTTACAAACCCGGAAATGTATGAGATTGAGTTGGAGATAAATAATAGATTAATTGGCCCAGGAACAAAATTTAAGACAAATAATATTATTATGGACTCGTTGAGAAAAGTAATAAAATTTGTATTATGTGGATTACAAGGTACTAATTTTCCGGTTTCTTATTCAGAACAAAGAAACGTATTGAATTCTTATATGCGTTTATTACACAAAGAGGATTTCAACCCTCATAAATATATTCATGCAGGGAACTTTTTAGGGCCATCTTCATTTACGCTTCAAATGGAAAATATTGTAGCTATTAATGAGAATTCCACAGAACCAAATATTCGCAATCAATTTACCGTGACAGATAAAGCAGATGGAGATAGACATTTACTATTTATTCACACAGATGGAAAAATATATTTAATCAATACAAATATGGATGTTATATTTACAGGAACCATTACTAAAAACGAGAAGGTATTCGGGTCATTATTAGATGGAGAACTAATCTATCATGATAAAAAAGGGAAATTTATTAATTTGTATGCGGCGTTTGATATTTATTATTTCAATAAACAAGATGTAAGAGCTCTTCCTTTTATGCCTATGCTTGAAAAAGGGATAAAAACAGATAAAACGGATAAATGCAGATATTTATTTTTGAAAAAAATGATCCAGCAAATGGAAGCGGTTTCTATATTACAATCAAACAAAAAAACAGACAAAGTGGCGGATATTGTATTGCCTATTACATATACATATAAACGGTTTTATCCTGAAAATATAGAAAAGGGAGATATATTTAATGCGTGTTATGGAATTATACAAAAAGTGGAAAACAATTTGTTTGAATACAATACGGATGGGCTTATATTTACGCCTGCCTTTTTAGGGGTAGGTTCAGATACTATTGGAAAAGCAGGACCGTTATCTAAAATTACATGGAATTATTCATTCAAATGGAAGCCGCCAAAATATAATACGATTGATTTCTTAATCGCTACGGTAAAAAACCCAACTGGAACAGATGTAGTCAAAACCATATTTGAAGATGGCACGAATATGAATTTGGTGAATCAAGTAAGTGAATATAAAACGATTCAATTAATGTGTACATATAGCGAAAAAAAACACGGAACCATTTATTTAAATCCATGCCAAGATATTATTGACGACAATTTACCGGAATATAAAGTGGTTAATTATGAAGACAAAAACACGAATGATGCAGTTCCTATGCAGTTCTATCCTATTAAACCGTATGACCCTACCGCAGGCATTTGTAATATTATGCTGCGAAAAGATGATAATAATACAAGTCAAATGTTTACAGAAGAAAATGAAGTATTTGAAGATAAAACAATTGTAGAATTCAGTTATGATTTTAGTAGAGAACATGGTTGGCGATGGATTCCATTAAGGGTTCGTTATGATAAAACCGCCGAGATGTTGCAAGGGGCCAAAAATTTTGGGAATGCATATCATGTTGCTACCAATAATTGGAAATCTATTCATAACCCAATTACTGAAGAAATGATTACAACTGGGTTAAATATACCAGACATGAGTGTAAGCGATGATGTTTATTATAATAAAAATACAAATGATTTTAAAACACAGCCTATGAAAGACTTTCATAATTTATACGTGAAGAAAATGTTGATTAAAAAAACATCTAGAAAGGGAGATGCGCTTATTGATTATGCTTGTGGAAAAGCAGGGGATTTGTCTAAATGGGTAGATGCACATTTATCATTTGTATTTGGAATAGATATATCTAAAGATAATTTAGAAAATCGTCTAGATGGAGCATGTGTAAGATACTTAGAAACTAGAAAAAGAAAGAAGAATATGCCACATGCATTATTTGTAAATGGAAACAGCGCGTATAATATTAAAAACGGCGCCGCAATGTTAAATGATAAAGCTGCGCAAATTACCAAAGCAATTTTTGGAAGTGGTCCAAAAGATGAAAGTACAATTGGAAAAGGGGTTGCTAGACAATATGGAAAAGGAGAAGATGGGTTCAATGTATCATCGTGTCAATTTGCGATTCACTATTTCTTTGAAAACCCTGAATCTTTGCAAGGGTTTATGAGAAATATATCTGAATGTACCAAAATAGGCGGATATTTTATTGGTACTTGTTATGATGGGAAAAGTGTATTTCAATTGTTAAAAAAGAAAAAAGCAGGCGAGAGCGTACTTATCACGGAAGATGGGAAAAAAATATGGGAAATAAGTAAAAGTTATAGTACAGATATATTTGAAGACGACTCTAGCTCTATTGGGTATAAAATTAATGTATATCAAGAATCTATTAATAACACAATACCGGAATATTTGGTGAATTTTGATTATTTAATTCGTGTTATGGAAGATTATGGGTTTAAATTATTAGATAGAGATGAATGTAAAGATTTGGAATTGCCCGATAGTTCTGGATTATTTAGTGAATTATTTTCAGATATGTTGGAAGAAATAAAGAAAAATAAATATAAATTAAATGATTACGGTACTGCAAATCAAATGTCTTCGTTTGAAAAAAAAATATCGTTTTTAAACAGGTATTTTGTATTTAAGAAAATAAGAAATGTAAATACAGAAAAGATTCAATTAGAATTAGGCGAATATAATGAAGTAGAAAAAGATATTAATGTGCGCGAATCAATAGGGGCGGTAAGAGTTGCAGAAAAAACTGTTGCTGCATTACCTAAAATACGAAACCTAAACAAAAAAATGTTACTAATCCCTGCTACAGAAGCAGTAGAAGAAGAAGAAGCCACGCAAGAAAAAGAACAAAAAGAAGAAGCCACACAAGAAAAAGAACCTCCAAAAAAGACAATTAAAAAAACCAAAAAGGTTCCCAAAAGTTCCAAGCCAAAAATATTATTAACAATAGAAGGAGATACAGATGAGGATTAAGTTAGAAAAATACTTAAATAATAAATTAGATAATATATAGCCACTAAATGAGTTATTATATATTACCAAAAAATAATATGAACATTCAAATAAAACATACCATAAATAATACAGAGACACCTTTATATACTTCTTTTAGTATTCATAACTATTATAATAAAGTATACCAACAATTAGAAAATATTACTCAAATGAATGATAATTCATTTAACAATATTGAAAATCTATTAAATGAGTTTCATACGCATGAATATATTTACTCAGTTGTTCCAGGAACCAAATTTTCTGTAAGTAAATTAAAAACACATTCTAAATTTTTTTATGAATTCTTTGAGATTTTAATTACATTAAATTGTTTTGACTGGCTTGGAAATGTACCGATTCGGTTCCTTCATATAGGAGATAATTATTTAGATTCTATTACGTGTTTTGATATACTGAGAGAAAACAAGAATGATACTTTATTACACATAAATAATAATGACGCCTTAAGTGATGTAAGTGAAAAAACGGATTTTTTATTTTATGAGATAAGAGATGAAGAGTTTTCTAATTTAAATTCTTATATTTTGTATTTGATTGATATTGTAATGATTATTATGAAACAACAAAAAGAAAACGGGATTACCATCATTAAAATGAACTACATTTTTCATAAGCCGGTGATTGACATATTATATATTTTATCATCCATGTTTGAAAAATCTTATATTGTAAAGCCCAATACGACAAACATAAGTACATTTAATAAATATTTGGTATGCAAACACTTTTTATTACATGAACACCGAGAGAAAAATATATATACACAATATCATAATAAATTAAATAATATAAAAAAAGAATACTACGAAAGCATAAATAAAAATGAAGTTGCCAATATTCATTCCATTATAGATGGTGAAATACCTTATTATTTTATTAATAAGATTGATGATATTAACATTATTATTGGACAACAACAATTAGAATATATTTGTCAAATAATTAACATATTTAAAAATGGAAATAAAAATGAGAAAATAGAATTTATCAAAAAAAATAACATTCAAAAATCGGTTAATTGGTGCGAAAAATTTAAAATTCCATGTAATAAATTCTTGGACAAAACCAACATTTTTTATATATAATTTAGCATTCTACTTTTTTGTTTTATGTTTTTAGTGATTTACACCCTTGAAGATTTAAATCCGCACCTTTCTAAATAGTAATGTTGAACTAATACAAGGTTGGTTTAATGAAACATTACTCAATTTTATACAAACTCATAATAAAAAAGTTTCATTTATTCATATGGATGCGGACCTTTATAGTTCTACAAAATATATATTTGATATATTGAAGGATTATATTGATACAGATTGTATTATCGTTTTTGACGAATTAGTAAATTATCCAGGTTTTGATGGAGATACATCAGAACTTAAAGCGTTTTATGAATTTATTACAGAAAATAAAGTTGATTATGAATGGATTGGAATGAATGGAACACCTACTGGGATGTCTGGTTATTATCATGAAAATGTAGCATTAATTATTCATTCAATAAACTAATAAACTATATGTATATATTT
>Ga0194041_10000497_pt1 | contig 15801 bp, 16 predicted proteins | sample JunL449m_MetaG_FD_160082 | JGI IMG/M metagenome (GOLD analysis project Ga0194041, IMG submission 160082) | Anoxic zone freshwater microbial communities from boreal shield lake in IISD Experimental Lakes Area, Ontario, Canada - Jun2016-L442-9m | ecosystem: Environmental > Aquatic > Freshwater >...
CACACACAGCACACTTCCACCCAACTTGCGGTTGAGCGAGCATAGTCATCGTCAACTACTTGGTAGCTGCGACGCGTGCGTTGAACTCGGTAATCAACGCATCCCATGTAGGAACGTGGCTACGCAAGTTCTGCCAGAACGACTGTGAACGGCGCGCTTCAAAAACCGAAAGAGGCGTGCCCTGTTGCTCGACCCACGTGTAATAGCCAAGGTTAAAGATTCGGCTGCGATCGCGCTCGGTGCAATCAATCATGGAGTCGGTCTGCACTGTTGCCAAATGTTCCGCAAATACCTCGGCTGCATCGACTTGTGTGAAGTTGTCGTTAAATCGCTTCTTCATGGTCTTCACACGCTCGCTTGGGTACAAATCTGCACCGTCTGTAGCGATAGTGATGAGCACATCGTCTTCACCAAGGCCAAGCAACTTTGCAGTCTTGATGGCGGCAATGGTGTTGCAGATAGCCGAGAAACCAAAGTGTGGCAGGGCGTCGACCACTTCTTGTGGAATATGTTTGCGTTGCACTAGGTAGTCACGACCAGCAGAAGTGTTGAACAACACATCGAGTTCATCGGTTGCGCGGTCGGATACAGCAGCGATGACGTCGGTGTTCATCACGTTGTGAATAAGTGGAATGTGCTTGTCGCCGATTCCCTGAATGTTGTGCTCGCCAAAACCGTTTTCCAGCATGGTTGGGCACTCAAGGGCTTCAACCGCAACGATCTTCGTTCCGTACTTGTCTTTCAGGTGATCACCTGCACCAATAGTTCCCGCGGAGCCCGTTGCACTGGTGAATGCTGCAAGTCGTAGGTTCGGACGGTTCAAGCCCTTTGCAACATGTTCGTACACCGTTGCAAGTGCACGTCCCGTCACTTCGTAGTGGCCAAGGTAGTTTCCAAATTCGCAAAACTGATTGAAGATGAAGTTCTTCGGATCTTTCTTCATTTCGTTGCATGCATCGTAAATTTCTTTCACGTTGCTTTCTGTGCCAGGCGTGCGAATGATGTCGCTCGGGTCGCTTGTCCAGCGATCGAGCCAGTCGAAACGCTCTTGTGACATTCCGGCTGGCAACACTGCAACACCGCGCGCACCCATGATTTTGCTAATTGCCACTCCACCTCGCGCGTAGTTGCCAGTTGACGGCCACACCGCTCGTTGCGTTGCAGGGTTGAACTGACCGGTAATGACTCGTGGAGCCAAACATGAATACGCTGCCAACACTTTGTGTGCCGTGATCATTGGGAAGCGATCACCGAACAACACAACAATCGGACTATCGACACCAGTCAGCGATTTCGGCAACACCACATGATCGGGAACACTCACGCGATTTCCGGCCATGTCGTTAAACCAATGCACGCGGAACAAGTTGCGCGAGTCTGCAGAATTCTTGTCTGCCCCCGCCGCAATGTCGGCCGGAATCAGGGATGGGTTCGCCAACTGGGCGAACGTTGGCAGCACCACATTGTTGGCTGCGCATTTGCGAATGCTTTCGGCCAAAGCCCCTTCGTCCACAATGGTGTCGGCCAAGCCAAGTTGGCTGGCGAGGGCATCTGAGTCTTGGGGGGATGTCATTGTTGAGGTCACGCTTTACATTGTGTCAAGAAACGATCCCCTTGCCACTACCCTTATCGCGATTAGCCGACGTAGCCCAATGGCAGAGGCACAGCACTTAGGATGCTGTCAGTGAGAGTTCGAGTCTCTCCGTCGGCACTGTGAGTTTTCAACCAGCGCACATCTCTGAGGTGCAGACCCCGGCGCTCGTGATTGATGGCGCTATCGCTCGTCAAAACATTGCCACTATGGCTGCCGCAATACCTGCCACCCGATTGCGCCCACACATGAAGGCAACCAAATGCACCGCCCTCGCCCGCGAACAAGTTCGCGCTGGGCACACCACATTTACGTGCGCAACACCACGCGAAGTTGTGGGCATGGTGAAAGCTGGCGTTGGCGAAGATCTGCTTCTCGCCAACGAAAGTGTTGACGCCATTCGATTACAGGAAATGGCAGCGCTGCAAGACAAAGCGCTCATCACGGTTGCGATTGATTCTGAAGAAACATTGCAGGCTGCTCATGTTGCTGGAATTCAACATGTGCTCATTGATGTCAACGTTGGACTACCACGCTGCGGCATTGCACCCGAACTTGCTGGATCACTTGCCGACAAAGCACGAGCACTTGGCAAAACCGTTCGCGGAGTAATGGGCTACGAAGGCCACCTCATGATGGTTGCCGAAAACAGCGAACGACTGGCCAAGGTTGAAAGTTGCATGGCGTTGTTACGCGCAGCAGCAAGCGATGTTGGCGGTGACATTATTTCTGCGGGCGGTACGGGCACGTACAACTTGCATAGCAACACTGGTGTCACCGAAATTCAGGCCGGCTCGTATTCGTTGATGGACACGCAGTACGCGCAACTCGGTTTGCCGTTTGCACAGGCTGTGTTCGTTGTTGGAACTGTTATTTCGTCAAACGCTCAATGGGCTGTCATCGATGTTGGCCTGAAGTCGCTTGGCATGGATCACGGCAATCCATCTATCGATGGACATGCGGTGTGGTTTTGCTCCGACGAACACACCACGTTCTCACCGAGTGATGGCTCTCCTCCAAAAGTAGGAACACGAATTCGCGTTACCCCTGCACATATTGACCCAACAGTTGCTCAACACGAAGCGGCATGGGTAGTCAGCGGGGACGAAATCGTCGATCGCTGGGTAATCGACTTACGCGGTTGGTGAATCGTTTTTCAGCATTTCCGATAACGCACGAAACGCTTTGCCTCTGTGTGAGAGTGCGTGTTTTTCATCAACAGTCATTTGCGCAAAGGTTCGGCCGTCTCCGTCGCGCGCAATGAACAACGGGTCATAGCCAAAACCACGCTCACCAATTTCTGCCTCTGCGATACTTCCTTCACACACACCTTCGGCAACTACTTCTCGCCCATCGGGAAACCGCAATAGCGCAACTGTTCTAAATCTGCATGTGCGTGTTTTGCCATTCAGCTCTCGCAACATTTTCACTCTGTTATCGGCGTCCGTTGCATGTTCGCCAGCAAACCGTGCAGTGTGCACTCCTGGCGCTCCATTCAGTGCATCTACTTCTAACCCGGTGTCATCGGCCAATGCCGGCAGACCAGTTGCATTGCACACAGCAACTGCCTTCAACCGCGCATTGCCAACGAGTGTGTCCGCGTCTTCAACAACATCTGCAAGTCCCTCTGGGCGAGGCTGCAAGTCAATGACCCCACCCATGAGGTCAAATATTTCAGCAACCTTGTGTGGGTTGGCAGATGCGCAGGCTGCGCGCAACACGACTACCTACCGAGTGGACGCGGTGTTGGCGGAGTGGCAATTACTTCGCGTTGCTTGGCGAAGATTTGCTCAAGCCCACCTGCAGCAAGCCCAAGCAATGCATCCAGTTCGCTGCGCGAAAATGCTTTTCCTTCAGCGGTGCCTTGCACCTCAACATAGGTTGGCTCGCCGCCGTTGATAGGTTGCAACATGACCACGTTCATATCCACTTCAGCCTTCGAATCTTCTTCGTAAGGAAGATCGAGAACAGCATTGCCGTTGTGCATTCCCACGCTGATGGCAGCACACATGGAATGCAACGGGTTCACTGTGAGGCCGCCGTTTTGCTGAATGCGAGTAATCGCGTCGTGCAACGCAACAAATGCTCCACAAATACTTGCGGTACGTGTTCCACCATCGGCCTGCAATACATCGCAGTCAATAAGAATTTGACGCTCACCAAGTTGCTTCATGTCAATTGACGAACGCAACGCACGACCGATGAGTCGCTGAATTTCTACTGTACGTCCTGACTGCTTACCCTTAGCTGCTTCGCGACCAACACGCTCTGGCGAAGAGCCTGGCAGCATCGAGTACTCCGCGGTCACCCAACCTTTGCCACTGCCCTTCATCCAACGTGGAACGTCTTCATCTAACGATGCAGTGCACAACACTCGCGTTTTACCAAACGACACAAGCACTGACCCTGCCGACATTTCGGTGAAGTCGCGTTGAAAAGTAATCGGTCGCAGTTCGTTGTGTTGTCTGCCATCAAAACGTGTCATATCTGTGTTCTCCCTGTTGTTGTTAAATCTTGTTGTTCGACCATTGCTCTGCGCTGTCCAATTCTGGACCAAGCAATCGGCGACCGAGTTGTGCGAACCAGGAAATGTCTCCAGACGACAAAAAGCGATGCGAACCTACGCCACTCGTTGCAGCCATTCCTGTTTCCGCTAAAGCATCGCGCACCGCGAATGCCGTTTCATCGCCGCTGCTTACCAGCACCACATTCGGGCCCATCACTTCGCTTATCACGCGCGATAAATACGGATAGTGCGTGCAGCCGAGCAAGAGCGCATCAACTCCAGCGTCGCGCACCGGCGCCAACAAGCGTTCTGCTAGCACCGTCACTTCATCTCCGGCAGTTTGATCGCGCTCAACAAATTCGACGAACCCTGGACATGCAGCCGATGTGAGCGCAACATTTGCCTTCGTGTCGCGAATTGCGTTCACATACGCGCCAGAAGAAATCGTTCCTACTGTGCCAATGACACCAACTTTTCCGTTTTGTGTTGCGCGCACCAACGCCCGCGCACCAGGCTCCACCACTCCAAGCACTGGTACTGGCAGTTCGGCGGCGAGCTCGTGCAGAGCCACCGAGGCTGCAGTGTTGCACGCGATAACAACAAGCTTTGCGTTGTAGTCATTCACCAAACTCCACGCCAATTCACGTGCATATTCGCGCACTTGCTCGGCTGGCTTATTGCCATACGGATACCTGCCGGTATCGCCGATGTACACCACGTCTTCATGAGGAAGGAGATCAATCACTGCACGCGCGACCGTGAGTCCGCCAAATCCCGAGTCGAACATGCCGATCGGGCCAACTGCGCTATTTCGCTTATTTGGCATCGGCTTCCACAATACGCCAGCGCAATAGTCTGACTTGGTGCTTCTCGCCACCGTGCTTGCGTTAACCGCTGCAGTGCTTCACGCGTCGTGGAATTTGCTGGTGAAGCAAAGCACCGATCGCCGACTGGCGTTATGGGGGCAATTCACGATCGGTGGAACATTGAGTGCAATTGCGCTCACAACATGGGCACTCGTCGGCTCGATGCCACACATTGCTTGGGGATGGGCATTGTTTAGTGGTGCGATGCACGTGCCGTACCTCATGTTGCTCTCTCGCGCGTACGACCGCGGAGACTTCTCCATGTCATACCCAATCGTTCGTGGCGCAGGTGCACTCGCGGCCGCAGCAGGTGGAGTGCTCTTTCTGCACGACACGCTTTCGCTTACTTCAACAATTGGAATTTTGCTTGCGGTACTTGGATTGTTCGTGCTTGCAAAAAGTGGATCGTGGCATGTTGTTGGTGCCGCACTTTCAGTTGCATCCACCATTGCTGTGTACTCCGTTGTTGACGGCCATGGAACTCGGCAGTCTCAGCCAATTGCGTACGCACTTGCACTGAATATCGCAGCCGCGCTATTTGTTTCGTTGTACGCGAGCGTCCGCAGTCGTAAACAGATGATTCCCACGATGCGCGCACATTGGAAAATCATGGGCGCTGCTGGAGTATTTTCTACCGTTGCCTACATGTTGGTGATGATTGCGTATCGCCACGCCCCCGTTGGTTACGTAGCTTCGTTACGTGAATCGAGTGTGGTCATCGCGGCATTTGCCGGCTGGAAAATGCTTGACGAAGGAGATCATCGTCGACGCATCACCTCGGCCGCGATCGTGTTGGTCGGTTTGATCGTTCTCGTAATCGGCGGTTAGCGCGAGATTAGAAGTAAATGATTTTCTCGGCTGCTGCTTCTGCGGCATCGAGATCGTCGGTGTAGGCACCAGTTGATAGGTACTTCCAACCGCCATCGCACACAATGAACACAATGGTTCCTTCATCAATTTCACCTGCAACTTTTAGCGCTCCAGCAAGTGATGCACCCGATGAAATGCCCGCGAAAATTCCGCATTCGCGAACTAAACGGCGAGTCATTTCCAAACTTTCGCGCGGACGAACAACGCGTTTGCGATCGAGCAAGTCGATGCCATGCCAGTTTTCAAAAATTGGTGGAATGTAACCCTCGTCAAGGTTGCGCAATCCTTCAACACGCTCACCAAGCGGAGGTTCCACCGCAACCAATTTGATTTCCGCATTCTGTTCCTTCAGGAAACGACCAACGCCCATGAGGGTTCCACTTGTTCCAAGTCCTGCAACAAAATGTGTGATCTCAGGAACGTCACGCCAAATTTCTGGGCCAGTGGTTTCGTAATGCGCACGTGGGTTTGCATCATTTTGATACTGGTGCATGAAACACCATTCGGGATGTTCGGCAGACAACGCTTCCGCACGACGCACTGCCCCGTTTGATCCTTCTCCACCAGGCGTCAAAATAATTTCTGCACCAAACACTTCAAGCATTTGACGACGCTCAATAGAAACGCTTTCCGGCATCAAGATGGTGATGGGATTGCCCTTGACCGCAGCAATTGCAGCGAGCGCAATTCCGGTATTGCCAGAAGATGGCTCCATGATGCGCTGACCGGGCTTCAATGAACCGTCTTTAATTGCCTGATCAATCATTGACTTCGCAATGCGATCTTTCACCGATCCAAATGGGTTCTGACCTTCAAGTTTGGCAATCAACCGCACACGTGGGTTCGGTGACAGATTGCTGACATCAACCACTGGCGTGTTGCCAATCAGGTCGAGAACGCTTTCGTGAGGCACCATAACAACTCCGGGGATTGTTGACTGATTAAGTCATAATTCTAACGATGTTGTCGCTACAACCCTCAGTCGTGCTGGATTATTTCCGTTTCCGAAATAACGCCGTCAATAATGCGAAAATTCCGCGGCTCAGGCACACCGCGCTTCAGCGTGACGATCATGTACTGCCAACCAGGGTCTGGAGCTTGCGCAACATCGGTCGAACTTGGGTACGCCTCGGTATGAGTATGGCTATGCACTACTCCAACTACTTCTCGACCAGCGTCTTCGGCGTTTCGCTCAATGACCAAGTGTTGCTTCGGATTAATGGTGTACACCTTTGCCGAATGCGCAATGTTCTCGCACGCGTGAAACTCGAGCACCTCATTGGTTGCGCTGTTCCCTACCAATAGTCCGCAGGCCTCTTCTGGATAACACGAAATGGCGTGTTCTCCAATGGCTTGTAATACCTGTGGTGACACTAAGAGCGTGGTTTGAGTACTCATCTGATTTTCAGGCTACCCGTATGCTGAAACGAACGATATGAACGCACAAAACAAGCAGAACGAGCGGGAGCACCTAGACCGGGTGGTTGCCAGTAATCGTAAGGCCAGGCACGACTACACCATTGTGGATGTAATCGAGGCCGGCATTGTGCTGCTCGGAAGCGAAGTGAAAAGCGTTCGATCAGGCCAAGTGCAACTTGCCGATGCGTATGCGCATGTAGTGAACGGTGAAATGTGGTTGGACGGAATTCATATTTCCTCCTACGCATTTGCCCACGGAGTCGGTGCGCACGAACCTATGCGCCGCCGCAAGCTACTCCTCCATCGCGAACAAATTCGCCGCATGCAAGATCGCATCAACAAAGAACGCCTCACCATTGTTCCGCTAGAGGTGCGCTTTAGTAAAGGTCGCGTGAAGGTTGATATTGCACTTGCCAAGGGCAGGCAAAAAGCCGATCGCCGTCAAGCCATTGCCAAAAAAGAATCTGAACTTGAAATGCGCCGCGAGGCTGGGCGTCAAAAGAAACAAGGTCAGTAACTACTGAATAAATGCGCACACCGTTGCCGTACACTGACAGGGCAAGCAAAGTTAACGGGGCTGACAGGTTTCGACGTCAGTGTCGCTGGCCGAGCGTGCGACCCGAGTTGCTCAGACTCGTAAAACGGGGCAAAAAAACAACTGCCAACAAGCAGTTCGCTCTCGCCGCCTAATTAGGGGGTAGAGAGCAACCGTGAGCCGCAAGGTCGCACGGGGCCAATTCACCGCAGCCCGGCAACAGAAGCGGGGAATGACATTGGGAAAGACCGATGACGTTGAGAAAGACCAATGACCGAATGGAAAGACGTTCCGCGGGTTAGTGCTTCGGCATTAACCAATCGACCCGCCGATGTTGCTGCGTAGCAACAGTGTCGGGAATGGTCGTATCACGGGCGTTCAACGGCTGATGGACGGGGGTTCGATTCCCCCCAGCTCCACTAGTTGCAGAGTTATTGACCGATGAGTTCTTTGCGCAATTCGCGCTTCAAGAACTTGCCGGTTGCATTGCGTGGAATTGCCGTATCTCGGAACCACACCGTTGTCGGAATTTTGTGCTTGGCAATTGTTCCCGACAAGAAACTTTCAAGTTCGCTTTGACTCAATGTCGATCCAGGTCGAAGCACGAGAACTGCTGCAACTTCTTCTCCAAGTCGATCGTTCGGAATTCCAAACACCGCCGCTTCGGCAATTGCCTCGTGTTGGTAGATCGCAGTTTCTACTTCGCTGCAGTACACATTTTCGCCACCGCGAATGACCATGTCTTTAGCGCGATCAACGATGTACACAAAGCCGTCCTCGTCAATGCGAGCAATGTCACCAGTAGTGAGCCAGCCGTCTTTAATCGTTTCCGCGTTGGCTTCAGGGCGATTGAGATAGCCCTTAATGACCACAGCACCCTTCACACAGAGAACACCTATGGCATCTGGTGATGGAGCGATGTCGTTGCCATGTTCATCTACCAACTTCGCTTCGAGCGTGGGCACGATAGGGCCACACGATTCTGGTTTTGCAATGAACCAACGTGCAGCATTTGACGTGATAATCCCACATGTCTCTGTCATGCCATATCCGGTTGAAGGTTGCCCTGTTGATAACGAATCAGCAATCTTCGTCACCAAGTCAGGCTGCAGTGCCGAACCGCCACCGCCCATGCTCTGCACTGATGATGTGTCGCGCTTTGACCAATCTGGATGCAACAGAATTTCACGAGTCATCGTGGGCACACCAGAAAACGTAGTTACCTTTTCGCGTTCAATGAGTTCCAACGCGCGGCCTGGATCCCATTTGTACATCAGCACAAGCTTTGCTCCAAGCAATGTTGCGGGATGCATCACGCAATTACACGCAGTCACATGGAACAGCGGAGTTGACGCCATATATGTATTGGGTAAATTCAGCGGAACCTTCGACGAAGGTTGAGCATCACCAGCGGCAATTGCTTTTTGTTCCGCCAAGTTTGCTGATTGCGACATTGCCATCATGTTGAAAATATTTGCTACTGAACCGCGGTTGGTGAGTTGTGCACCTTTTGGGAAACCAGTTGTTCCCGATGTATAAAAAATGGTTGCATCAGAATCGGTATCGATTACTACTTCTGGCAATTTTCCAGGGTCAACGCCCGCAATCGTATCTGACCACGACACTGCGCCGTTGGGCAACTGTCGTTTGCTACGCACTGCAACAACGTGTATCGAGTGCTCAACCGTGGTGCTCAAATATCGCTCGAGACGTTCATCATCAACCACCAGCACGTGAGGTGTTGAATCGCGAAGCGCGTATTCCATTTCTGGCGACGTCCACCACGCATTAAGCCCAACTACAGCCGCACCAATAGACACCGTTGCCCAATAAGCAACAAGCCACTCGGGATAGTTACGCATACCGAGAGCCACTCGCGACTCGGTCGTCACTCCTTGCTCAATTAAATAGTGAGCAAACTTTCGCACCTGTTCGTGAATTTGTGCGTACGTGTAACGCTCATCTTCGTAGATGATGTATTCCTTGTCGGCATAACCGGCCGTCATTTCCCAAAGCGCACGCAAATGCGGAGGCGCAGATGCAAATGTCTTCATCGACACTCCAAGTACTTTGGAAAACGTTGTTGCTAGTGGAGAGCCGGGAGCATCAATTTCGGCTCGGGCTGCGCGGTAGTGCTTCATCATCTGCATATCTGTACCAACATAAGCGATAGTTTCATAGCGTGAAGAAGTCGCCAAACCGGTTCGCCCCAATGTCCGATCGCCTCTCTGGGCTTGGGGCAGCCAAATGGGCTGTACATGTGGAAGGACTCGCCCGAGCCGCCGCAGGACAAAAGGTGACATTCCTTTCCATTGGCGAACCCGACTTACCGCCACCTGCAAGCGTGCTCGACCAAGCTGTTGCTTCCATGCGCAATGGCCGCTTGAAATATGCAGCAGGGCAAGGCGAACAAGTTGCGCTCGATGCAATTGCCACTCACCTCTCGCGCAGGTCTGGTCAGGAAGTATCGCCCGATCAAATTGTGTACACCGCAGGAACACAAAACGGCCTGTGCACCGTGTTGATGACGCTGGTACAAACTGGCGACGAAGTGTTAGTCCCCGATCCGTACTACGCCACCTACGAAGGTCTGGTTGCGGCATCGGGTGCAACATTCGTTCCCGTTCCAACGCTTCCCGAAGACGGTTTCCACGTAACCGCCAAGCAAATTGAATCGGCAATTACTCCGCGAACCCGAGTGCTGTTGCTCAACACGCCAAGCAACCCAACGGGTGCGGTGTTGTCACAAAACGAGATTGATGAGATTGGCGAAGTATGCGAACGACACGATTTGTGGATTGTCGTTGACGAGGTATACGCCGACCTCACTTACGGCGCGCCATTCTGCTCACCATTCGATCGCCCACATCTTCGACACCGCACGCTTGCCGTGTCTTCAATTTCAAAGTCCCATGCACTTCCAGGGTTCCGCGCTGGTTGGATCGCTTCGCCACCTGAAGTGACTCAACGACTCGTACTCGTTGCAGAAGCAATGCTGTTTGGCTCGCAACCATTTATCGAAGATGCGTTGGCGGTTGCGCTTTCGCAGCGCCACCCAGAAGTCGAGAACCTCAGCGCTGCATTCAAAGATCGTGCCCATCAATTGGTCAACGCGTTTGATGGATCGACAGCAGCCAAGGCTCGTATGCCAGAAGGCGGCATGTTCATCATGGTGGACATTCGCGAAACGGGAATGTCTGGCGAAGACTTTGCGTGGATGTTGCTGAACGACCACGAAATCGTGGTGATGCCCGGTGAAAGTTTTGGCAATGGCGGTGCGGGTCACATTCGGCTTGCACTGACTAATGATGCACAGGTATTGCGCGAAGCGGGAGCCCGCATTCGCCTTGTCGCCGAAGCAGTAGCTGCTACGCGTTAATACGTTGAATTACGCGGTGCGATAGACCACGAACACTTTGCGCAGTGTTTCGTGGACTGTCCACACACCCTTCCAACCAATTGGAAAGATACAACTTGAACCAACGGTCAGCTTCACCGGCTCGCCACCATCTTCGTGCACGGTCATGCTGCCCTTGATTACATAAATCACTTCGCCGCGTGTGGTGAATTCCCAACGCGATGCACCTGGCTCACATTCCCACGTTCCAGACGTAACCGTTTCGTTGTCGAGAAACACTTGTGCGCGAGTCAGAATCTCGCCGGTCAACGGCTCGGCAGAAGGCTGGCCTAGTGGCTTTTCAGCTAGTTCGGATGCAGGAATTTCTAAAGCTCGAAAGGAAATTGTCATGCCTGCATTATGGCAGTTTTGACTACAGCAACGTTGCAGGCACAGAACTCATCTCCAGATGAAGCTCACTACCCGTATACGGATTTGCCAGCGCTACTGCTTCGTTCAGTTCGATTCCTAAACCAGGTTCGGTTGGCGGAATGATGAACCCACCTTCGAATTTGATTGAGGTTTTCACGAGGTCGGCATGGAAACCCTGCCATCCCTGAATGGTCTCGATAATCAGGAAGTTTGGCGTGCACGTTGCCAGCTGAATGTTTGCTGCTGCAACCACTGGGCCGCAATAGAGGTGCGGTGCAATTTGTGCGTGATACACCTCGGCCATGCTTGCAATCTTCTTGCCTTCCAGTAACCCTCCACAACGACCAAGATTCGGCTGCAAAATTGACGCTGCGCCCGTCTTCAACAGTTGATGGAACTCATACTTTGTCGTTAGGCGCTCACCTGCCGAAATTGGAATGCTGGTTGCACGAGCAACTTTGGCAATTTCATCTGGGCTGTCTGGTGGGCACGGCTCTTCAAACCACAATGGGTCGTACTTCTCGAGGCGCTTTGCTAAACGAATTGCACCCGAAGCAGTGAACTGCCCGTGTGTGCCAAACAAAATGTCTGCACGATCGCCAATCGCTTCGCGAACTGCGCGCACCATCTTTTCGGAAAGGTCCATTGCGTGCAGCGCTGGCTGGCGTCCGTCGTACACCGAGTAGCGACCTGCAGGGTCAAACTTCACGCCAGTGAAACCACGTTCCACTTCGCGTACCGCACATTCAGCCGCAGCATCTGGGTCGCTGTACACAGGATCATCTGCATACACATCGACGCCTACTGGCGGATACAAGTAGGTATACGCACGAAGTTTTTCGTGCACTCGCCCACCGAGCAGCTCATACACCGGCTTTCCGGTTTCTTTGCCGCAAATGTCCCACATGGCCATTTCTAAACCGGAAACGATGCCGCCAGTAGTGAGGTCTGGGCGATGCGCATAACCACGCCCGTACACGTTGCGCCACATGTGTTCAATATGGAATGGATCGGCACCAATGACATGTCGTGCTGCAACTTCTTCTGCCATTTTCGCAACCAAATGTGGCGAAAACGTAGCAGTGTAAATTTCACCGATTCCGGAGACACCGGTATCTGTGGTGAGTTTTACGAAGATGAAATAGCGACCACCGAATCGTGGCGGTGGATTACCCACCACGAATGTCTTGATGTCGACAATTTTCATATTAGAAAACGATGACGTTTCGGAGAGCCTCGCCGCGCTTCACTGCGTCGATCGCTTCGTTAATTTCTTCGATTGGATACGTCTTGGTAACCAGTTCGTCCAGCTTCACTCGCCCCTGGCCGTACAAGTCGACCAAGTTCGGAATGTCTACCTGAATGCGAGCGCTGCCCATTTTGGAACCAAGAATGTTTTGGCTGTATGCAGCCATTGTTCCAGGATCAATCTCCGACATCACACCGCTCGCCGGCATTCCAACGAGCACCACAGAACCACTCTTTGCCAGCATGCCATACGACGAATCGAAAGCAGACTTCACGCCGACAGTGACGAATACATAGTCTGCACCGTGACCGCCAGTGAGCTCAAGCACGCGCGCTGCAACATCTTCGGTTTTCGAGTTAATGCCGTGTGTTGCGCCAAAGGTCTTCGCCGCTTCAATTTTGCTATCCACAACATCGATTGCAATGACCGTACGTGCACCACTGACATGTGCTCCTTGGATGGAGTTCAGTCCAACGCCGCCAGTTCCGATGACTACGACGTGACTTCCAGCCGGAACTTTTGCCGTGTTCGTTACGGCACCAAAACCCGTGATGACACCACAGGCCAACAATGAAGCACTGGCCATCTTGATGTTCTTTGGCACTGTTACACACTGTGATTCGTGCACCAATACTTTTTCAGCGAATCCACCCGTGCGCATGCTCTGCACTACAGGCTTTCCGTCTTTGTCCTTAATTGGAGTTGCCGCATCAAGTGGAAATTGCGTTGAGCAGGTAACGGGGTTACCCATGCTGCATCCATGGCAATGACCACATGAACGAATCAGCGTGACAACAACATGGTCTCCGACCTTCACCGTGGTGACACCGTCGCCAACAGTTTCAACGACGCCTGCACATTCGTGTCCATAAATAGCCGGCAATGTTCCACCCCAATGTCCGTCGGCGTACGTGATGTCGCTATGACAAATTGCGACTGCAGAAAGCTTTACTTTCACTTCGCCTGGACCAGCGTCGGCGAGTGTCACTTCTTCAATGACAAGTGGCTTACCAAATTCGCGACAAACAGCTGCTTTCATAACGGTTGAATCCTTCTTCTCGTGGGGTTTTTGTAAAAACTACTACTTGGCGTAGTCGGGGCACTCGTTATCAAGGATGTGCATTAGTGCTTCAAAATGCAGCACTGCTACTCCTGGATATTCGCGGGTTTGTTTGGCAACCAGCGCCGCGGTTTCGTCGTCGACCAACTGCAGCGGTCGACCGGTTGACAGTGCCAACACTTGAAGTTGCGCAGCTTTTTCAAGGTAATACAGCGAGTCAAAAGCTTGCGCCACGCTTTCGCCCACCACCATGACCCCATGGTTACCCATGAACAACACGTCTTTGCCGTCCACGAGCAACGAAGCGATTCGCTCGCCCTCATGTGGGTCTAGCGCCAGGCCGGAATACTGGCGGTCGTAGGCAATGCGCCCATGGAACGCACTTGCGTTTTGGTCGAGCATCAGAAATTCAAAATCCTTTAAGCATGCAAGGGCTGTGGTGTAGGGCATGTGTGTGTGCAGTACACACTTTGCATGCGGAACATTGCGATGCAAGTACGAATGCAGAATCCACGCAGTGGGGTCGACGCCGAACTGCAACGAACTTCCCTTCATTGCTGTATCAACCGTGACTAGTCCGCTTGCGGTCGCTTGTGAAAAATGTGTACCTGCGCGATTAATGACGAACTGTTGACCGTCATCGGAAACAGCCATGCTGAAGTGATTAGCAACGGCTTCGTGAAAGTTGAATCGCGCCGCCCAGCGAAATGCAGCAGCCAGCTCTTTGCGCACTTGCTGCTCTCTTGACATCGCTTCCCCCTAGTGCTGACTGAACTCGACGTTATTCGAGTTCGGCTGGGAAGCCAGGTGCGCGCAAGTCTGTTCCTGTTGCGTCTTCGAGCAACTTCACCACTTGCGACGACCATGCGTCTCCGCCGTAGGCCTCTTTCGCACGAATAAACGTTTGGTAGGTGTGGCCAGCAAGATCGAGTGGCACACCGAATTCGCGGCCGAAGCCCATTGCGAATCCCAAGTCCTTGATTGCGAGATCCATGGTGAAGTTGATGTTGTACGAACCATTCAAAATAACTTGGCTCTCAGTCTCGTGAACAAAACTGTTTCCCGAACTTTCCTTAATTGCTTCAAACGCAACGCCGAGATCGAGTCCCGCACGCTTTGCAAGCATGAGCGCTTCACCAGCTGCAACTAGGTGAATGAATGCGAGCATGTTGGTGATCACCTTGATGACTGCTGCGCTGCCAAGTGGTCCGATGTAGAGCACCGGGTTGCCCATTGCAGCAAGCGCTGCTTTGTGCGCCTGGAATACTTTGTCCTCGCCACCAACGAGCACTGTAATATCGCCATGTGCCGCTTTGTGCACACCACCAGTAACCGGTGACTCGAGCACTTGCACACCTTTAGATTTTGCAATTTCACCGAGGCGCATGGTTTCGCTTTGATCATTCGTGCTCATGTCCACCCATGTGGCCGGAGTTGCACGACCAGCTAGAGACTCAAGCACTCCGCCTGGCCCAGCAACCACTGCATCAATGGCTCGCGGTGATGGCAAGCACGTGAACACGGTGTCGGATGCATCGCACAGTTCTTTAATTGAACTTGCCCACTTTGCACCCTTGGCTACGAGCGGCTTGCCGGCATCTGCGTTGAGGTCGAAGATGGTGACTTCAAAGCCATTGCGAACAAGACTGCCCGCAAGAAACTTGCCAATGTGACCAAGACCAATAAATCCGCAACGCATATATTCCCCTTTGAATACGAATGAATACTTATGTTTACAGCTGAATCCAGGTGGTCTTCAAATTGGTGTAGCCCTCAATGGAGTGCAACGAACGATCGCGACCCGTACCCGACTGCTTGAATCCACCAAACGGCGTGGTGATTGACGAACGGTCAAAGGTGTTTACCCACACGGTGCCTGCACGCAACTGGCGTGCAATCTTGTGAGCCTTGCTTACATCGCGTGTCCACAATGCAG
>Ga0194041_10000498_pt1 | contig 15800 bp, 3 predicted proteins | sample JunL449m_MetaG_FD_160082 | JGI IMG/M metagenome (GOLD analysis project Ga0194041, IMG submission 160082) | Anoxic zone freshwater microbial communities from boreal shield lake in IISD Experimental Lakes Area, Ontario, Canada - Jun2016-L442-9m | ecosystem: Environmental > Aquatic > Freshwater >...
GCCCAGTCCGTTCGTCCCGGAAGTGGGTTTGCCACTAGGCCAACAATGACTGAGCAGAGATGCTCAGCGGGCGGACGTAGTGCAGGAACTAAGTGGTCGACCTCTTGATCGAGAACTTCTGCGTCTAGCTCGGCGAGATCATGTTCAATAAAGCGCCCTTCAGCCAAAGAGGGATGGGGAAGGTCACCGCCCCAAAGCCGACCCTCGAGCAAACCAACGAGCTCCCAAGGATCAATCACGCCCATGCGACGCGCAGTCAAGGCTCGCCGGTCAAGCGCCGATCTCGGCCGGGCAGCCAACATTGCGTCAGAGGCTTCAACTTCGAGCCGCGCATGCGACCGGCGACGCATCGAAAACTCAAGCAACACATCCTCTTGTTGTGCAGTTGGGCTCACCCATTCATCGCTGAGAAGCAACTCTTGTTCCTCTGTGACGCTCAGGTCTTTCGGAGTTGAGTGCACCTGGGGGACAAGTGCAACCGTGAACTCCTGCAAGGCAAGGCCTCTAGTTCCGGCCTCGAAACGCTTGGCTAGTCCAAGCATCGCTGCAGGATTCCCAGAGCTCGTGCCTCGAAGTACAAGATGCAGCGCAGCCCACCAACCGTCTTGCTGACCCGCCACCGAAATACGCTCCCGTCGTGTGCGCAACAGGCCCACCCCAGCGGTAAAGAGCTCTGCAAATGGCAGAATCTGCTCCTCGGTCACCGCGGAAAGGTCTTGCGGCGCGGCTAGTAAATCGATGGACAAAACTATTCTTTGGTCCTGCGAATCAGTCTGCGAGACCACACTCGCCACCACTGATCGACCTGCCGGAGTGACCACCGCATCAAGCACCGTGACCACCACATTTTGGTATCGCTCAAGGCCCGCAAGACTCAATGGGTTCATCGAGGATGGGTCCACCGAATGAGCACTACTTTGCGCAGCGCCCAACTCGGCGCGGACCAAAACTGCTGCGTCAACAAGCGTTGCCATCGAAGCAGTGGCCACTCGCTCGACCTGCGTCAGCGCAGCAAGAAACTCTGTGCCATCGAGCGCATGGTTCCGCACGGAGGACGCAACTGCGCGAACTACTGCAATCATCAGACGCTTGCGTTCCCCAAGTCGGGCTCGTGTGCCCGCAATCCGCCAGAGTGCGCCGGCGAGTTCCTCTTGCGAAGAATCCAAACTCAACCCGTAACAAGCAAGGGCCTCTGCAAGGAGTGGAACAAGCTCAACCAGGATCTCACCTCGGTGATCCTGAAACCTTGAGCACAAATCATGAAAAGCGACTTCTGCACTAATCGCCGCAGAATGATCGTCAAGCAAAAGCAGGTTGCGTTCAAAGAGCGCCTCAATGCGCGCAAAAGTTGTGAGCCTGCTCACCAGCCCGGAACAGTCCATCAGCGCTTCTTCGGGGTCAGTCTGACGGGCAAGTGCGTCTAACTCGGCTATGACATCTGCAACCTCTTTTGCGTCAGCCTCAAAACCAAGGAGGACGGCGTCAATGACAGCCTCAACTCGTTCAACTTCTGACTGATCATTCGCCGGCCAAGGTGCGGTTGAGACCGCACTGTCAGTCGTGTTCGGCAAGCCAAGCGCGCTCCCATCGGATCCCAAGTCCCTCAGGGTCGGCCGCAGCACCAAGATTGACTCACCCGCAATCACTTGAGTCCCCGCTGGTACCAAAATCCGCTCAACCTCGCCCGCTACTTCCGCTAGGAGCGGAGCCTCGGTTTTCATGGACTCCAAGGTGCCGATGCGCTGGCCGGCTGTGACGTGATCTCCAACCTGCACCGAAATCTCGACCACTAACGCGGGTCCGGCGGCGCGCACCATTCCCATTTCTGTCTCTTGCACCCGATGCAGCGTGCCATCAACATCAACATTCACGCCGCTGCTACCGCGGTGGACGAGAACCCGCAGTGTCTGCCCACCAAGATGCACCACTGCTGCAGTTGCATCTAGCTGCTCCAACAGAATCTGGATCTGCTGTCCTCGTGGGCCGACCAGCCAACGAGTTCCCCCCATATGACAAACAGCGAGTACAACCGAAGCGTCACGCAGACTGAGTTCAACTTCGACTGGTCTCGTTGCCATGCCATCAGCTGCCGGCACACCGGAACGCGCATTGATAAAGAACTGCGCAATTCGCAAACTGCGATCCTGTCGAGCTAACTCGATGGCAGCAACGGCTAACGCCACCACCGTTCCCGCTTGGCGACCCTCAACGCCAAGGTCATCAACTGACTCCAACCACGTAGTAGTAGCCGTGGCATTTCTTACCTCGGGTCTACCGAGCAGATCCAAGAGAACGCCACGGTTGGTTGCCCCGTCCTCAATCAACACCTCATACTCGCGTACCGCTCGAGTCAACGTTGCAAAGGCTCGATCTCGGGTCGGGCCCCAAGCCAAAACTTTGGCAATCATGGAATCGAACTCAACAGGAATATCTGAGCCAGCACGAATTCCAGCATCAACGCGCACATTTGGTCCTGCCGCTGGTCGATGCACGAGCACTCGGCCAGGTGCTGGAGCAAAACCGCGCTCGGCGTCCTCGGCAACAACACGCGCTTCGATAGCCCATCCCTGAGGCCCTGCTGAGCGTTCATGGGCCGACCCGAGCGCAATTTGGATTTGAGCGCGAACCAAGTCAACTCCCCACACCATCTCGGTGACCGTGTGCTCTACCTGGAGCCGGGCGTTGACCTCACAAAAAGTCGTGAGCCTGCTGACCGGGTCAAAGAGAAACTCTGCCGTGCCGACGCCTCGATAGCCTGCGGCCTCTGCGAGGCGAGCAGTGGAAGCAGTTAAGCGATCCTCCTCTACAGCCGACAGAACTGGCGAAGGGGTTTCTTCTATGAGCTTTTGATGTCGACGTTGGATCGAGCAATCTCGGATGCCAAACGTATCTGCGGTGCCATCAGCGCCAACAAGGAATTGCACCTCAACGTGGCGAGCTGACTGAATGCACTGCTCGGCAAAAACTGCGCCAGGGCCAAAGGCCGCTTCGGCCTCGGCGCGCACAGACTGCACGGCCGTCATGACCTGCTCAAGAGAATCCACCCGCCGGATCCCGCGCCCACCGCCTCCATTGGCAGCTTTGATCATGACGGGCAATCCAACAACCTGCACCGCTTCAACCCAACTCTTTGGATCAGCACTCAGATCAAGAGCCACCCACGGCGCCAACGGCACGCCGCATTGCGCGGCGAGATGTTTCGCTTGCACCTTCTCGCCAAGGCGGCGCATGGCTGCGGCCGGAGGACCAATAAATGCAATCCCCGCCTCGGTCAGCCGATCTACAAACAGATCATCCTCAGAGACAAAGCCCCAGCCCGGCCAGACCGCCTCGATTTTGGCATCGAGCAACTTGTCGATCACAAGATCATGCATGCAGTATGCAGGCGCAAGGCTTCCGGCAGCAGTGCTCTGCAGGGCAGCACCCAACGAGATTGCATCATCTGCAAGACGCACAAAAGGCGCATTGGCATCAGGATCGGTGAAGACTGCAACCACTTGCAGTACCGGGCCTTCACCCTCGGCAAGTTCGCGGGCCGTTCGCAAAAAACGCAAAGCAGCGTCACCACGATTCAGAACGGCTACCCGTGTGAAGCTCATGTGTTTTTCTTCGCTGGCAGGAGTTCGAGTACCACAACCGCTGCTGCACTCGGTCCATCATGAGTGAGGGAAACATGCGCAACCCATCGATCCCCCAGCTGAGCACATACAGCGCGCTCAACCTCTCCAGAGAGCCGCAACGCAGGTCGACCATAAGCATCGTTGACCACTTCAATTTCACAGAGTTGCCAAGAAGTAAGGCTCGGTTCCGCGTCGAACCTGCTCGCCGACCAAGCCTTAATAAAGGCTTCTTTCGCGGCGTACCTCGCCGCTAGGCGCCGAGAACGTGAGGGTTCAGTGGAACCCACCTCGGCCCGCTCGCCCGCTGTAAAGGCCTGCTGCAGGAATGTGGACCCCGCCACGTCAAGTTGCTCAGAGAATGTTGGAACATCGACAAGGTCGATTCCCATGCCAATCACGCTCATTCTGAACCCAAATCTAGGTTTGCCGCGTACAGCCCGTCGGCGCCTAGGCGCACACTTGGATCAGTCAAGAGCATGACCTCTTCCAAGCGCTGCTGCGCAGAGTTCTCTGCCCCCCGAAGACGCCTCTCCACTCGTTTGGAATATCCGGGACGAACCCCGTAGCGGTTTTCGAGTCGTCGTTGCTTTCCAACTCGTTGACGAGATGCGGCAAGACTCTGATAGCTAGCCGCGACCTGCTCACCGGACTCGGCGATCAAAGCAGCAGTGAAAACTTCAGCGCTACCAAGGCACAACACGGCCGACACGTGCCCAAACCCAAGGCTGCTCAGAAGGCCGGCTTTGAGCGGTTCGCCTGCCAAGATTGACCGATGCCCGTAGGCCAAAAACTGATGATCACGATGTGATTCATCAAGGCACTCCAAATTTCGATTACCGGGGATTTCTCCCGACTCAAGCACCTGCATCAGACCAATCATCTGCCATGCAGCCGAGCCACCCTTGGCATGACCCGTCACCGTCTTTTGAGATACAACGAGTAGCGGATTTCCCGGTGTGCGGCCGAGGGCGGTTGCGATCCGCTGATGCAACTCGCTCTCATTGGGGTCATTCGCTCCGGTAGAGGTGTCATGTTTGGATACCACGGCGAGATCATCTGCGGTGAGCCCATGCTTGGTGAGGGCTTGAGCCAACGGCGAGTTCTCAGCACCGAGCACGCAAGACAACGCACCGAGGCCAGGCGCTGGAATGGATGTGTGAATACCATCGGCAAAGCTGCTTGCGTACACCACCACGGCGCGAACCGGAAGACCAAGATCTGCTGCAACCGAACCCCGCGCTAGCAGCACGGTTCCGCCACCCTGAGCCTCTACAAACCCTGCCCGGCGCACATCATTCGCTCTCGAGTATTGCCGCGGTTCAAACCCCGCAGCCTCCATATGGTCACTAGCAGCAGTGGCCGACATCGTTGAGAATCCAAGCACCCCCTCAAGCTGTAGGTCATCCCAGCCACCGGCCACAATCACATCTGCTTTGCCCGCGCGGATTTTGTCTACGGCATCTTCGACCGAGACTGCCGCAGTTGCGCACGCAGCCACTGGATGCACCATCGGTCCGTATCCGCCCACATAACTCTGCATGACATAGGCGGCTACAACATTGGACAGCCCTTCTTGCAAAATGTCGTTCGCGTGGTCCCCTCCAAGGACTGAATCTCGGTACAAAGTTTGCACTGAAGACATCCCACCCATTCCTGATCCCTGGGTATTGCCGACGCGAGCAGGATGGACGCGAGCCATCAGTTCCTCGGGTTCAATTCCCGCATCAAGAAATGCTTCAACGGTGGCGACCAGATTCCAGAGCGATAAGCGGTCAACTGAAGCCGCCATCTCGGCTGGAATCCCCCATCGCATCGGATCAAACCCGGAGGGAATCTGTGCACCAACCCGCCTGCTCAGCTTGGCTCGACGCGGCACACGAATCGCGCTTCCGGCTCTGCGAACAACTTGCCAGTCACCTTCTGCAGTGAGCAGCACCGAGGTGTTCTCCGGATCTGCAGCCGCAAAGGCACGCGCATCGGTTTCATCGGCAGCGGTGATCACGACGTCTCGTTCCAAGAAGACCTCTACGAGCAACGGCACTCCGTCCGGGTTGAGTGGGCCATCCACCTCATAGGTTCGGATTCCACACAAGGCCAGAACCTGCTCGCGGTACTGCTCGGCTAGGACAGACTCTGCAACGGCCTCATCGGTTGCTGCATCAACCCAAGAACCGCCATCAAGGTCACTCTCCCAGCGGATCAAACCGCAGGTCCACGCCAACTCGGCGATTGATCCATCGGCAAGGTCAGCCTCAACTTCTAGGTCAAACCTGGTCACGCTCGACCCCCAAGGACCCACCTCGCCTGCTCCCAGAACCACCACCATGTCATGCAGCGAGCAGGTCGGCCTGAGCAATTCTCGCGGTACCGATCCCACTGAGCCACTGGCTTGGCTGTCACTCAATCCAACTGCTGAAAGCAGTGCCGGAATTGATTCATCGGCATCTTGAATCGAAGGGGTTCTCACGAGGTGAGCAACTTGAGACTCAAGCTCTGCAACGAGCGGTGCGAGGGCTGCACGCAGACCCCCGATATCTGCTAATCCGCCGGTGAAGTCTGCAGTGATTTCAACTGGTTCCGCCTGCCGATTTTGCTGTGCAACTGCAGTAACTTCCGGCGAGCACAACGCAGCAATCATCCAACCCATCTCGGCTGAGGAGAAGGTCCGAACACCTAGATCTCTTTCGATAAGAGCGCCAAGACCACCATTGTTCTCCATGAGTCCAGTGCCCCGAACCCAGCCAATCTTTACGGTAACAAGGTCGATCTGATGACCCCAACGAGCCTGTTCAGAAATCCACTTCTCACTCAAAACCTCGAGCGCTGCTTTCGCCTCGCCGTAGGCACCGTCCCCGCCAAAGTCGCCATGATTTGGCGAGAACGGAAGAACCAACTTGATTCGCCGTTGACCAGTTCCGCTTCGTTGAGTTGCTTCAGTGAGTCTTCCCACTAGGCGCTCTACTCCCCACAGAAGCACCCTCATTGATACCTCAGAAGCGGGACCCGCATCAGGCAGATCACCAAGGACGGGTCCAGCAGCAAAGGGAAGCACCATCGTGGGGTGAAGCGGATCCTTCACTGTTCGAGCAAATCCGCCAGAGCGATCGATAACGGGCGCGAGCAACCAGTCGACTAGTTCGTCAATATCTGCAAAGGAGGCCATGTTCGCAGGTATCACATGAAGTTCTGCCCCGGGGGCTGCACAGGTGTTATACAACTCTCGATAGAACCCCAGGCGCTCTGGAGTTGCATGAGTGGTGGTACAAATCACCTTGGCTCCGCCAGCCAATAAGCGGCTCACAACTTCAACCGCAATCGATCCTGGAGATGCTCCTGTAATCAAAGCAGTTTCGGTGGAGAATGCATTCGCTGCCGAAGTTCTGCTCACACCGCGTAGCAGGTCAAGTTGGTCGGCAAAGGTCTCAGCCCACATGCTCGGCAGAATCCGCTGCTCGGCGATGAACTCATCAATTCGACTTTCATCAGCAGCAGTCTCTTCCGCTCCGCCAACAAACTGCTCAGCAGAGAGGTCTGTTGCGAGGACAGGTCGTTGAGCAGGTACCGGAACAACCCAAGGTTCTCCGCCGAGAATCTTTAGAAAGCGTGCTTCAGCGATCACATCGCCTCGCGCTGCCGCTCGAGTGGCAAACCACCGAGCCGAGGCTTGCACACCGGGGTCAACCTGATAGCGCGCCAACCGACCGGCCTCAGCATCAAGCTCGCTATGCAGCTCAGCATCTTGTTCAGCCCGTAACCCGGCATGGTGCAAAGCAACAATGTCATGACGCGCCATGCCCCACCATGACCGAAACACCACATGTCGCCGCGCATCAAAAGCAGGAGCAACTGCCGCTGCTCGACGCTCACCGTGCTCGGTTTCAAGCAGCGTCAAGCGATCCACAACCGAAGTGTCATCTTCCCCGACCGACTCCTCGGGCCCAGAAACTCGCCGCAACATCTCGCGGGCGGCATCTGCAAGCAAACCATCCGGACCGGCAATGCGCTGTTCGAGTGCCGTTACTGCTGCTGCATCTACTGCTTCGCCTGCGGCGGCAGTTACTCCAGGAGGACTCAGCACGAGCCCTGCATCATCGGCGGCTAGCTGAACCGCTGCATCAATGAGGTTCGCACCCGAGGTAGGCATGGGGTGCAGCCGACCCAAGGCTCCGCCACGGCCTGAGTCACCCTCTCGAGAGTCAGCTGCCAAGATCATGAGGACTCGCTCAGCCCAGCCAGTGCCCAAAGCCCAAAAATCAGTTACTCGGGCAGTCACATCGCGGGTCTTTATACGGCGGGGTCCCAGCACGGGTGCGAGCGCCGACTCACGAACCTCACGTAATACTGCTCCGGGAAATGAGTAGCGTTTTGATCGCGTCGCCAACTCAGAAGCGAGTTGAGCCAAGGGCAACTCCCGAGCACCATCCACTCCAGAGATCGTGAACTCTGCTCCAAGGTCCATCAGTATCTGATTTCGGCGCGAAGAGACCCCATCGACGAGGTCATCAATTGATTCTGTAGCCGAGAGCTGATCAATTCGGATTTTGCACAGGTGGGCGATCAAATGGCGCATCGCCTCGGCTGCATCCACCGCAGAATCCACAACAGGCCCTGCCACAACAGGCACGGTCACAACAGGCACTGTCTCGGGTGCAGGAAGTTCTGTCGACTTAGAGTCAAGGAGTTCCGACTCAGAATCAGCTTCAGTTTCTTCATCGGTGGCGAACACCTTTATGGAATCAGTCTCGATGTTTTGAACGCTGACTCGGCCAAACGTTCTGTCATCTAGGGCAAGAGTTCCTTTTGCCAGATTTGTTAACGTCGGAGCAACCCCAAGTCCGACTTCGATAACACGCTCGCAACCGAGACCTCCCGCAGACTGCTCGGTGAAGAGCAGGTCTTGAGTTTCGATCCATCTCACCGGAGAGGCGAACTGCCAGGCCAAAAGTTCTATCAACAACTCGCGACAGAGCAACCCAGAGTCAGCGCTCCACACGTGCCACTCAGTCAAAATCTTCTTCAGTACTGCCGAGTCGACGTAATCGCTCACCTGTTTCACATACCGACGCTCAAGACTGAACACCTCGGGAACCAAGTTGGGCACATAGCGTCCCACAAGCGCTGCCGGGTCAATTCGTTCAGGTAAGCAGCGAGCTAGGTGTTTGCGGAACTCACCGACTCCATCTACCAAAGCACTTGAGTGGAACGGCACGTCAATGCCCGGGACGTACACGAACGCTGGCCGAGACCCTGAGGGCGCAACGGCGAGCAGTTCTTGATCGAGCGCATCTAGCGCAGTCCCGGTTCCTGTCACCGCGTACTGCTTGTCACGCATGTTGAAGTTGACGATTTCAAGTGTCGAGTTGACCTGTTCGCGCACCCGAACGACGAGCGCCTCAATCTGTTGATGGTTCATCGCTAACAAATGTGGGCGAATCACTCCAAGGCGGAACTGCGAGTTGCCATCGGCATCTCGCGGCACTAACTGATGCATGGCCTGGCCACGCCGAAATACCAACTCCACCACGCTCTCGAGGCTCAGGACCTGGCCCAGAGCGGCAAGAGCGTTGTACTCCCCAACGGAGTGACCAGCAACGACTGCCCGTTCGTCAAACACTCCCCGTTCGCGCAGTTCAGCCACCTGCGCTGCAGCGAGTGCAGCCAAGGCAACCTGGGTGAACTGCGTCAGGTTCAGCACGCCTTGCGGATGACGATGTAACTCGCCGTCGGCGCTAATAATGCTGGGGTTCTCTCGCACAATTGCGAGAATTGAGAACCCAAGCTGTTCGCGCGTAAAGAGGTCGGCGCGGTCCCACACGTGTCGCGCTGCCGCTGAACGCTCATAGCCATCCATTCCCATACCAGGCTGTTGAATGCCCTGACCAGGGAAGACATACGCAGTGGGCGGCGGCAACAATTCTGCAGTCGCAATCAGCGCCGGCACGTGGCCGCCTTCTCTCTGTACAACCACGTTGATCTCAACGATCGTGCGCCCTGCGCGCAGTGCAGTTCTTGTCAGCGTGGCTTTGACTGCTTCTCCGGGCATCACGGGGGCAATGAACTTTGCGTGGAACTGAACCAGTCGCTCGCTGTCTCCGTTGCAGCCAAACTCGATCGCTGCACGTTGAGCAATTGCCGAGGTCCAGGCGCCGTGAACAATTGGCCCATCAAGGCCAGCAAGAAGCGCAATTGCTCGCGAACGATGTAACGGATTGTGATCTCCCGAGAGAGCAGCAAAACTTTCCATGCTGATCGGCGCGCAGATTTCTAAACTGCCAAGTGTTCGGCGCGGCGTGTCGTGAATCTCAGGAGACGTCAGCGAGCCTGATTCAACTTTGGCAGCGAACGAGGCATTCAGATGAGCCAGCTCACGAACACCGCGCAACAAGAATCCACCGGAAATTCGCAAGAGCACGGGCTCATCACTGCCAGCGGGCGAGCCCGCTACGGCACCACGTCGAACCTCGGCAACCGTATCCACCCGAGTACCTAGCTCATGATCAGAAATCTCACAGACCCGTGCGCGAACCGTGAGATCACCATCAAGCGCGCGAATTTCGGACAGGTCTCCAAGAATGCTGACCTGATGTTCAAGATGCACGAGATCTAGCAAACTCCCAACAATTTCGGGTGCCCCGAGCGTTGCAAAAACTGCAGGCCACACCACTGCAAGCCATGCATCAGGCAGTTCTCCTGCCGTTTCGGCCTGCACAAGTCGTGCATATGCGGCGCGACGACGCAGGTCTGAGGACACCTCGAGAGTTATCTCTGAACCGAGTGCCACCACGGGGATGTCGGTCCGAATCAGAACTTTGCGCAGCAACTCATCGAGTGCTTCTACCCGTGCCGCTGAATCCAACTGCAACACATCCACACCGTTATGGCTCCGATGCTCGAACCGGAGTTCAACTGAGTCCTGAGCGTCAGCCATTGGCTGCTGCGGAAGTTCTGCGCTAGGTAAGTGCACCGACATGTGGTCGGGGACCCGCTCGCCATAGCCAGCAAGTGCTGGGAAAGACAGCGTCAGCGTAACGGTCTGAGCATCTGCAGACTTGCGCTCTCCAACATGCAAGACAACATGTTCCAAGCTACTCAGCACGCAAGTTGCTTGAATGATCCGACCGTCGGCCTCGGTTGAAAAACTCCAGTCCTCGACCGTACCGAAGGCGTGTACTGGGTTGGGCAGGATTCGGCCATCCATCAGCACCGTTTTGGCTTCAAGTAGTGCCGCTGCAGGGCCTGTCAGCTCTGCGGTACTACCCCGGCGGAGCAAGCGGTCAACGGGTTCAGCAAGTTGGCCCAGTGCAGTCAAATGATCAATCACATGCGCTTCAAACCCACCAAGAATTTCTGCGATGGGCTCATCAATGACAGCGATTCCGCCTACTGCGGCTGGCCCGGGAATCACGAGAACCGAATCGGCATCAAAGTCGGGGTGTTGTGCCTGCCAGAGCGAGTCGGATTGATACCAACGGCGAACATCTGCATCTATCACCGGCACAAACGGCACCGGCTTGCCGGGCTGCTTGCAAATAAACAAGAAATAGCCAGGATCCGCTGGGTGTAACTGCGTCTGCCCCAAGAGCGGGTAATCGGATAGCAATCTAGCAATCGCGACAGAGGGATCATCCACCGAGCTTGAGTCTGAAAATCGGGTCGGAATCCGCCCCGACTCACGGGGATCTAAACGAGCCTCTGCGCGTTGAAGCAAAGCAACAAAGCGTTCGCGATGTGAAGGGTCTAGCCAGCGGCCGTCCTCATACCGGCCCTGGCGCCCACGAGCAGTGAGCTGCACAAAGCGAACCAGGAACTGCTCGTAGGTCATCTCTGAGGGATCACCAAAATAGGGCTTCGCGGTCAGTTCTAATGCCGCAATAATCTCTAACTTTCTTCCAGCAACTGCCTTTGCATCTCCGGCTACTTCGTCAAGCAACGCAGCGCAGCGAGAGGCAGAGTTATGCAGAAAATGGATATCAGCATCAAGACCTGAACGACCCGAGGTGACTGACCCGGCTACCTGCTCAGGCAGCACAAAACCATGCGTTCCACCTGAAGAGTTCGTTCCTTGTGCACGCCGCAGAGCCTCCTTCACCCCCGCTGTGGCAGTAGCTTCTTGCGCTGCCATGGTGACGGTCCCGAGTAACACGGCGTCCACTGGCATGGGTACACCCACATGCGGCAACGACCATGTGCCGGTAAGAAACTCGGTGGCAGACTCGGGAGTGCCAATCCCGCCACCCACACAAACAACAATGTTGGGCTGATCGCGCAACAAGTGATAGCTAGCAAGTAGCAGATCTTCAAGTGATTCCCAAGAGTGATGACCACCCGCAGTCCCTCCCTCGACATGAACAAATACGTTGTGGTGAGGGGCTGCAGCGGCAATGGCGACTACCTGACGGATCTGCTTCAACGTGCCGGGCTTGAAGGCATTCAACCAAATGCCAAGTTCGGCGAGTTCATCTAGGAGTGCCACTGCATCTTCAGTAGCGGGAATACCTGCAGAGATGGTGACACCGCAAATCGGAGCCCCGGCGCGGCGCGCAGCCTGAACGAGTCGCGTTCGGCCCAGATGTAAGCCCCACAAGTACGGGTCAAGATGCAGCGCATTGAACACAACTTCCTGCCCCGGCACTAAGAGCTCAACTAGCTCGCGAATTCGCTCGGCAAATACTGCTTCAGTTACCTGGCCTCCACCCGCAAGCTCAGCGCAAAATCCTTGGTTTGCTGCTGCAGCCACAATGCCAGCATCAACCGTGGTTGGGGTCATGCCGGGAAGAACCATCGGTGATCGTCCCGATGCCTTCGTAAAGAAGTTTTCAAGTCGACGTGAGCCATCTGGCAGGGTCACAACTCGAGGTGCATAAGCAGAGTAAAGCTTGGGCGTACCCTCAGACGCAGCCCCAACGGTCACAAGTTCCCTTCGCCCCTTTTCAGTAGCTAACGCGACAACTCGTGTCGAGGTTCCACGGCAGGCTTGTGCCGAGAGTTTCGCAATGCCATCCGAGGGACCAAGATCAAGAATCCAGTCGGCCGCTGCAAATCCAAGTGAGCCCTCTGACAGTCGCACTGCGGTTCGGTCCCAATAACCCGGGCGGGTCAACATCGCTGCTGTCAGCTCACCAAGCAGATCAGGGGTGGGACCTGTAGCAACCGGCGCCTGACTCTGGCCAAGCACACGCGGACCATCAGGGGTCACCAGAGCAACAACGCCGCTCGGCGCAGGAAGCACAATGCCGAGCTGGCGTGCTTGGCTCACCACTTCAGCGCGCACCGATTCCAGCATGGGGTGATGACACGGTGAGCTCACAGCAAGTGGCTCCCAGCTAAACTTGGCTGCAGTTGGGGTCAGGGCAAGTTGCGCCAACAGGTGCTGATGCGCAACTCGCAGAGCTTTCGGAGACCCAGAGATAACGGCGCGGAAGGCTCCATGATGGAGTCCGATACGTACCTCGTTTGCGGGCCCAAGCGAGCCTGTTCTGGAAGAGTTCAAGTCGTCCAATAGGGCCTGTAGGCGATCAACTCGAATTCCGCTCACCGCCACCATCGGAGTTTCAGCTTCTGGACTTGCGTGGAGCGCAGCCCCAAGCGCCCCAGCCGATACTGCCTGCTCGCAGGTTCCCGACAGTTGCCCAAGCAGTACTGCCATCTGCAAAAATGGCTGAAGTAAATCTTGTTGCTCCAATCCATCGGGCTGAGCCGCCACTGCCGCTGCTGCAAGTAGTCCACCCGAATGACCAGTAGCTGCCAGCACCGAACCGGCTTGCACAGCTTGCGAAAGACCATCCTCCCAAGCCTCGCGGTAGCAGAGCAACTGCGTGAGCAACACTCCGGGGAGTGACAGTGGCAGCGCAGCAAGTTCACCAGCGCTTGGCCGCGAGGCTCCAGCTTGTATCCATTGCAGCGGAGCAAAGCTACTGCTCGCACCACCAAGGTCGCGTATGGCTGGCTCGGCTGCATACTCGGCAATCAGTTCTGCCCATGCAAGTGCTCGAGGCCGGATCCAACTCCGTCGTAACAGAAGTGCGTCAAGGTCGTCCCACCATCGCCAACCTTGCCCAGCAAAACTCAATGCTGCCGTAGCTGTTCCTTGAGCAAGATCATGCGCCAGCGAGCCGACCACTGGATTGCGAGTTGAACCAACAGGCGCATCAAAATTTGGAAAGTCAATCTGGGTTGAACTGGGTTCATTCGAACCAAAGTTCGGAGAGTCGAACCGTGGCGGTAGTGACGACACCGACATATGCATGCTCCTAATAAGTCATGAGTTTCTTGCGGAAGGGGGCGTCCGCATGTGCATGGGACCAGAGTCTGAGCTAGCGGTTACGTGAATCACCTAAGTTTCCGCGCGGTAACCACAAGTTTCCGCGCGGTAACCGAACGTGGGTTCCCTCTTCTTAAAGTTTGCTCATTACGGGAGTACCTTTACGAGGTGTTCAACAACTCACAAGACATCCCAAGCGTCACGGACAATTGGGTAGCGCGCGATGCCGAAGTGGTGTGGCACGGGTTTACACAGATGGCTACATATGCGAGCAACTCGCCCATCATCGTGGAGCGCGCCGAGGGCCGAGAACTCATTGATGTAGATGGTCGCCGCTATCTCGATGCGATCAGTTCGCTCTGGGTGACCACGCTTGGGCATCGAGTCCCCGAGCTTGATGCGGCGCTTCGTGCACAGATTGACCTTGTTGCACACTCAACTCTTTTAGGCAACGGCAATCGAACCACCATCGAGTTTGCCGAGGCGCTCGCAAAAGTTGTTCCCGTCAAGCAGCCACATTTTCTGTTCGCATCAGATGGTGCCGCAGCTGTCGAGCAGGCTCTCAAGATTGCATTTCAGTTTTGGACGAACCAGGGAATTACCAGTCGCCAGAGCTACCTAGCTTTTGGGGGCGCGTATCACGGAGACACACTGGGATCGCTTTCTGTTGGGGCAGGCGGATTTGGAACCGAGATTTTTGACCCACTCCGCTTTGGGGTACTCCGCGCCCCGGGCTTCGAAGACCCAAACTGCATCCCGGTTGCATGCGCGCTCATTGCCGAACACGCTAACGAGCTTGCCGCAGTCATTATTGAGCCGTTAGTGCAAGGCGCTGCGGGAATGCAGATGCGGCCGGCTGCAGAGTTCGCTGCTCTTGGCCAGGCCTGTGCAGAACACGATGTCTTACTGATCTGCGATGAGGTTGCCACTGGCTTTGGTCGCACTGGAACGATGTTTGCAAGCGAGCAATGCGGGTTGCATCCAGATCTGATGGCCATTGGAAAAGGCATTACGGGCGGCTATCTTCCGCTCGCAGCCACAGTTGCTAACGAACGGGTGTACCAAGCATTTCTAGGAGAAGACCTTGGTGAACGCACCTTGTATCACGGCCATTCCTACAGCGGGAATCCGCTAGCCGCTGCAGTTGCCTTAGCGCACCTTGAACTCTTTACATCCCTCGATGTACTCACCAACGTCAATGAACGGGCCGCTCAACTTGAGCAGTTGCTTGATCAACACATCGCAGGTTTGCCTGTTGTGCGAAGCATCCGTCAACAGGGCCTCATGGTGGGTGTTGAACTTGCCCCGCCAGAGGGAGCAGTTCGCTGGGGTCGAAAAATCACTGCAGAATCGGTCTCGCGTGGCGTGCTCATCAGACCGCTCGGCGATGTCATGGTGCTGATGCCAATTCTGACCAGCACCGCCGAAGAGATCACTCGCATTGTGTTGACGCTTGCTGAATCGATTGCGGCCGTGGCCCAGACAGAGCAGCAGCATCTTGAGAGCAGCCGAGTTGAGAGCAGCCAAGTTGAGAGCAGTCAGGATCAACCAGCAGATGAGTGACCGCTGGCAGGAACTCATTGCTCAACGTAATGCTGCTACTCATGCGGCAGGTCGGTGGCGAAGTATCCGCACCCTTGACTCTGGCCAGCCAGTGACGGCGATCCGTTCAACAGGCCAAGCAGTTGTGAGCTTCTCCTCGAATGACTACTTGGGGTTGAGTCAGCATCAGCGAGTAGTCCAAGCTGCCCAACTAGCTCTGGATGACTACGGGGTCGGGTCAGGGTCCGCCAGATTGATCGTGGGCAGCCGGGCCGTTCATGATCAGATGGAATCGGCTCTTGCTGCGTGGACAGAGCGAGAGGCAGCGCTGCTCTTCCCAACAGGGTTTCAGGCAAATATGGGAGTGATCGGTGCGC
>Ga0194041_10000504_pt1 | contig 15747 bp, 14 predicted proteins | sample JunL449m_MetaG_FD_160082 | JGI IMG/M metagenome (GOLD analysis project Ga0194041, IMG submission 160082) | Anoxic zone freshwater microbial communities from boreal shield lake in IISD Experimental Lakes Area, Ontario, Canada - Jun2016-L442-9m | ecosystem: Environmental > Aquatic > Freshwater >...
ACATGAGGCGAAAGATCACGTGTAATTCCGGCTCGTAATCCAGCGTCTCGCACAACGTGCCACGCCTTTTGTCGATTTAATCTCTTTCCGCGATTAGTCAAAAAGACAGCATCGCGATCAGTGCCACGTGACCACACCTCAGGGACCAATTGAACACGACCAGCACTACCGATGTACTCCCGAAGTCGTTCTTCAGCAATTCGACCGAACGGCACCACACGTTCTTTTGAACCTTTCCCAAACAAACGCACCACACGAGACGATAAATCCACATCATCAAGATTTAGATCGCACGCTTCGGATATTCGCGCTCCGGTGGCGTAGAGGAATTCAACAAGCGCCCTGTCGCGCAACTCTGCAGCCGAGTCTCCCACCATTGCTTCCAGCAGCGCATTGACCTCATCCATACTTAAAGGTTTGGGCACACCACCAGGAACCTTTACTCCCTCAATTCTTGCAGTCGGGTTATCTCTTCGTCTTTCCTCGGCAAGTAGAAAATTGTGCATCATACGTATTGCTGCAAGCCTGCGTGCCGTACTTGCATTGGCATCTCCCGACGCCTGCAATACACGTACGTATTCCTCGACTTCTGCTTCTCGCACAGTTAAGAGACTCTTCTTCGATTGACTGAGAAATTCCACGTATCGAGCCAAGTCGCGCCGATAATTCGAGATGGTATTAACTGCACGTCCGCGTTCAACGGCCATCCATCGAAGGAACTCCTCGACGAGTTCCGTATCTCGTTCAGACGTGGAGTTCTTTGACATCGATCACAATCCGAGATCATGAAATCGTCGAGCAGCCAACAAAATTCCGACTGAACTCTTGGCATCGGTCAGTTCTCCACGATCCACCATGGACAATGCCTCAGAAAATGGGATTACCAACACTTTCATTTCCGATTCTTCAGGCCCTTCAGGCGCTGAGCCTCCTGCGACAACATCACGAGCGATGAATAATTCCAGAACAGAATCAGTTACACCGGGAGACGACAAGCAGGAACCCAAATACTCAACCGTTCGTGGTACATACCCAGTTTCTTCGGCAAGTTCTCTCCACGCAGTTCGCGCTGGGTCCTCTCCCTCGACATCTCGCATTCCTGCAGGAATTTCCAGTACATAATCATCAAACGAGGAGCGGTACTGAGACACAAGAATGATCTGATTGTCAGGAGTGAGGGCAACTACGCCAACAGCGCCCGGCGTACTGACATATGTACGCTCAAACTCATCGCCTCGTGGTCCGCGAATAGTGCGACGCAAAAGACGAAACATCGCCCATGAATGAACCACTTCAAGTGCGGTCGTTGCAAAACCCTTATGGTCGCTTTGGTTCACGTTCTCATTCAGGCTGATTGTGCAACTGTGGTACTAGCGCTACGAGCGAGGCGCTTCTCGCGATGTACCAAGGAAGCTGCAATCAGTTCTCTGAACAACGGATGCGGACGATCTGGACGACTCTTGAACTCGGGATGAGCCTGTGTACCCACCCAGTACGGATGGTTCTCCATCTCAATGAACTCAACGAGACGCTTGTCAGGAGAGGTGCCACTGCACAAAAATCCGCTCTCTTCAAAACGAGAATGGTAGTTGTAGTTGAATTCGTAACGATGGCGATGGCGCTCACTGACGACCGTTTCACCATACGCCTCTGCCACTTTTGTACCAGGCTGCAACACTGCGTAATACGCACCAAGACGCATCGTGCCGCCCTTCATGGTGACATCACGCTGATCCACCATTAAGTCGATAACGGGATGTGTAGTCGATGGATCAAATTCTGTGCTGTTTGCATCAGCCATGCCAAGAACGTGTCGGGCATATTCAATTGTCATCACTTGCATACCAAGGCAGAGGCCTAAGCATGGAACCAGATTTTCGCGCGAGTACGCAGCTGCGGCGATCTTTCCTTCAATACCTCGAGGGCCGAAACCGCCGGGAATCACCATTCCGTCGAGCGAGTCAAGACGACCAGATGCCAGAAGACCTTCAACATCTTCTGCTTGAATCCAATCAATCTCCACTTTGGCTCCGTGATGGAAACCAGCATGCTTCAAACTTTCAACAACAGAGAGATACGCATCTTGCAGTTCTACATATTTTCCGATGAGACCTATCTTCACAGGCTTTACAGAAGCGTCAACTTGTGCAACAAGTTTTTCCCATGAAGACAAATCAACAGCACTATCGAGGCGCAATATGTCACAAACAACCGTGTCGAGGCCTTCATCATGAAGCACGAGTGGAAGTTCATAAATGTTGCCGACATCAGCAGCATTAATAACTGCATTGGTGTCAACGTCGCACATGTGTGAGATCTTTCGCTTCAAACCACTACTCAGTGGTTCTTCACTACGGCACACAATGACATCGGGCTGAATACCCCGTGAACGCAATTCAGTAACGCTGTGCTGAGTTGGCTTCGTCTTTTGCTCACCGCTCGGGCCGATAAATGGCACAAGAGTGACGTGCAAGTAACAAACATTGTCTCGGCCTGCCTCGTTGCGAAACTGTCGTATTGCCTCAAGAAACGGCAGAATCTCGATGTCTCCCACTGTTCCGCCGACTTCTGTAATCACAACATCAGTGTCATCTGTAGCTATGCGGCGAATTCGGCGTTTGATTTCATCAGTGATGTGAGGAATTACTTGAACAGTTTTGCCCAAGTAGTCACCGCGGCGTTCAGCAGCTAGGACAGCCTGATAAATAGAACCAGTTGTTGCGTTCGAACTGCGAGTGAGATTTTCGTCGATGAATCGTTCGTAGTGACCAAGGTCGAGGTCTGTCTCGCCACCATCGTCTGTAACAAACACTTCGCCATGTTCGAATGGGTTCATCGTGCCTGGGTCTACGTTGATGTATGGATCAAGTTTTTGCATTGTGACGCGAAGGCCACGCATCTTAAGCAGACGACCAAGAGAAGAAGCAGTGAGACCCTTACCGAGGGAACTTGCAACGCCACCTGTCACGAATATGTGCTTTGGCATTGAGACTCCCGCCGACGTAATTGCTAACGGAAGAACAGCCTAATCGGTCAGAGCCCTCAGGAGTGAAACCGCTACGACGAGCGCTGAGAACGCTTCTTTTGCCCGCCGAGCTTCTCCAATAAGTCGCGGGCATGGGCAGTGGCTGATTCATCGGCAACTCCACCTGACAGCATTCGGGCGATTTCGGATGCTCGCTCACTTTCAGCCACACGAATGGCTGCTCCGAAAGTTTTCCCGCCTTTGACAGACTTAGAGACAGCTACCTGACCGTGAGCAGATGCAGCGACCTGCGCGAGGTGAGTGACAGCGATGACTTGATGATCACTGCCGAGTTCGCGCAATGCAGTGGCGACGGCCACAGCAGCTTCTCCGCCTATTCCTGCATCAACTTCGTCAAAGACCATGGTGGCTGGATCTCCGGTAAGTACCAGGCGTAATGCCAACATGACTCTGGCTAGTTCCCCGCCACTGGCGACCTTTGCAATTGGTTGAGGCGCACTGCCTGGGTTTGCAGCAAGCATAAAAACAACTGACTCACCTGCCGGATCAGACTCGATGTCTCCTACTGCCACTTGGACTGTCGCATTTGGCAGCGCTAACTGGCGTAATCGTTTCTGCACCGCCGTTGCCAGCTTCGGAGCTACCGCCCGTCGTGCGTTGCCCACTTCTTTTTGACAGACCACCAAGTGACGCAAGGCCACTGCCTTTGCTTTTTCCAGTTCAGTGACGCGTTCGGCATAACCGGTGAGTTCGTCAAGCCTCTCGCGAGCTTCAGCCCCAAAGGCCATGACATCAGATAACGAGTCACCGTATTTGCGCATCAGGTCACGAAGTGATTGCCGACGCACACGAATTTCCTCAAGACGGGCAGGGTCGTGTTCAGATCCCTCTGCTGCGTCGCGCACAGTGTCGGATACATCTTTCGCCTCTGCCGCCAACGAACGAATCCGTTCAGACAAGGCAGGCAACGACGTAACCGGAGCGATGGCCGAGACTGCTTGACCGAGAAGGTCAACCACTGCTCCATCGTCTGACAACAGCGACACAATTCTTTGCAAAGATTCCTGATGGCGAACGACGTCAGTCAACATGTCTTCTTCTTGAGACAACTGCGCGTCTTCATCGGGATTAGTAATCTGACTTGACTCAATTTCATCGCATTGGAACTGCAGCAGGTCAATTTCGCGAACTCGAGATTTCTCATCGCCACCAAGTGCTGCCAAATTTGCGTCAATGTGAGTAACTGCTTCGCGAGCCGTCTGCAGTTCAGTAGTGCTGACATTGCCAAATTGATCAAGAGAATTGCGTTGTGTCGCCAGAGACAAAAGACGCTGATGAGCGTGTTGCCCATGAATGTCAACCAATTCGTCGCCGATTTCAGCAAGCGACGCAACGGTGGCCATTCTGTCGTTGATGTACGCACGGCTACGACCTTCACGGTGAAGAACACGACACAATATGGTCTCTACCTCACCCGAAGCAGTCTTCGTAATAAACCGTGCCTCGACACGAGCCTCTTCTGCCCCGTCACGAATGACGGACACATCAGCTCGCCGACCAACAACCAAGTTGATGGCCTCAACCAGCATGGTTTTTCCTGCACCTGTTTCACCCGTGAATGCAGTGAATCCCTTGTCGAAAGAAACGCGGACATTTTCAATGATGCCCAAGTTCTCAATTGAAAGTTCAACAAGCATTATCGATCAGACAACCCAAATTTAGATTTCAACGTTTGATGAAATCGTTGTTCTTTAAATCTCACAAATCGAGCAACTTCCCGTGCGGCGCGCACTTCAACGACATCTCCTGGTCGAAGTGTGTGCACGAGTTCTCCGTCAGTGGCAACATTTACTGACCGATGACCCAAAATCTCGATTCGGACCAACTCTTGCGGATCAAGAACCATCGAACGATCAAACAACATGTGCGGAGACACCGGCGTCATCAAAATGGCGCGCAAACGAGGCGACAAGATTGGCCCTCGGGCAGACATTGAATAGGCGGTCGAACCAGTTGGTGTCGCAAGAATCAAGCCATCGGCTGCGTATGTGGTGAATGACGCTTTATCAATGTCGACCCCAAGGCGAACCGTATGCCCAGCCTCAGATTTCTCAATCACAACTTCATTCATAGCGAGATGATTTGTGAGACGCGCCCCCTTGGCCCACATGGACACTTCCAAAAGCATGCGATCGTCGTAGTGGTATTCACTACCTTCTTTGCCGTTATGCCATACATCTAGTGCTTCAATCACGTCATCAACTTCAACAACCGCCAAGTAGCCCAACTGCCCCAAGTTGACTCCGATTAACGGAACCACTCGACCATTCAAGGCATGAACTGATCGAAGCATGGTGCCGTCGCCGCCAATTGAGACAACAACATCAACGTCACCTACATCACCGCTAGTGACAACCGACGAACCAAGAGATGCGACATCAGAGTCATCGACGATGACCTCATACCCATGAAAGCTGGCCCAACCAATGACGCGACCAGCAACTTCAAGAGCATCCGGGCGAAAACGATGGACAGCTAAACCGAGGCGACTCATGACTCACAACTTACGTAACGGGTGGAGCATTCCACGTACATTAAGAATTCAGTGTTGCCTTCAGCGCCTTTTATGGGCGATTCAATGACGCCAATCACGTTCCCACCTAGGCCTACCACGGCATCGCGCACGGTGTCGCAGGCTTCCTGGTGGATATTTGGGTCGGTAATGACTCCCTTTCCGCGAGCAACTTCTATTCGTCCAGCCTCGAACTGGGGCTTCACCAGTAACACCATTGCGGGGGTCTCAAACCCCACCTCGTGCGATACCGATTCAAAAAACGCTGGCAACACTTTGGTGAGAGAAATGAACGACAGATCTGCAACCAATAACGAGCAGGGATATGGACAATCGTCTGCTACCAAGTCTCGAACATTGACTCCATCACGCCAGTCGACCCGTGGGTCTGATTTCATGTGTTCATGAAGTTGATTACGACCAACATCGACTGCAAAAACTCGACGTGCACCGCGTTGTAAAACGCAGTCAGTAAAACCGCCAGTGGAAACTCCAGCATCAAGCACAGATCTGCTTTCAACCGAGATGCCAAAATTGTCGAGTGCATGTTCTAGTTTTTCTCCGCCTCGACTCACGAACCGACGCTTGATGAGCACTTCAATGGGTTCCCCAGGGGCAACCATCCGCGATGTCTTTTCAGCTATGACTCCACCGACAGTGATGTTGCGTTCATCAATCATGCGCGCAGCGTGGGATCGACTTTCTGCTAATCCCCTTTTCACAAGGGCGGCATCAAGTCGCATACGCATTCTTTGAGCGTACTGCTCGGCCCTTCACTCCTTGAGCAAGATTTCGGCAACAGTAGACAAATCAGCTGCCACGATGTCAGCGTCGCTGCCATCAGCTGACGCCATCACTCCGCTGAGCACCAGGGCAAAGCGAGCTCCCAGTATTCGAGCAAATCCTCCGTCGGTATCTGATCTGTCACCAATCATCACCATTTCTTCAGGCTGCACATCGCCACATAATTGACGAACAAGTTGCGCCATCGGTCCGTACGGTTTCCCCGTCACGGTCGGCGTTACTCCTGATGCTTTTTCAATTGCGGCCAGAATCGCACCTCCACCGGGTACCGGTCCGTTTGGTGTTGGGTACGTCGGATCATCATTCGATCCAATCAGAACTGCACCACCACGAACTGCAGTCAGCGCATCAGTCAGGACCTGATAATCAAACTCTCGGTGAAAACCAACGACAACGGCATCAAACGGACCGTCGGCCATAGGTTCGCGATATGCCACAACTACGACACGGGCAACACGAGACACTTCTTCAATCAACCCGCTCCCACCGCACACCAGTACTCGCCACTCAGACTTGATGGCTGTGGCTGCTGACATCGCTGAGGTCACAATGTCGCCTTCGGCCAAGATTCCAATTGAGCCCAAGGCTGCTACTTGCTCGTCATATGTTGAAAAAGAGTTATTCGTCACAAAGATGACACGAACACCAGCTTCGCGCAGAGACTCGATGGCTCTCACAGATCCAGGAATTGGTTGATGGGCGAGCCAGACCACCCCGTCGAGGTCACACAACACAACTTTTGGGGACACGGTTTTGCGCATAGTCATTAATCCTGCCACGCTTTACCCCATGCCCCGCTTTGAACCTTTTGCTGCTCTTCGATATTCCACCAAGGGCTCGACCGACATCACAGCCGTCACATCTGCTCCCTACGACGTATTCGATGAAGATCGACGAGCCGAGTATGCAAAATCAGACCCCCACAACATTGTTCTCCTCGACTACCCCATCAATGCCGACGGACCGTCGCGCTATCAACTCTCAGCTGACCGTCTCAATGAATGGCGCGCGAGCGGACACATCGTTTCTGATGATTCAGCGACCTTTTCTATTTATCGAATGACATTCACCGACGAAGGTGGCACTACGCGCACAACTGTCGGCGTTATCGGCGCACTTGAAGTTGTGGATGAGGGCGCTGGCGGAGTTCTTCCACACGAACGCACTACTCCAAAAGCAAAAACTGACCGTCTCGATCTCACCATTGCAACTCATGCGAATCTCAGCCCTGTATGGGGACTCTCACTGACTCACGGTCTCACCGCAGCACTAAACGAACCGGGCGAACGTGTGGCGCAATGCACCGACGAAGAAGGTGTGCACCACGTCCTTGAACGCGTTTCGGATCCTGCGCGCATTGCAACCATTTCACGTCTCGTCTCAGAAAATCCCGTGCTCATCGCAGACGGACATCATCGATACGCCATCAGCCGCACCTTTAGAGACCAAAGCCGTACAGCGGGCAACCCTCCAGGTGCCGAGCTCACCATGACGTACGTTGCTGAACTGGTTCAAGAGCAACTCAGTGTCGCTGCGATTCATCGTTTGTATGACATCGACAATGCAGCGTTGCTATCCGCCCTCGCCGCCCATTACAACACCTCAGATGCAGGACGCGTTGGCACGCACACCATCAGCGACATGGACACTCGCGGTTCACTGTGCCTCGTCGCGCCTGACGGCACTGGCACATTTCTCACGCCACGGTCTGAGACTTTCGATGCTGTACGCGACATGGACAGTGCTCGCCTTGAACACGCTCTTCGCAATACAGAACATTCCGTTACGTACCAGCACGGAGTGACAGAAGTAGTCGGCAAGCTTGCAGCAGGCGTTGCTGCATCCGCCATTCTGATTCGGCCAGTGTCATTAACCGAAATTCGTCGCACTGCCGACACGGGCGAACTCATGCCACCAAAGTCAACGTTCTTTACGCCAAAACTTCGCACCGGAATGGTGATGCGCGACCTTAACTAGTTAGCTAATAGACGCTGCATAGATTGATGCAATCGAAGCACCAATCGCAGTATTGAATTCTGTTTCAGACTGCTGAGCAGACAGACCTTCAGTCAATGCGCGAGAGAAACTCGCAATAACGCCTTTGTTGCGACTGAGGCGAGCGTTTGCATCATCACGTGAGTATCCACCTGACAACGCAACAACACGAAGAACACTCGGATGAGCAACAAGCTCGTCAAAAAATCCGTCAGTCTCTGGAAGAGTCAACTTAAGCATCACTGGCTGATCGGCTGGTTGTTTGTTCAGCTCAGCAAGAAGAGCAGCCTTCAGCAACACTTCGGCTTCTGCTTTCTGAGGGCTATTGATATCGACTTCAGGCTCAATAATCGGAATCAGACCTGCACGCAGAATTTGACGACCCACTTCAAATTGTTGAGCCACCACTGCTGTTATTCCATCGGCATTTGCCAACTTGATCACTGACCGCATCTTGGTACCAAATACGCCCTTCTTCAGCGCACGAGCAAGCAGGGCGTCTAGGTCTGGATTTGGCTTCATGATTTGCACTCCATGCGCTTCGTCAGCCAAGCCTTTATCAATCTTCAAAAACGGAATGACGTGTTTTTTGTTCCATAAGAATTCGGCACTACCCATGCCGCCGATCTCGCGGTCCATGGTTCCTTCAAACAAGATTGCTCCCAGAACACGGTCTCCGGTGAACTCTGGACTCTCCACCATGCGGCTACGCATTGCGTGGATGACATCGAACATCTCTGCTTCATTTGAATACGCAGTTTCTTGTACCCCGTACAACAACAAAGCCTTTGGGGTGCTTCCACCGCTCTGATCGAGTGCGGCGATAAAACCTTTTCCGTTGCGCATTTGCGCGAGCTGCTCTTGATTCATTCGACAACACCTTTCATCGAGTCCCGACCGCAGTAATTGCTGATGCACAAGGCACATTCGGGGGCGATGTCAATAGTAGTCAGATTTCAAGATCTGCTGAAAGATTCTCCAGTATTCGAGACACGGTTTTGCGCACATTTGCTCGACGACGCATAGAAATCACTTGGTCAGCGAGCACTTCAGTTCTGCTGGTGACTCCGGCACCGGACCGAAAAAAGCGACGTCGAACAATGCCCACTACGCAGACGTTGTCGCCCACGTGAGTTGTGTCACATTCTCCAGCAGATGCAATAGGCACAGAAATTCGGCCCTCTTCCACATGAGTTGCCATATCGAAACTCGATACGACCTCCCCCGTTTGAAGGGTGCGCTGAACGGGAGGCGATGTCACTTCGCCGACGAGTATGACCACATTGACACCATCGGTATCAATGTCTGTTGTTGCAGTAACCATGTACTTCTCCTAGTTGTTACTAGGAATGTGTGCATTACGCGCCCAGAGTGGAAAGTCTTTCTGCAACATCAACAAAGCCAGGATCAATAGCGGCAATTCGCTCGAAAAACTGACGAGCCTTAATCACATTGCCTTCTTTGTCATATAAATCTGCAATCACAAACCACTGACGCAGGTGGTACTCAGATGGTCGATTCATATCGCCCGATGCCTTTTCCATTAACGCAAGAGCTTCAGTAATTTGGCGACGGTCAGCCATAGAGCCAGCCATGACGATGCGACCTTCAGCCATCAACTCTGGGTGAGGTGATGCTTCCAGGAGCTCTTGCCAATACTTCTCGACCATTTGATGTTCACCGAGTGCACGATGACAATCGGCAATCACTGCGTGGTTGAAAATCCAATCAGGATTCAATTTCAATGAAGCTTCAAATTCAACAAGTGCACGCTTCCATTGACCGGCGCGATACAGGCACAAGCCAAGCATCTCTCGAACAGCTGCCACTTCTGAATATTCACGCGACATTGGATTAAGAATCTTGCGTGCATCGTCATAACGGTGCGCTTCAAAAGCTTGCAATGCAGCGTCATAACGCTTCAATGCTCGCGGTGATGCTTTCGATCCAAGAGCTTTTTCGAACTGATCTACTACAGAGTCAAGAGCACGAACTTCTTTGCGTCCGCCTTTTTGTGGACGACCAGTTCCTTTTGAACGAGGACCAAAACTCGGAGCTTTACGTGCAGGACGAACAGAACCTTCGTCTACCCAGTCTTCACGAGAACGCTCGGGCGGCAATGACATTTCGCCACTTGTGCGACGCTCGCCAATACGACCTTTGACTTCATCAGAACGTTCTTGTGCGGCAGTACGCGGAGGACGCGAATCACGATCAAACCTGCGAGGACGATCATCGCGGTCACCACGAGGTGGACGCGAATCACGATCAAAACTGCGAGGAGGACGCGAGTCACGATCGAATGAACGAGGCCTGTCATCACGATCACCACGCGGCGCTCCACGAGGAGCATCACGATCAAACCTGCGAGGACGATCATCACGGTCACCACGAGCGGGACGCGAATCGCGATCAAAGCTGCGAGGAGGACGAGAGTCACGATCAAACGAACGAGGCCTGTCATCACGATCACCACGCGGCGCTCCACGAGGAGCATCACGATCAAACCTGCGAGGGCGATCATCACGGTCACCACGAGCGGGACGCGAATCGCGATCAAAGCTGCGAGGAGGACGAGAGTCACGATCAAACGAACGAGGCCTGTCGTCACGATCTCCCCGAGGCGGACGTGAATCACGATCGAAACTACGTGGTGGACGAGAGTCACGATCGAAACTGCGAGGAGGACGCGAGTCACGATCGAATGAACGAGGCCTGTCATCACGATCACCACGCGGCGCTCCACGAGGAGCATCACGATCAAACCTGCGAGGACGATCATCGCGGTCACCACGAGGCGGGCGCGAATCACGATCAAAACTGCGAGGAGGACGAGAGTCACGATCAAACGAACGAGGCCTGTCATCACGATCACCACGCGGCGCTCCACGAGGAGCATCACGATCAAACCTGCGAGGGCGATCATCACGGTCACCACGAGCGGGACGTGAATCGCGATCAAACCTGCGAGGAGGACGGTCGTCTCCCCCACGAGAATCTCCGCGAGGCGTACGTGAAAAACCGCCGGGACGAGAATCGCCAGAGCGACGTGGACCTGACCCTCTATCGGGGCGGTCTGAGTTGCTTGGACGTTCAGACATAGGCAACAAGTGTAGGGAGCGCAAATGCGAATTAATCCGGAAATGCAAACAACCCCGGCCGAAGCCGGGGTTGTTTATCGAAAAATTTCGGCGACGTCCTACTCTCCCAGGGGGTCTACCCCCAAGTACCATCGGCGCTGACAGGCTTAACTGCCGTGTTCGGAATGGGAACGGGTGTGACCCTGTCGCTATGGTCACCGAAAATCAATTGTCAATGTGGTTCCCCACAAGGACTCCAGAGCAAGCACGAGCACGTATTAAATAAAGCCCTCGGCCGATTAGTACTGGTCAGCTGAAGACATTACTGTCCTTACACTTCCAGCCTATCAACGTGGTGGTCTAGCCACGGGCCTTACCAGGTTAACCCTGTGAGAGTCCTCATCTTTGAACAGGTTTCCCACTTAGATGCTTTCAGCGGTTATCCTTTCCGGAGGTAGCTAATCAGCCGTGCCCTTGGCAGGACAACTGACACACTAGAGCTCCGTCCATCCCGGTCCTCTCGTACTAGGGATAGCTTTCATCAAGACTCTTTCGGCTGCGGAGGATAGAGACCGAACTGTCTCACGACGTTCTGAACCCAGCTCGCGTACCGCTTTAATGGGCGAACAGCCCAACCCTTGGGACCTGCTTCAGCCCCAGGATGCGATGAGCCGACATCGAGGTGCCAAACCTTCCCGTCGATATGGACTCTTGGGGAAGATTAGCCTGTTATCCCCGGGGTACCTTTTATCCGTTGAGCGACCACGCTTCCACACGCAATGGCCGGGTCACTATGCCCTACTTTCGTACCTGCTCGACCTGTCAGTCTCGCAGTCAAGCTCCCTTGTGTCATTGCACTCGACGGCTGATTGCCAACCAGCCTGAGGGAACCTTTGGGCGCCTCCGTTACAGTTTAGGAGGCGACCGCCCCAGTCAAACTACCCGCCTGACGCTGTTCCTGATCCAGATAATGGACCCAGGTTAGAGACCCGACATACACAGGGTGGTATTTCAAGGTTGACTCCACATGAGCTGGCGCCCATGCTTCAAAGTCTCCCACCTATCCTACACAGTGCAGGTCAAATCTCAACATCAAGTTATAGTAAAGGTCCACGGGGTCTTTTCGTCCTTCCGCAGCTAACGAGCATCTTTACTCGTACTTCAATTTCGCCGGGTCTATGGTTGAGACAGTGGGGAAGTCGTTACGCCATTCGTGCAGGTCGGAACTTACCCGACAAGGAATTTCGCTACCTTAGGACCGTTATAGTTACGGCCGCCATTCACTGGGGCTTAGGTTCACAGCTTCGTCTTACGACTAACCGTTCCCCGTAACCTTCCAGCATTGGGCAGGCGTCACAGCGTATACAGCGCCTTGCGGCTTCGCACGCTGCTGTGTTTTTGGTAAACAGTCGCTACCCCCTGGTCTGTGCCACCCACTTCAGCTCGGAACGTATAGTTCTCCACCAAAATGGGTCATCCTTCTCCCGAAGTTACGGATGTAATTTGCCGAGTTCCTTAACCATAGTTCTCCCGATCGCCTTAGTATTCTCTACTCATCCACCTGTGTCGGTTTGGGGTACGGGCACCGTGTTAACTCACTACTGGACTTTTCTTGGCAGTGTGGGATCAGTTACTTCGTCTAAACGACTCGGCATCACGTCTCAGGCTTTATGACTCAACTTTCATCGAATCGCCCTACTCGCTTACCCGGGGACTACCATTGCCCCGGTTAACCTACCCTTCTGCGTCCTCCATTAGTTATCCGCCACCAGCTAGGTGGGTTCGCCCGAAGGCAGCCCCCACGTCACCAATATTGGACTTGACGCGAACACGGTGGTACTGGAATATCAACCAGTTGTGCATCGATTACGCCTTTCGGCCTCACCTTAGCTCCCGACTTACCCTGGGAGGATTAGCCTTCCCCAGGAAACCTTGGATTTACGGCGGAGGGGTTTCTCACCCCTCTCTCGCTACTCATGCCTGCATTCTCACTTGATGGAACTCCACGTCGGGTCATCCCGCCGCTTCAATGCACCATCAACGCTCCTCTACCGATCCATCTTGCGATGAATCCCGTAGCTTCGGCTCTGTACTTGAGCCCCGTTGAATTGTCCGCGCAAAATCACTCGACCAGTGAGCTGTTACGCACTCTTTTAAGGGTGGCTGCTTCTGAGCCAACCTCCTGGCTGTCTATGCAATTTCACATCGTTTTCCACTTAGTACAGAATTAGGGGCCTTAGCTGACGATCTGGGCTGTTTCCCTTTCGACCAACGAAGCTCATCCCCCGTGGTCTCACTGCCGTGCTCTGGAGTACCGGCATTCGGAGTTTGGCTGGGTTCGGTAATCTTGTAGGACCCCTAGCCCATCCAGTGCTCTACCTCCGGTACTGAACGCACGACGCTGCACCTAAATGCATTTCGAGGAGAACCAGCTATCGCGAAGTTTGATTGGCCTTTCACCCCTATCCACAGGTCATCCCCGCCATTTTCAACTGACGTGGGTTCGGTCCTCCACGGGGTCTTACCCCCGCTTCAACCTGCCCATGGATAGATCACTTCGCTTCGGGTCTATAGCATGCGACTACACGCCCTATTCAGACTCGCTTTCGCTCCGGCTTCCCATCTCTGGTTAACCTTGCCACATACCATAACTCGCAGGCTCATTCTTCAAAAGGCACGCCATCGTGGCCATGATAAATCATGACGACACTCTGACTGTTTGTAAACCAACGGTTTCAGGTACTATTTCACTCCCCTCCCGGGGTTCTTTTCACCTTTCCCTCACGGTACTGGTTCACTATCGGTCACCAAGGAATACTTAGGCTTACGGGGTGGTCCCCGCAGATTCACGCCGGCTTGCTCGGTTCCGGCGTTACTTGGGATCGAGCGAAGAGATTGCGCGCGTTTCGTGTACGGGACTATTACCCACTGCGGTCGAACTTTCCAGAACGATTCCACTACACGGCAATTTTGTAACTCTTTTGTAGTTCAAGTGCACTACGTCGCTATCCCACGACCCCGTTATGGCAACTCCACTTGGATTTAACACCATAACGGTTTAGCCTCTTCCCTTTTCGCTCGCCGCTACTCAGGGAGTCGAGTTTTCTTTTCTTTCCTCAGGGTACTGAGATGTTTCAATTCCCCTGGTTCCCTCTACCTGCCCTATTTTTTCAGGCAGGAGTAACACTCCATGACGAGTGCTGGGTTGCCCCATTCGGATATCCACGGATCAACGCTAGGTAGACAGCTACCCGTGGCTTTTCGCAGTCGCCCACGTCCTTCATCGGTTCTTGGTGCCAAGGCATCCACCGTTGGCTCTTTGTAGCTTTATATATAAAAATAAGATGCTCGTGCTTGCTCTGCAGTTCTCAAGGGGCTAATCAACCAGGGATATCGCGACCAGAGTGGCGATATCAACTCTCGTTGATCAGACAGAGGAACATCACTTACGTGATGTTCGTAGAGGGAGAAACTCCCTCAAAACAGAAGAGAAGACAATGCCGCCATTCACGCGACGTGGGAAGTAAACCTCAACCACATCGAATGTTTGACTAACACAACAGTGCACCAACAGGTGTGTCCTTCACGCACCCACAAATGTGGATGAACGATCAGGAAGACACTCCTTAGAAAGGAGGTGATCCGACCGCACCTTCCGGTACGGTCACCTTGTTACGACTTCACCCCAATCACCGATCCCACCTTCGACGGCTCCTTCCTTACGGTTAGGCCACCGGCTTCGGGTGTTACCGACTTTCGTGGTGTGACGGGCGGTGTGTACAAGGCCCGGGAACGTATTCACCCCGGCGTGCTGATCCGGGATTACTAGCAACTCCAGCTTCATGGAGGCGAGTTGCAGCCTCCAATCCGAACTGAGACCGGCTTTATGGGATTCGCTAAACCTCGCGGTTTCGCAGCCCTTTGTACCGGCCATTGTAGCGTGTTTGCAGCCCTAGACATAAGGGGCATGATGACTTGACGTCATCCCCACCTTCCTCCGAGTTGACCCCGGCAGTCTCCTACGAGTCCCCACCATTACGTGCTGGCAACATAGAATAAGGGTTGCGCTCGTTGCGGGACTTAACCCAACATCTCACGACACGAGCTGACGACAGCCATGCACCACCTTCATTGAGCCCCGAAGGACACCACATCTCTGTGGCTTTTCCCAATGATTTAACCTAGGTAAGGTTCTTCGCGTAGCATCGAATTAAGCAACACGCTCCGCTGCTTGTGCGGGCCCCCGTCAATTCCTTTGAGTTTTAGTCTTGCGACCGTACTCCCCAGGCGGGGCACTTAATGCGTTAGCG
>Ga0194041_10000519_pt1 | contig 15550 bp, 15 predicted proteins | sample JunL449m_MetaG_FD_160082 | JGI IMG/M metagenome (GOLD analysis project Ga0194041, IMG submission 160082) | Anoxic zone freshwater microbial communities from boreal shield lake in IISD Experimental Lakes Area, Ontario, Canada - Jun2016-L442-9m | ecosystem: Environmental > Aquatic > Freshwater >...
AACCACACCACGCACTACTCCACACCAACGGCTGGACCATCACCGAAAACCCCAACAAACCCGGCAGATACATCATCACCACACCAACCGGCACCCAACTCAACACCCAACACAACGGCAAACCCAGCCCCTAAACCAGCCAGAACACCAGCCAGAACAGCCGAATTACGACCGATATCGCAGTTCACCGGCACGTGGAAGGTGCTCCTTGCTTACGATTCTGCATGCGGGGGAATCTGGATAGCGGTCATTGGCGCTTTCTGTCTTATTAGCGCGGTTGCGTGTACCTCTTCCCCACTCGTCACCTTCCCAGCTGGTCATGCCGATGCAGTGACCTCAGAGCCGGCAGATGTGATCGGCCCGCTACATATGCGCGGACGCGAGCTTGTAGATGCAACCGGGCGCGTGGTTCTTATCCACGGAACCAACCTGGTGAATAAGTCCGAGCCCTTCCTTGCGCCGCTCGAGAACGGATGGCTTGGACCGCAAGACTTTGCTGAATTCCAAGCAGACGGCTTTAACGGAGTTCGACTCGGCGTTTGGGCAGCCAAGCCGATGCCAGCGCCTGGCGTGATCGACACGGACTATCTCGGCCGATGCCGCCGCACTCTCGCCGACTGTGCCAAAGGAAATCGAGGCGATTGTTGGTTGGGGTGCCGATGAAGGCGCTACAGATGACTGTTCACAGATCCCTTTCTGCGAGCCGCCTTGATAGCTCCGGTACCGTGTAGCGAAGCAACTCACCGACTGGAGCGATCGCTAGCTGATCAATGCACAGTCGACTGGCAAAGGCAGGGTCTCCGTAGAGGGCGTACAGATGCACGAGCGCACCGCGAACGTCAGCCTGCCGAGCTGGATTGACGATTCCGATCGCCCAGTCGAATGCTTCGAGCACCTCCGCTGAGGAGTAATCCTCGAAGCAATCGGGATCGAATGCAGAGTTCGGCAGCTTGTTCTTCACTCGAAACACAACGGATCCACTATTTGGGATGTGGCAGACCGGAGTCAGATCGTCGCGGTATTTGAAGTGCCAGAGATGCAGCCACGGCGTACAGGAGTGCACCCAATCCTGCTCCACAACTACCGCGCCACGTTTGAGCTCTCGGTAGAATGTTTTCTTGACGTGATTCCAGATGTCCCAACTCTTCGAAAGATCGTTGAACAGAAATTGGATTTCATGACCGGACTGCCATGTGTGGTCCAAGACATCGCCTTGGTGAACTACCAAGTGGTCTTTCCGGTCGCCGAGTCGCTCCAAGTACTGTGGCAAGAAGGACTCGCCGTCCCGAAACCTCTTCCGTGTCGGCAGCCCGCGCATGCGTTCCTCAATATCCTCTGCACAGAAAAGGTCGTATACGTGAATCTCGACTCCTTCTACTCGCTTGTTACGTCTGAGACCATCAACGATCGCGAGAGTGGATGATCCGAGCCAGGTTCCGAGTTCGACAATTGCTCCGCTGCCGTCAAAGTCCCGGGCGAGATAGCGGGCGATCCAAGCTCGCTCCCACGGGCTCGTCATGTCGGCGAGCACTAAAGGGTCGAGGAACCACGACAGAGGCATCCACCTGATCAGCCGACCGGCCGAGCGAGCCTCGCGGCGGAACCATCGCAATCGGGCGCGAATGCCGTACACCCGCCCGTAGACCTCCGACACCACAGCAATCATCGAAGAGGGCACCTGATGAGGATACATGGGCATCGCATCGCATCGGCTTGTGACGGCGGTCCTTGACATAGCGCTGCACTCCCACGCGACAGTCCACACCCAACACAACGGCAAACCCAGCGCATGAACATGGCCCATCGCGGTCAGCCCGCCAATAACCCCAAATGGAACAAGACCAACCAAGTTCGCCATCACCCGGGCAGTTGCTCAGCCCCGAGAAGTTGAATCTTGCTATCGTTTCGGGATGCGGGGAATCTGGATTGCGGTCATTGGCGCTTTCTGTCTCATTTGCGCGGTTGCGTGTACCTCTGCCCCGCTCGTCACCTTCCCGGAGGGTCCTGCCGATGCAGTCACCTCAGAGCCGGCAGATGTGATCGGCCCGCTACACATGCGCGGACGCGAGCTTGTGGATGCAACCGGGCGCGTGGTTCTTATCCACGGCACCAACGTGGTGAATAAGTCCGAGCCATTCCTTGCCCCGCTCGAGAACGGATGGCTTGGCCCACAAGACTTTGCTGAATTTCAAGCAGACGGTTTTAACGGAGTTCGACTCGGCGTTTGGGCAGCCAAGCTGATGCCAGCGCCTGGCGTGATCGACACGGACTACCTGGCCGAAGTCGCTCAGGTCATCGACACGCTCACTGCCCAGCACATGTGGGTGTTGCTCGACTTCCATCAGGACGTCTTCTGGGGAATGCCTAGCTGGGCAACCTCGCCCCAAGCCGCCGCACTCTCGCCGACTGCCCCAAAGGAGATCGAGGCCATTATCGGCTGGGCTGCAAATTATCTCTCGCCGCGTTCGCTGCAACAGTGGAATGACTGGTGGGCTCAAGTCCCAGTTTCAGAGGGCCGCAGTGCAATCGACTTGTATGGCGATGGGGTAACTGCCCTTGCAAACGAGATAAAAGACGAAACCAACGTCATGGGAATCGACTTGATCAACGAGCCATTCCCGGGGGACAAATTCTTTGAATGCGTGACCTCGTGCGGCGGCCGTTATCGTCAAGCCGAGGCCATGTACACCAGCTTGACCGCCAGGGTGAACCAAGCCGCTCCCGGGCTTGCCGTCTGGTGGGCACCATTCAATATCGGCGAACCCTTCCCAGGCACACCCGCACCCGGCGCCAATATCGGATACACCTTTCACGCTTACTGCTACGACACAGACGGCGGAGAGCCAGTTCAACCTGCGCCCGCACCATCGGCCCTGTGCGACGCAGTATTTGGCTCAATATTTAGCGCTGCAGAATCAGTCAGTACCCGATGGAACTCTCCCACCTTGCTTGGCGAATTTGGTGCCTCGCAAAGCCCGCTCAACGCGACTCGCACCACCCAGCTTGCCGACGAGTACCTGATGTCTTGGATGCACTGGCATCACCCCGGTACCTGGCCAGAGGTTGTTCGCACACAGCTGGTGCGTGCCTATGCCCAAGCAACTGCAGGCCACCCCGTCAGCCAGCACTTTGACCCGGCGACCGGAGATTTCGACTTTCGCTATCAGCCCGATCAGGCCGTGCTTGCACCAACCAGCATTGTTCTGCCAGCAGTACAATACCCAGCCGGCTACTCCGCAACAGTCACGGGGGGAACCGTGACCTCGGAGGCAAACTCGGGCCGGCTCACCGTTGAATCAGATCAGGGCGCAGCCGAGGTTCGCGTGCACGTGCAGCGCTCCGCTCCCGAGGCCTAACAGCCCGAATCTTTACTACTGCAGACCGCGACTTGCTCCGCCATCGACGATGATTGAAGCACCGCAAACAAAGTTGGCCATTTCGCTGCACAAGAAAGCCGCAACGGAACCGAAGTCCGTGGCATTTCCTAATTTGCCCGCTGGAATCGACTGCAGCAGTTCAGCGCTTTGCTCCGCAGACAAATCTGCATTTCGAGCAGTCTTATGAGTCCCCGGCTGAATGGTGTTGGCAGTCACACCGTCAATTGCGACCTCAGTCGCTAGGTTCTTGATAAACGCAGTGGTGGCAACTCTGGCCGCAGTCGAAGCCGCAAGAAAGGCAATCGGCTGTCGTGCACCAATCGAGGTGATTGCCAGAATTCTTCCCCAGCCTTCTTCCCGCATTGCTGGCACTGCCTCGAGCGCTAGCGCAATGGTTGACAAGCAGTTCAGCTCTAGGGCCGACCGGTACTGCTCCACGCTTGTCGCAGTGGCTACCCCAGGCGGCGGACCACCAGCGTTTGCCACCAGAATCTGGATATGGCCGCCTAATGCCTCGGCTGCGGCCTGAGCGAATCCTTGTGCACCCGCGCTAGTTGACATATCTGCCTGAATACCAATAGCCGAAGGTCCGAGACTTGCAACCGCTGCCGCAAGTCGCTCCGGGTCACGCCCGCAAATGGCAACCTGCGCGCCCTCGTTTACGAGTGCCTGTGCTGTTGCAAGGCCAAGGCCTGCTGAGCCGGCAGCAACGGCAGCTCGCCGACCGCTGATTCCAAAATCCATGATCTACTCCCCAACAACTGCGCGCCAACCTGATGCAGGCATGGATGATACTTCTACAGACTTCCTTTGCCTGCCCCTCGGTCATCGCTCTCGCTGTAGTGTCTTCAATTGTCATTGGCTCGGCCGTTCACTCCAGATTCTGGCTTTCGGCCTGTCGTACTCAACTTTCTGCGTCGAAGGAACCAACGTGTCGCTCATCAGCTTTGACCAAATCCAGAGAGTTGTTACTGCCTTCTCGCCAGCGGCTGGATCTCCAAGTTCGCCTCTCGAAACCACGCAATTCCTCAGGTCGGTGCAGCCCTCACTCATGCCGCGCACCTCTATTCATCAGGGAGCAATGAGCGGACTCGCAATCCTGAGTGCGCGTGCCGCTAGCAACCGCGTGGACTATTTAGCCAACAAGATCACCCCCAACCAGGACTCGCTGGCGCAGCGGCTCATCGCTCGTGGCCTGCTCGCAGGGGTCGGACTTGGCATGCGCAAATTGCCAGATGAAAACGACACCGCGTGGCCGGCAGCATTCTCACGCCTGACTGGCGAACTCATCGAGGCTGGAGCCATTGGCGGGTTCTTGTACGAGGCAATCACCGCCACACGGCATCGCTCCTCTGCTTCACGCAAGGGCGCAATTGCCAACATGGCAGTCACGGCTGCGAGCCTTTCGTTCGCGTTGTACAGATCCCGAGAAAACCTCAAGGCCCGTCGCGATTTCTTTACTGACGACTTCGACAAACTGCAGCTGACGTTGCCCAAGTCAATTGCAGTAGCCACCGTTATGACTGGAGTGGGCACCAGCATCGGGTTTGCGCATCAGGGCACCCGTCGGGCCTTCGAGCAGTTCTATGGGCCTGGCTTTATTCACACCGGGCTTGCTCGAACAACAAACAATGTCTTTTGGGCTGGGGCCGTCACCGGGCTGTATTGGGCGGGAATCTCTAAAATCGGAAAGTCGAACGAGAAAATCGACCCCGGCTATGCACAGCCGCCAAGCACACCGTTGGTATCTGGCAGCGCCGACAGCTTGTGCAGCTTCGAGGACCTCGGCCAGCAAGGCCGCCGCTACGTGAGCGACGTCCTGCCTCCATCGCTGATCGAAGCCACCATGGCAGAGCCTGCCAAGCACCCAATCAGAATCTTCGTCGGCTTCAACGAACAACCCCTCTACCCCAGCGGACGTAGCGAAATCGCGCTTGCCGAAATGGAACGAACCGGAGCCTACGAGCGAGGCACCCTGCTGCTCATCTCCCCTACTGGCACCGGCTGGGTTGATCACTCCATGATCGAGTCCGCTGAGTTCTTTACACGTGGTGACCTTGCCTCGGTGTGCATTCAGTTTGGGCGCTACCCCTCGTTTCTCTCGCTGCAGAAAGTACGCGCTGGGCGCCAGCAATTCCGGCAACTGGTATGGGGCGTTCACCAGCGCCTACAAGGAATGGACCCCGCTGACCGTCCCCGTGTGCTGGTGTTCGGTGAAAGCCTTGGCGCTTGGGCGTCATCTGACGTAGTGATGAAGCGAGGCATCGAAGGCCTTGACCACTACAGCATCGACCGCGCCCTTTGGTTTGGAATGCCACAACTAGCTCGGTGGTCTGCCGCTGGCATGGACCGCCCAGGCCAACTCACCCCGGATGGCACCGTTGGAGTCTTTGATCGCTGGGAAGAACTTGAACTTCTGAGCGTCGAGGAACGCCAAACGCTGCGGATTGTTCAACTCAGCCACGACAATGACCCGATCACCTTGGCCACCCCTACCCTGTTGTACCGCAAGCCCGATTGGCTGGGCGAGGAACGTGGCCGAGGCGTCCCGGAAGGCCAACGGTGGTCTCCAGTGGTGACCTTCTTGCAGACGGCAATCGATGCAGCGAACGCAATGCGCGACAGCCCTGGCGACTTCAGAAGTACGGGCCACGACTACCGCGCTGACACTGCCCGGTTTGTGGCCGAGGGCTACCAACTTCCCTACACCGAAGAACAACTCGCCGCAGTAGAGGTTCAGCTTCGCTCACTCGAGATTGACCGCGCTGCACGCATGAAACCAGCCGACGAGACCGAAGGCGGTCACACACCTTCGCCTGCCAAAGCCACCGAGGAACACCACAAGGGTGTGCACCTACCGCATCTGCGCGGTACTCGTACCTCTGGTGCTCGTTGGCTGCAAGCCCTTCGCAAGCACACACCTCCGGCCACGAGCAAACTCGTTGAAGCTGAAAAAGGCCCCGAAGACTCGGCCGAAACTCCTGAAGGAGCCAAGGCGAACTAGCCCGGCGGTGCCGGCGACTCATGTCCCACCAGCCTCCCCCCAACGGCACCGGCCCAGGAGGGGCGAACGGCCCAACCCGGTCGTCTCTAACCAGCCGGGGCAACACAGAGCCTTCAGCAGACCCGGGATGGCTCACAGCGCGACGCACGTCTTGTTTGTGGACGACCAGTTGGGACGTAACACGCGCAAACTGCATGACATGGCACTACACTTCGCCTCTTAGCTGGGATGAACGCCTGCGCCTTTCTTGGACGTTGAGTCCCCCCGGTCAGCTCCGCCAAAGCGGCGAGGAGCGTCTGTTCACGAGGAAAACCCGATGCCCGTACCGTTACCTGCCAGCGGCGAACTGATGCCACCGCCCGAACCCGACGAAGTCATGATCATGGCTCGGGCTGTGGTGACTGCAGTATCCGGGCACGACGGCCTCACCGACCTGCAGCACAGCATTATCACTGCGGACTTCGCGGCCATGAGCGGCGTGCACGTGAACCCCGACTACCTCGAGCCCATCGGACCAGTCGAATACTCCAAGGCGCTGCGCGATCGCGATGAGGTGTTCCGGATCCGCATGATCCAGCAGATGGTCCTCTGCGCGCTGATTCTCGACCCGCTTCCTCCTTACATCGTGGAACGGATCAGCCGATACGCCTACGAGCTCAGTGTCGACGAAGACATGCTCCGGGTAGCTCAGGAGCAGATGCAGGGCGCCCGGAACCTGATTGGCAGCGACTTCCTGCGCTCTGGTTACAACGATGTCGCGGGCGTATCCGAGGTTGACAGCACCTCAAAGGCAGACCTCAACGACCAGCGCTGGGCCGCGGTGGAGGATTCAGCACTGGCAGCGAAGTGGGCGAGTCTCGAGGATCTAGGGCCGTCGACCTTGGGTCGTAAGGTATGGGAGTTCTATCGCTCGCGGGGCTTCCAGCACCCCGGCGCGCCCGGAAGCGCGTCGCCGTACCTCGCTCAGCACGACTGGGTACACATCATTGCTGACTATGGGTCCACGGTGGAGTCCGAGATCGAGGTGTTCGGGCTAATCGCGCGAGCGAACGACAATCCGAGCGGATTCTCTCTGTTAGTGATGGTCCTCAGTCTGTTCGAGACAGGGATGCTCTCGCAGATAGCGATCTTCAACGAGGCTGCTGGTCACTTGTCGCGCAACACCCGCCGCATGGGCGTGCGGATGGCGGACGCCATGTATCGCGGCGCGATCGTCGGGGCCAAGTTCGGCGGCCGCGACCTCATGGAAGTCGACTGGTTCGAGTTCGCCGACCGCGATCTCTTCGACGTGCGGCGCATGGTCGGCATGCCGCCGAAGTCGGAACCCACGTGTCGTGCCGGCTCGGTCGGTCCTTCGTCCCCGGGGGGCATCACTGAGTTCCAGTTGGGGTTGGGGATGTCGATGGCCGAGAGCCTGGGCGTCGAGTACAACAGCTTCGGAGCGACGCTCGCCCCCGATCGTCTTCCCCCGACGGGCATGGCGTAGCGCTGCGAAGGCTCTGCGTTTTTTTGAGGGGGGTTTCCTATGAGTTGGTCAAGCGTCGTGGTGAGATCCCTGCGGCCCCTGTCTCGCACCGGTGTGACCTTGTCGCGAGAAATTAACAGCTGCCCCTAGAAGTCCACTTTTGCGCCGAAATCAATCTCCGTCACCGGTGGACGTCGATGCTGGGGAGGTTGCGTTCGGGTGCCGGTAGTAGCTACATTGGAGGCATGTCAGTAGCTATCTCACGCATCGAGGTCGGAGTTCGCGATCTCAAGAACAATCTGAGCCGCTACCTCGACCGCGTGCAGGACGGTGAGGAGGTGATCGTGACCGACCGTGGGCGCCCTGTGGCGCGGTTGTCTGCGCTCGATTCTTCGATGGACCACCTGAGTGACTTGATCGCGGCGGGTCTAGTCCGGCCTGCGAAGCGTCAGACGCGGCGTGTTCCGCAGCGACGAATCAAGCCGGCTGGGTCGGTGAGCGACATGGTGGCCGAACAGCGGCGGTGATCACCTACGTCGATACCTCGACCTTGCTGAAGCGACTGCTGGAAGAGGACGGATCTGCTCGTGCGGACGTCATCTGGGAGTCGGCCGATGTGCTCGTTTCAGCCGCCTTAGTCGTCGTCGAATCCCGTGCCGCCTTGGCTGCTGCCGAACGAGGGGGGCGCCTAACCGTCCGGGAGCATCGCGCTGCGAAGGCTGGATTGGTTGACCTCCTCGAGGAGGTTGCCATCGTGGAGATCACGGGGGAACTGGTTGCGGTCGCTGCGGATCTCGCTGAAGAAGAAGCCCTCAGGGGATACGACGCAGTGCACCTCGCTGCGGCACTCGAGGTCGGGGCACAAATTCTGACGACCTCTGACTCGGGCCTATGCGCTGCTGCGGTCCGGCGAGGGCTTCACGTCGCCAACCCGCTCGGGATCTGAATGGCAGGACGGCAGGGGTCGAGCAGGTCTGCGCCCACAGCGATCCACGGACATTGTCCCCTGTGTCACCGCTGGCCACCCTCGTAGGCTGACCTCGATCCGCGTGGCCGGCCGTACTCGTCGGGTCGACGCACCGCGGCGCTTCGTCGGCGTTCGCCGTGGACGGGCGCGTTCTCGGCCATCGGCATGTTCAAAATCCGGGGGCGATGGTGATGGCAAGAAGCGAGGAGCGGCCCTACTGCAGTCCCCTGTCGAGGTGGGACGTATCGTTGAACGAGCTCAGTAGTGGGGTCCCGTTTCGGCAGAGAACCTGCGTGATCGATGCAGTGTCAAGGTGGGTTCGCCAAGCGACCTCGTCTCCCACCCCAAGTGCCCATGCAACGGCTGCTTTGATTGGCGAAACATGCGATACCAGCACCACGCTGCCTTCACGTTCCAGCACTCGCGATGACCAATCGGCGCAAGCCTCACGCATCCGTACTCCAAGCACAGCCAGAGACTCCCCAGCAGGCGGAGCGAACTCGCTGTCAGATCTCCATGCAGCCCACTCCGCGGCGGACACCTCTGCCACGGGGCGCCCGTCCCACTGCCCATAGTCCAACTCGATCAGCCTCTCATCAATCTGCACTGGCAAACCAAGCGCATCGGCAGTAGCGCGAGTGCGCAAGAGCGGACTGCTGACCACAGCAGCAATCTGACCGAATCGCCCAGACTCAATAGCTCGGCCCACAGCAGCGGCCTGTTCGACACCGCGATCGTCAAGCTCTGGGTCGGCGCGACCAAGGAGCAATCCGGATGCGTTCGCCACCGTGCGGCCATGGCGAACAATGATCAGGGAGCGCTGCATTGGGCCTGTCACCGTTTTGACCCCACCACAGAGCGGTCGAGTTGCCCGGTGTGAAGTAATCGCGACCTGCGCTCTGCATCCTGAAGGCCAAAGCGCCTATAGGCCCACACCCCTACTGCAATCCCACATAGTTCCATGAGCAACGTCACCCAACCCCTGGAGAGCTCAGGTGAGCGCCCCGGAGAGAACGAGGTTCCAAGAAAGGGCCACCAGAACGTGGCAGTCCGAGTAAACGCGAAATCCAACACAAGGTGCATGTACATTCCGATCGGCAATCCCAGCCACCGCCGACGTACCAGCCGTCGCCGTTGAGTAGCAAGCATCACCACGGCCAGTGTCAGCGTTGGTGCAAGCAGGGAATGAAGCGGTCCGGCGCCAAAGGCAGTCTCAACGGTAGGGAGCACTGCACCGAGCGCAACGAGCCGATAGTCCAGAGCTGGGCTCTGAAACACAGCCCAAGTAATCACCACACTCAATACGGCAAACCAGATAAACACGGCGGGTGACTCTCAGCGAACGAGCAGTCGGGTGCACTCTGGGCACGTCACAGCTGCATCGGCTGGTGCTCGGCGAATCGCATCGAGTTCGGCTGAAGGAATCTCGAGATGACAGCCCTCGCATCTTGCGCCCACGAGACGAGCCACGGCAATTCCACCCTGCTGCTTGCGCAGACCCTCGTACAAGCTGAGGAGGTCGGCGGGAATGCCAGACTGCGCCGACTCGCGCTCACGTACTTGCTCATCGAGTTGCACATCCAACTCAGCGAGGGCAACAGTAATTTGGGCCTCCAAGTCAGCAATGCGTTCCGTAAGCGCTTGGGCCGCGACACGGAGTAACTCGAGCTCTGCTTCTACTGGCTCCGCCAGTTCCATAAACTCTAGGGCCTGATCCTCATACTGGCCCTGGTTCTGCTTGAGTTGCTGATGTTCTTGCTGCAGTGACTCGAGTTCTTTATGCGAACTCACCGAACCGTCGTACAAGACACCGTTGACCTCGTTTGCTTTGTCCTCAAGGATCGACGCGTGATCTTCAGCCTCTTTTTGGCTGCGACGCAGAGCCTTCAGTTTTGCAGCGCACTCCTCGGTGGCGGCTGTGGCCTTTCCGAGTTCAGCCGTTTGGTCAATCACTTCTTGTCGCTGAGGAAGGGTCTTTTTCTGATGGCGGATCTGATCGATTCGCGTGTCTAGCATTTGCACACCAAGTAGATCCTCAAGCGATTCCACGACTCCACCCTACCGGGTGTTGGCTGGCCCGCTGGGTGGAGCCGTCGCAGCGACTCGGCAGGGCACAACCCCGTCAGGGCGCTGGCTCGGGCACGGGCTCGGGAGTCGGGGCTGGTTCAGGTGCCGCAGTAGTTGGCGCTGTCGTTGCTGCAGGGGTAGATGAGCCTGGGGGTCTTGAAGTTGAAGAACCCGCAATAGTGGTCTTGGATGTACTCGTTGCTCCTGACTTCCCAGCAGCAGACGTGGATTTTGTCCAGGGGTCGGGAATCACCTTCCGGCTGGTCTTGATTTTTCCAGGGGGAGGGAACTGCTTGACGGGTGACCCGGACAAGTAAGGAGCCATGAACTCGTGCCACACCTTGCCTGCCACGGTGCCGCCTTGGACGCGACCACCCTTCATCTCGGTTTGCCCAGCAGGATTGCCAATCCACACGGCGGTCGCGATCTGCGGGGTGAACCCAACGAACCATACGTCTGTGTTCGCACCACCTGCAGCCTCGTTTGTACCTGACTTACCTGCAGCTGGCTGACGATTTGGAAGGGACCCACCCTTGTACGTTCCGCCTGTTACCACTCCTTGAAGTGCAACGGTTGCCTGCCGGGCAACGTCAACCGAGATTGCCTGCTCGGTAGAAGGCACAAATTCGAACAGCACCGATCCAGCCTGATCGGTCACTTTCGTTACGAAATGAGCAGGGTTATAGACGCCATCGTTTGCAATCGCGGCATAGGCCGCTGCCATTTCCAATGGCCGCACCGTGGTGCCACCAAGAGTCAGCGATGGATAGGCAGCTGACTCATCAGTCAGTGTGTCTATACCTAGCCGCCTGGCCACATCAATCACTTTTGCGCCGCCCACCGCGGCCTGCAAACGGGCAAAGGCACAGTTGTTCGAAGAGGAGGTTGCTTTTGTCAGTTCAATGGTCCCCCCCTTGCACCCGGAGGGCCAGGTGGTGTCCTGGATCCCCCAACCTTTGTAGAGCTTCTGCGGGGCCGGGGAGGCGAGGATCGAATCATGAATGGAATACCCCGACTCAAGGGCGGCTAGCAACGTAAACGCCTTGAACGATGATCCTGGGCTTCGTCCCACCTGTGGGGTTGCAATCTCTACCAGACCAGAGCCAGGTATTTCAGTCTGCCCGACCACGCCTCGAACTGCACCCGAGGCGGGCTCCACCACGGCCACGACGGCAACGGTTTCAGGGTTCGCCTTCTTGATTGGGTTCGAGGCCGAGGCGGCCTCTGCGAGCAACTGCGCCCGAGGATCAAGCGTGGAGGTAATGACCAATCCACCGTTGAAAATTCGTTCACGTCGAAGCGCTTCGGTTGGCGCTAGCCACTCGGCCTGAAGGAGTTCATCTCGCACCTTGCGCTCAAAGTACGTCAGGTCTTGCGCCGTAGCAGCGCTACTACTTTTTACAATCTCGGTGGGCAAGGGAGTTTGTTCGATCAGGGCGGCTTCGTCCTTGGTGATTGCGCCTACCTCGGCCATGCGTCCCAAGACCACCTGCCGTCGCCGAGTGGCTACCTCTGGAAATCTGATGGGGTCATAGCCCGTGGGGTTTCGAATCAAGGAAGTAAGAACTGCAGCGTCCCCCCAATCAAGCTCGGCGGCCGACTTTCCAAAATACATCTGCGCCGCAGCCTCAACCCCATAGGCACCGCGCCCCAGATAGACCGTGTTGAGGTAACGCTCAAGGATCTGATCTTTACACACATGGCGAGGGCGCCCTTTGCAGAACTGTTGCTCGAGCTGAAGGGCAAGACTGGCCTCTTTTACCTTGCGCTTCATTGACTGCTCGTTGCCCACAAGTGACAGCTTGACTAACTGCTGGGTAATGGTGGAGCCACCTTGTGCGACACCCCCAGCGGCGCTATTCGCGCGAACTGCGCGCAGCACCGACTTTGCGCTCACTCCGTGATGCACGTAGAAGTCAGAGTCCTCAACCGCGAGCACCGCTCGCTGCATCTGTTTCGACACTTTGCTCAGCGGCACGATGACACGGTTCTCTTTGCCCACCAAGCTGCCCGCCGGCTTGCCATTCATATCAGTAATGATGCTGCCCTGCAGGAGATCAGGAAGTGCAATCTGAGTACCTGTCTTGAATGACCCCGCACCGCGGAAGTTGGTCATTTCTGGAATTAAAAAAGAAGCGATCAGAGCAAACAGGGACGCACCCACAAGGGTGATCGCAGTGAATCTCCAGAGGAGCGAGAGCGGTCGGGACATAAGAAGTTGGTTCGTTACGGGGTGTACGGCGTTTACAACTCTAACCTGAAGGCCCAAAGCTGGTCATAGTCCCAGCGGGTAGGGTTCGCGAATCCTGAGAGTCCACTCGGTTACCTAGCCGGATCGGCGAGAGAACGTGCTCACCTTATTCAACAACTACTAAGACCCATAAGGGCCCGCTGAACCAAGACCAGACCTAGAGAATGGAACACCCAGCACATGGCAATTCCAAAACGAGGTTCTCTCCGGCGAACCCGCAAGGGCAGCGTTGCCCTAGCTGGTGCTGGCTATATCGCTGTTGTTCATGCCCTCGCTGCGGAATCCGCACACCTGAAGATCACTGCCGTTGCATCCGCAAACGGAAAATCGGCACGGCATCTCGCTGGCGAGCTAGACGCCCGAAAAGTCACGCCAGCGGCACTGCCGGCAGGTGCAGACTTCCTGATTGTTGCAACCCCGCCGGATCAGCATGCAGCCCTTGCAGTACAAGGCCTGCAAGCAGGCGCATCAGTCCTGGTAGAGAAACCACTCGCCACCACTCTGGCTGAGGCCGACCTGATTGTTGACGCTGCGCGCAAGGCAGCCCTTTCTGGAGCAACCCTTCGCTGCGCCGAGAATCTGTTGCACGCTCCCATATGGAACCAAGCGAGTTTCATCAGAGCCGATCTGGGTACGCTCACACACTTGTCGCTTCGGACGTTGCAACCGCCGCCCGACTGGGGGCATTTCGCAGAGCCGCTCACTGCTGGCGGGGTGCTCTTTGATTTAGGGCCACATCCACTGGCTCTGGCCGTTGGGTTTGCCAATGAGCCGGTGGTAGCGGTGAGCGCCGAATTGGTCTCTGCCCGAGCAGACGGCGCGGATGACCAAGCGAGTGTCTGTCTTCGGTTTGCATCTGGTCTGACCGCGACCCTCGAGATTTCTTGGGTATCGGAGTTCACCATCTGGGATGCTCAGGCCTCAAGCGCAAGTGGGGTGCTGCGAATCGAACTCATCCCCGAGGTGCTGCTGGAACACAACGGTGAGCCCGTCAAGATTTTGTTGCGGCACCCGCAGGCCGATCCAACACTCGAGCAATTCGGCTACGTCGACCAACTTCTAAACTTGGTTTCGCAAGACGCTGACAGCCCCGGACAAACTGCGGAACAAGCCCGCGCGATCCTCGAAATCATCTGCGCCTCATACTTCTCTGCGAGTTTGGACGGCGAAGAGGTTGCGCTTCCCTTCACCGGCGACCGAACGCTGACGCCTCTGCAACTCTGGAAGGCCCCGCAGGCAAACACAGAGGCGGGCTAGAAGTCGGCGTTCATCTCGAATTCACCCGTGATACCGGTTTGGTAGGCCGACACTGTTCGCTCGAAGAAGTTCGTGAGTTCCTGGACATCTTGAAGTTCCATAAACGCAAATGGGTTCTTCGACCCGTATTGCTTGGGAAGTCCAAGGGTGGTCAGTCGCTGATCGGCAACAAACTGCAGGTACTCGCGCATATCGCCAAGCGACATTCCCGGGATGCCCTGCGAGAGCAAGTCTTCAGCGAATCCGAACTCCACCTCAACGGCCTCAGAAATCATGGTTGCGATACTCGCGGAAAGTTCCTCATCAAAGAGCTCCGGCTCTTCACGACGCACCTCTTCAATGACAGAGAATGCAAAGTTCATATGACCACTCTCGTCGCGGAACACCCAGTTTGTGCCAGAGGCCAAACCGTTCAGCAAACCCTTGGAACGGAGGAAATACACGTAGGCAAACGCACCGTAAAAGAACAGACCCTCGATGCAGGCCGCAAAGCAGATCAAGTTGAGCAGAAACTGCTTGCGGTCAGCGCGACTATGAAGCTCATCAAGGCCGTTGATTGAGTCAATCCACTTAAAGCAGAACTCACCCTTGCGGCGAATGGAGGGAATGTTCTCAATCGCCGCAAACGCCTCGGCCCGCTCGTTCTGGTCAGGGATGTACGAGTCCAGCAACGTCAGGTAGAACTGAACATGCAGGGCCTCTTCGTAGAGCTGACGAGACAGGTACATGCGCCCCTCTGGGCTATTGATGTGCTTATACAAGTTGAGGACCAGATTGTTCGAGACAATCGAATCCCCCGTGGCGAAGAAGGCAACCAGTCGGTTGATGAGGTGCCGCTCTGCGGGAACAATCTTGCGCTGCAGGTCAACGAGATCATCTGAAAAATCCACCTCTTCAACCGTCCATGTATTGCGAATGGCATCGCGATACATGTCATAGAACTGTGGATACTTCATCGGCCGGAGGGTGAGATTGAACCCAGGGTCGAGCAGGTTTCCCGCAGGCAGTTCACCAGATGCGGGTTGGTCAGCAGTCTGGGTGAGATCAATCTCTGCAGGTTCAGAACTCAGCTGATTGAGTTCGGCTTCGGTCAGTACAGGTTCAGCTAAAGACATAGAGATACTTCCTCTGGGGTAGATGTGTTCGGGCGGGTGAATGGGGG
>Ga0194041_10000522_pt1 | contig 15521 bp, 13 predicted proteins | sample JunL449m_MetaG_FD_160082 | JGI IMG/M metagenome (GOLD analysis project Ga0194041, IMG submission 160082) | Anoxic zone freshwater microbial communities from boreal shield lake in IISD Experimental Lakes Area, Ontario, Canada - Jun2016-L442-9m | ecosystem: Environmental > Aquatic > Freshwater >...
AGCGATTACGCGGGGTGAACAACTTCGGTGGTCGGATGTCAAGTAAACGACACATCGCATTCCTCACCGGCACACGCGCCGATTTCGGAAAAATTAAACAGCTGATCATTGCAGCACACGAAGAAGGTTGCCGAGTTTCAGTATTCGCCACAGGAATGCACATGCTTCCGCGATTCGGTGACACGATTCTTGAGGTCACACGAACCATCCCCGCAGAAATCCCAATTACTTCGTTTCTCAACCAACAAGACGGCGACACAATGGACGTAGTTGTTGCTAACACCATTACTGGCCTTTCTCAATTCATCACAGAGCACGCGCCAGACGCGTTGGTCGTGCATGGTGACAGGCCCGAGGCGCTAGCAGGGGCAATTGCGGGAGCACTTCGTAATACGAGAGTTGTGCACGTTGAAGGTGGCGAACTCTCTGGAACTATTGATGGAGTAATTCGCCACGCGGTCAGCAAACTTTCTCACATCCATCTTGTAGCTAACGATGGCGCCCGCGATCGTCTCATTCAGTTGGGAGAACATTCGGACACTATCCATGTCATCGGGTCGCCCGACCTCGACATCATGCTGTCACCGACTCTTCCCAGTCTCAAAGAAGCAAAATCGCGCTATGAAATTACTTTTGACAAATATCTCATAGCGATTTTTCATCCAGTCACGACAGATCTTGTCGCAAGTGCCAAAGCTGCAGAGCAGTTTGTTTCAGCTCTCATTTCCAGCAAGCAGAACTACATTGTCATTCATCCAAATAATGATTCTGGATTTGAAGACATTCTTACGCAGTACGCGCGATTTGAAGATCAGGCAGATCATTTCAGAGTGTTTAAATCTTTGCGCTTTGAACATTTCCTCACTCTTCTCAAACATGCTCAGGCTTTAATCGGCAATTCGAGTGCGGGCATCAGAGAAGCACCGATCTACGGCATTCCCAGTATTGACATCGGCGACCGCCAACGCGGCAGACACGAAGGTGCCACGATCATCCAAACACCAGCGGCTCAGTCCCAAATCGAATCAGCCATTTTGCAATCAGTTGATCTCACCCATGCTCCCGAGCAAGGTTTATTTGGTGACGGTAGGTCTGCTGACAGATTTCGAACACTTTTAGCAACTGACAAACTATTTAGTGTTCCTGTTGACAAAGTATTTGTCGATCTGAAAGAAGTGATGTGATGAATTGCATCGCGGTTATTCCTGCACGGGCAGGTTCTAAAGGTCTACCCGGTAAAAATGTTGCACTCATCAACGGCAAGAGTCTTGTAGAACTTGCGATTGACACCGCCATCTCAATTCCGGCGATTACACGTGTGGTTGTTACGAGCGATGATCTCGAAGTACAGCAAATTGCAACCAAGATGGGAGTGGAAATAGTTGTCCGACCTTCATCCCTCGCGCAAGACAACTCGTCAATTGAGTCAGCAATTCTTCATGCACTGCATTCGCTCAATCTCAAAACTGCCAATAGTGACGTTCTCACACTTATTCAACCAACGTCTCCTCTTCGGAGTCGAAAACTATTGATGGATTCTTTACAACAATTCATAGCCAGTGGATCTACAGGCTCCATGTTTGGCGTTGTAGATGTTGAGCACCATCCAGCAAAAATGTTGCGAATTGAAGGTGAGCTTGTAGTGCCATTTACCAAGATTGAAGATCTGTCTGCTTCGCGCCAGACTCTTGGACGAGTGGTTCGTCAGAGCGGAAGCATGTACATCACCAACTTGCAAGAATTTCTCAAACTCGAGACGCTGTTTATTCCACCCGTCCGCTGGGTGCAAGTTGAATCACCAGAAGCGATCGATATCGACACTCCCGAAGATTTGGACAAGGCGCGAACCACTGCATCCAAGCAAAAGTCTGAATAGAAGCAGCAGGTATGTCTATCTTTCGTCGGCCCCAACAGGCACCAGTGGTGATCTACCCAAAGGGCAAAAGTTCGGACATTCTGTTGGAGTACCTAGACAAAACACAGGTCATTGTCACAAACCCGTGGGAAGGTTCTCTAAACCTGCCAACGATTTTACGAATGCTTCTGTCATTTAAGTTTTCTCGGTTTCATTATCTCATCGCATACTTACAACTCACCCGTGCAAAATTTGTAATTACAACAACAGACAACGACATCACCTTCTACCGAATTAAGAAATATCTCCCCGCAGTCAACACGATCGCCATCCAAAACGGGTTACGAGTTAATTACGCTTCCGTCGACAATCCAGGATTTCTCGAACATCTATCCAAGCAAACCGACTTGCACTGTGATTACATTTTGACATTTGGTGTGTCAATGGGTCTTGAGTTCCAGAAATACATTCAGACAGATTATTTTGCTGTTGGGAGCATCCGAAACAATTCATTTACTCCATCTTCTGCAATTCAAAAAGTAAATCAACTTGCGTACATTTCACAACTTACAAATAAATTATTGAGTCCAGATGATCACTTTGCCGACTACAAGGGCAACCCGATTAGCTACCAAGAATTTTATGCGGCCGAAAAACTGATCTGCGATTATTTAGCCAAGTACTGCGCGGAGCGCGGCCTCAAATTCGTAGTGTGTGGAAAACAGCCGACAACCTTCGTGACTGAGCAAAGTTTCTTCAAGCCACATGAAGTATCAGGACGTAATGAGCCATTCAGTTCCTACGACATGCTCAGCGAATCCCAAATCATGGTGTCATTAGATAGCACGGTTGGCTATGAGTTTTTGTCGCGCGGAAACCGAGTCGTCATAGTCGGCGGACGCTTTTCACAGCACCCAAACAAGACCGTGCGCGAAATGCCTGACATTAAGTTCGGATTTCCAGCAGAGTTACCGACTGATGGGCCGTTTTGGATCTCTGACTTATCAGAATCAGACCTCAAAGATCGTCTCGACTCAGTGCGATCCATGTCAGACGAATCCTGGACAGACTTGATTAAGCCCTACCAAGATCTCCTCATGCGATTCGACCCCGACAATCAGATCCTCAGAAAGACTTTTTCCGACATTGGACTTCCAACGGTCTCCGGAAAACCAGCATGAGATATTTGGTCACAACTCACGAAATATCTACTTGGCCTGTGAATTCGCCGATCACATTCCTAAACAAAGGATGTCTCAGCCAGCCACTTCATGAGTCAGAGCAAATTCATGATTATCGTGTTTTAGAAACCTCGGTAGACGATGTATCTACCCGAATCGAGAAACACAATTTCATCTCCGAGCTATATGTGTCGCTCCTCACCGATCTCTCCAACTATCTCAACTCGATTCACGGCACTACTCATAACACGAAGTATTGGGAGATCGGTCTCGGTCTTTGGCTTTCTTCATTTCTTGATGCAACGTTTGAACGTTGGAGTTCAATCGCAAATTCTGATTTTGGGACAGAAGATTATGCAGCACGACAATTCTTAGTCGATGCTGCTGCAATATGTCCACCAGTTACCTCTCAATTTGTCTCGTACTCACAAAGCAGTGCTTGGAACCATTTTGTATTTTCAAACATTTGTGATAATCATCCCCGTATCACAACAGAACTTGACCCCGGTGTAGCCAACTGGAATTACCCACATTTAGTGAAGCCAAGCGGTCAAACAAAAAGTGCTTTGCTCAAGAAGTTTGTCCTTCAATTCACCCAGGCCATTGGCAGGATGAACAAGTATGTGATTGCCTCTACGTACCTTCCACGAAGATCTGAGTTCCGTCTCGCAACAAGCCTTTTTTCAATGCCAATATTTTGGCAAGAAACTAAGTTCACTGATGAACTTTTCAATGCAGATTTTCGCAACTCAATTACTTTCCCTGGCACACCTACTTCTCAATTTGAAGAAGTTGTTCGAAAAATCATTCGCCTACAGATTCCAAAGTCGTTTGTTGAAAACTATCTTCCAACAGTCAAGGCACTTCATGCGTCTAGATTGCCCCGTTCTCCTCGTGCGGTCTTCACTTCAAATCTCCATGCATCAAGCGACTCATTCACAATTTGGGCGGCGGAGAAGCGCAACCGTGGCAGTGCTTTAGTGATTGGTCAGCACGGTGGTTTGTATGGTCAAGGTAATCCCCCTACACGAATCGAACTTCATGAAATCGGTGTGGCAGATAAATACCTCACTTGGGGTTGGACAAACGGGAGTGGACATGTAGTTGCTGGTCCAGCGTTGATCAATATCGGTAAGCAATCAAACTTAACTCTTGCAAATCCTGGCAAAATTCTGCTCGTTACAGATTGCACTTTCCGTTACAGCCGACGACCATGGTCCACGGGCGCACTTAACGCTCAATACCTTGAAAACTTATTCAAATTTGTTGATCTACTTTCGAAGTCTGAACGTGATGCTCTCATCGTGAGGCTCCATCACGATCACGACAAAGATGACAGAAGCCATCTCGACCAATGGCAAGAGAAGTTTCCAAATATTGAAATTGACCCGGGGAAGAGACATCTTGATCTTGTGAGAGATGTATCTCGAATTGATATCTGTACAACTATTGGCACCTCGGAAATTGAATCAATGAGCAACAATCGTCCGACGCTTATTTACCTTGACCCCTCAACTCATCCATTTAGAAAATCGGTTGAGAATGTGTTTTCAATCTGCGCAGATGCCGGGATCTTGCACTCCTCACCAGAGTCACTTGCACGCCAAATTGGTGAGGTTTGGGAAGACGTTGACTCTTGGTGGAATCGCGAGGACGTCAAATTAGCACGTGACCTCTACTGCTCAAATTTTGCGCAAGAAGTGCCATCACCTTTTCAATTTCTTCGGAACGAAATCAAGACTGCTACATGTCGGTAAAGAACTCAACAAACCAAATGAGTGCGGTGTTGGTGGATACGCCATCTCAATCAGCATCAGAAAACGATAAGACTGTCATTTACTGGAATGATTTCGGAGCCAATCAAACCAAAAATTTCATTAGCCTTCCTACCTACATTGAGCAAAACGAGCAAGCGCTTCGCAGTCGATTTTTGGAATATGTGTACGAAGTTGGTCAATCCAAAATTGATGACAAAACAATAATTGAGCGCTTGCGAATAGACGAAGACTTCAGTTATTGGTGGCTTACGTTATTTGCACTTCGGAGAACTCACCCAAATAGTGGCATTCCAGAAACGATCAAGTTGTTTGCATTGGAAGAAATTGCCAAGAAGCTGAACATTTCTGACCTGACGATCGACGTCCACGACCTGCGGGTTCGAATTTGCATCAAAGATTTCTGTTTGAAACTAGGTATTTCATGCACTGACATTGGCTCTTCGATTAAATCAGTGAATTCGTATTCCATCTTGCGAAGAATGGCTCCAAATTGGTGCGTCGCGCTTGCAACTCTTTGTCGCCAAACCTGGAGATCAAGATCCTTCAGTCAAAATCAGATCATTGAGTCCAATGGCAAGTCGATTGCCTTATTTGATTATCTCACTGGTTTTGACGTCAAAGCAGCTAACACTGGGAACTATCGTTCAAGATTTTGGTCAGATTTACCTGGAGTACTTGAGGAAAACTTTGACAAATTGGTTTGGAATCACACTCGAGAAATTGGGGATTCAACCACGAATCGAAAAATTGCCGAAAAACTACTAAATGATTTGAACAGTCGCCCCGAGAGTGCTCACAAACTCTTCGAATCCAAAGTTGGTGCAAGTGTTTTTTGCAAAGTGGTTCGTGATTATCTTCGACTCTGCAAATCCAAAGTAGATGGGGTTGAAGCCAAGGCAGTATTCAAACCAAGAAACTCTGCACTTTCACTATGGCCGCTATTCCAAACAGAGTGGAATGATTCTCTTCGCGGATCGACAGCTGTTCGACATTTGATTTTGTTCCACACCATCAGGGAAATGGTTGGACAAATGCCTCGACAGCTGGTCGGAATTTACCTATTGGAGAATCAACCATGGGAATTGATTCTGACCAACGCCTGGAAACGGGCAGGTCACGGAACGTTGATTGGCATGCCTCAGGCAGCCCCAAAATTTTGGGAGGTGCGCCAGTTTGTGGACAGTAGATCTAGAACGGATTTCGGACTGAGTAAATTTCCGCAACCTGATTTGATTGCATCTACAAGTATCCGCGGACGCCAGCTGCTCCTCTCTTCTGGTGTCGCTCAAGATCAATTGATTGACGTGGAGGCATTGTCATATCAATACCTCATCAACTTGCAACAAATAAAAGCGTCCTCAGAAAATTTCAACACACCAAATGCCACAGTTACTGTTTTAGGTGACTTCTCTCTCGATGAAACAAGACAGTTACTTCAAATCTGTTCATCTGTGCTCGCACAAAACGGTCTTAGAATAATTTTCAAAGCTCACCCCACGAGTCCGCTTAGCCAAAGTGAAATCACCGAATACGGCATCACTGAGTTTTCGGGTGAGCTAAGTGCGTTACTTCCCTCATCAAAGCTCATCGTTACCACTTCGTTTACAAGTGCGGCAGTAGACGCTTACTGTCTTGGCATTCCGCTTCTACTTTTTTCTCAGGGAAAAGATCTCAACATGAGCCCACTTCGCGCTGAACCTGGCGTTCAGTTTTTTCATGATTCAATTTCGCTTCAAGTTTTGCTTGAGCAGACGACTGGTTTTCAAACCACCGGCAGCAGAGATTTTTTCAATTTAGATCCAAACCTTCACAGATGGCGACAATCCTTACGCCAATTTGTTTAGCAATTAGCCCTACTGGCTCAGGCTTTCACAACAAGTAGGTACCTCTTTATATAATGGAACAGACCCAAATTGTCCCCTACGTTGACGAGTCAGGTGCTCCACATATGAAAACAGTCATCCTTTGCGGTGGATATGGAACTCGAATTCGTGACGTCAATGAAGAGATCCCGAAACCGATGCTTCCAGTAGGTCGCCTGCCAATCCTGTGGCATTTAATGAAGTATTACTCCGCATTTGGTCATAACGAGTTTGTTCTCTGCCTTGGATACAAGGGTCAGGTAATTAAGGATTTCTTTCTCAACTACAAAGCCCATACTCAAGACTGCACTGTGACATTGGGTCGAGACTCCCAGATTGAATTTCATTCAGATAATGAAGAGCTCAATTGGAAGGTCACGCTTGTCGACACAGGTCAAGACTCAATGACCGGAAGCCGAGTGAGTCGAATTAGGAAATTTGTCGATGACGCGCCGTTCTTTCTTACATACGGTGATGGTCTGAGCAACATAGACCTTGATGCGTTACTTGCGTTTCACAAGAAACGCAATTGCACTGTCACTGTCACTGGCGTTCGCCCACCTGGAAGATTTGGTGAGCTTCGAGCAAACGACGATGGCTTCGTTTCCGAGTTCAATGAAAAGCCGCAAGCAAGTGAAGGTTTGATTTCTGGTGGGTTTTTTGTCTGCGATCCAAAAGTATTTGAAGTGCTAACTGATGACCCAGATCTTGTCTTCGAGCAACAACCCATCAGATCGCTTGTGGCTCAAAAACAATTGGCCGTTTATGAGCATGAAGATTTCTGGCAGTGCATGGACACTCCTCGTGACTGGCAGTTGCTCAATTCACTTCTCGCGACTGATAAGGCTCCATGGAAAATCTGGTAGACGCACTCAATAGTTTTCGTAACCGACGTGTGCTGATTACAGGAGACACAGGTTTTAAAGGTTCGTGGTTGAGTCTTTGGTTGCACCAACATGGCGCCGAGGTATTTGGCTATGCGCTCCCACCTGAAGCCAACTCCCATTTTCAACTTTTGGGTCTTTCAAAATTAATCAGTCATGAAGACGGTGACGTGCGAGATTTAGAACACCTCTCGAAGTACGTGACGCATGTACAACCCGATGTCATTTTCCATCTAGCTGCTCAAGCGCTCGTGATCACCTCGTATAACGACCCAAAGGAAACCTTTGATACAAATGTCGGAGGCGGTGTAAATATATTGGAGGCTGTTCGATCAACCCCGTGCGTTAAGGCTCTCGTCTTTGTTACATCCGACAAGTGCTACCTCAATAAGGAAGTCACTCGTGGATACACCGAGGCCGATGAACTCGGCGGCAACGACCCCTACTCGGCATCCAAGGCAGGCGCGGAACTCGTTTTTGCTTCCTATGCCCGGTCCTACTTTGCAGAAAGAGATGAGTTCGGAGCTGCATCAGTTCGTGCAGGCAACGTAATTGGTGGAGGCGACTGGTCTTCAAATCGGATTATTCCCGATTGTGTACGAGCACTGATTTCCCAGCAGCCGATAACAATCAGAAACCCGCACGCAACTCGACCATGGCAACATGTTCTCGAACCTCTCTCTGGATACATCACACTTGGTGCGTACCTCCTTAAAAATGGTGGCGGCAATTTTGGCTCATGGAATTTTGGTCCACCCGAAAATGCTGTTCATACCGTTGGAGAGGTTGCCAATTCAGTGATTAGCGAATGGGGATCCGGTTCGCTGATAGCGGACCAGTCTTCCGTGAAACTACATGAAGCAACGTTATTGCAACTCAATTGCGACAAGGCGCGTGACTTCTTTAATTGGAAGCCAAGATGGGGCTACGAGCAAACAATTCATAAAACAATACAGTGGTACCTCAATTTCAATAATCAAGTAGATGTTCTCGCAACATCGACAAAACAATTGACCGAATACGAAATGAGCGACCATGATTGATGGTGTACAAATCACTCCCCTTCGCCAGATCAGCGACGAACGCGGAAACGTTATGCACATGCTCAGGTCAACCGACCCGGTATTTGACAAATTTGGAGAAATTTACTTCTCAGGAGTTTTCCCGGATGTCGTTAAGGGTTGGCACATACATACAAAAATGACTCTGAATTACTCGGTGCCGGTTGGCAAAATCAAACTGGTTCTCTATGACGATCGACCAGGTAGCAAAACCATTGGCGAAGTTCAAGAAATTTTCCTCGGACCAGATAACTACTGCCTCGTCACTATTCCGCCGAATATTTGGAACGGTTTCAAGGGCATTGGGACCGAAATGGCACTTGTAGCAAATTGCACCGATATTCCGCACGATCCAACAGAAATAAGTCGCCTCGATCCTGCAAACAACCACATCCCCTATGACTGGGCACTGAAGCACAGATGAAGCCAACTGTCCTCCTCACTGGGGGATTCGGAAACTTGGGCGGGCGAATAACCGCAGCGATAGCTGCAACCAACCGCTGGAACATCAAATTAGTAAGTCGTTCGGCAGTCACCGCACCATTGTGGGCACCAGATGCCGAGATCATTCGCTTTGATTTAACTAGTCGTCCGCTCGAGTCAACAATCTGTGTCGGAGTGGATGCCGTTATCCACCTGGCGGCTCTTGAAGACATCGCCGCAAAGAGCAACATAGATCTTGCAAATGAACTAAGCGGCAATGCGACGCAATATCTGATCAAAAATGCAAGTCGCTTTAACGTCGAACGATTTTTATTCATGTCGACTGCACATGTTTATGGAGATTCGTTGATGGGAGCGATCACAGAAGAATCAATCACAACATCCACACATCCATATGCAACGAGCCACATGCTTGGAGAACAAGCGCTGGTAGATGCTGGGGGCCAAATCACCAGCGTCAGAATTCGTTGTGCGAATGGATTTGGCTACCCGATTGACTCAAGTATCGAACTAAAAAATACTCTCATGAATGATCTCTGCCAGCAGGTTGTCCAAACAGGTGTAATCACTCTTCGCTCAAGTGGCACTCAACCTAGAAATTTTGTCCCATTTGGTGATGTTGCAGCCGCAACCATTCACCTCCTGGAACTTGACAAGATTCAACTTCGTGATGGACTTTTCAATGTTGGCAGCACAAGTTCTTGTTCAGTCCTTGCTATGGCACAACTCGTTGCTGAAAGAGCTCACCGAGTTTTTGGGATTGACTGTCCGATCGAGCGCCCAGAAAATTCAGAGATAGCAGAACCACAAACACTGGACTACAGCATCAGCAAACTGCTAGCAACTGGTTTTTCACCATCCAATTCGATTAATGAAGAGATTGATGGCCTACTGCGTTCGTGTTTTGAGAGACAATCAAAATGACACCTGGCGTATCAATAGTTATCCCTACCTATAACCACGAGGCATTTCTTGGAGCAGCGCTGAGTTCAGTTATTAATCAGACATACACCAACTGGGAAGCAATTGTTGTGAACAATTTTTCCACAGACGGGACCGAGGCATTGGTCCACAGTTTTAACGATCCTCGTATAAAGCTCGTCAATTTCCACAACAACGGAATTATCGGTGCAGCAAGAAATCAGGGCATCAACCTGGCAATAAACCCATTTGTTGCATTTCTCGACTCAGACGATACGTGGTTACCTACAAAACTTGAAAAATGTGTTGCTGCGCTAACGAACGGGGCAGATCTTGTCTGTCATGGAGAGAACTGGATTGATGAAACTTCACATTCGCGTGCAGTTTTTTATGGTCCAACGGCTCGTGCTACGTATTTGAATTTGCTCTTCAAAGGAAACCGACTGTCCACGTCGGCCACCGTTGTGAGAGCGAACATTTTGAAAAGCGTGGGCGGATTTAGTGAAAACCCTGAGTTTGTAACTGCTGAGGATTACGAAATGTGGTTAAAGATCTCTCAATTGACGAATAAATTAGCGTTTATTGATGAGATATTAGGAAACTTCACGCGACATGGTGCAAGTGCGAGCAGTTCTGTCGTGAAACACCTCAATGCGGAAATTTCAGTTGTTCATCACCATGCCAAACAATTGCCAAATTCTTTTTCCGCGAATCTCAGACTTCGTCATCGGAAAGCCAAGGCTTACTATTCAGCAGGGCGAAGCTCCGCTCGTAGTGGGCAGTCTCGTTCAGCCCTGAAGTACTTTGCTACCGCAATCAAAACCTCTCCAGTATTTACAAGATCCTATGCAGCGATCATTCTCCTCTTCGTTGACCTAATCAAAACGAAAGCCCGATAAATGACAACCAAGGTCGTTTACTACAGCCTCGCTCGACAAGCGCTCAAGGAAGCTCTGTTGCTCGCCGGAGTAAGTGCTGGCGATTCTGTTGTTGTCCCTGCATTGATTTGCAAAGACGTGTTGCTCCCAATTGAGTCCATCGGTGCAAGTGTCTCGTTCTATGAAGTAGACAAATTTCTCCAACCAATTGGTTTAACCAACATCGATCGCGCTAAGGCAATCATTGCGGTCAACTACTTTGGATTTGCACAAGATTTAACACCGTTCGTCGAACTTGGTCGTCGTCTCAATGCAGTCATCATTGAAGATAACGCACATGGATTCCTCAGCTCAGACCGCACAGGCCAATTGTTGGGAACGAGGACAGAAGTCGGAATTACCAGTATTCGCAAGACGCTTCGAATCCCAAATGGGGCCTCTCTCAGCATTAACAATGAGTCTTTTCAGACTCGAGCGCCCCTTCAGTTGGAGCCAAGCAACGATCGATTGGGAATCCGTTTTTTAACTACACACTTTGCATCATCAGTGCAGCGCACGACCAAGTTGCCCTTGTTGCGTCTTCTACAAATGATCACCCGACTTCTGCGACGACTCGCAACAGGTTCGATTCTGCCCATATATAACCACGAAAGAGAGCTCGCATCAGTGGCATCAACGCCACCAAGTCAATATTCTCTCAAAGTTATTGAGCGAATTGCCGAACATCGCGAGATCGCTCGTCGGCGCAAACTGTATAACAAGATTGAAAAAATCGTAGGGTCAACTGATGTCGAACCAGTCTTTAACCAATTGCCCGATCACTGCACTCCATATGGTTTCCCTTTCTATGCTTCGCTGGTTGTCGCAAAACAGTTCAGTAAGTCGTGCCGCAAATTCGGTGTCGAGGTAATTCACTGGCCCGATCTGCCGGACCAAGTATCCGGCAGTGCACCTGATTTCTATAAGAACCTTTGGTTGGTTAATTTCCTATGAGTCGAGTTTCGATGAGTAGCGATTGGGCGTCATGGTCGGGCACCGACCAGCAGTGGAATACTGCGGTAAATCAATTCCCCTTTTCAAATATTTATCAATCCGCTCAATGGGCTCAATATAGATCAGTGACAGGTTGGGGAAAATTACGTCTTGTGCGCCTCGACCCGGATCAGAACTTAGTGGCAGTCGCACAATGTCTGGTGAAAACAGGCCCACTCAACTCTGCTGTTCTCTGGATTCCTGGCGGACCTATCGGATCAGTTGAATGCTCTCCGTCTTCTCTCTTGAGATCAATTAAAGACGAGATCAAGGTTTCAATTACGTACGTTCGTGCCAGTTTCTTTAATCCAACAACCAACGAGAACGAATTAATGTTGAAAGATCTGGGCTGGACTCGCTGCAGAACTTCACTTGGTGCGCAAAAGAGTATGGACTATCTCTTGGATCAACCCGAAGAAATTCGTCGAGCCAGATGCACAACCAATTGGGGACGCAATTTGAGAAGGGCGGAGAAAAATACAAACCGCCCTTATGTATGGTCGAAGCCCGATGCATCCGAAATTGCGAGTGCATATACAGAGATGAACCAATTTAAAGATGTCTCCAACTTGGATCTCTCTAGATCTGAAGCTGAAATTTCAAACATTATCGATTCATTTAAGGATGAGCTTCTCATTGTTCGCTGCGATGATGACCATGGAAAAATAGATTCACTTCGCGGTGTTCTTCGTTTTTCCAACAGAGCTTGGGATTTCCTGGCCCTCACTTCTCCAAGTGGCAGAAAGAATTACTCCTCACATGCCGTGTTTTGGCACCTCACCAATGTCTGCCAGTCATTAGGAGTTGGATCAATAGACCTCAGTGGTATCGACCCCGAAAATAATAAAGGTGTGTACGACTTCAAAAAAGGCACTGGGGCCCAACAAATTGACTACCTTGGCGAATGGGACGTTGCGCAACCCCGATGGATGCGACCGATCCTGAGTAGAATTATTGCCAAGTGAGCTTTAAATCGCACCAAATCAGCTAAAAATTTCATAAATTTGGTGAGCACCACCGATCGCCGGCTTACTACTTCTTCATGACAAGCATCCCCAACTATCTCTTTCAGATTCTGGTGTTGGTTGGCTTATGCGCTGTCTTGCAGTTGCGTTCCAAGACACTTGACCTCTATGTCATCGCATTACTTTCAATTTGGACAGTTGGAGTATTTGCAATCTTCCAAAAATACGGAGTTGATCAAGTCTTGTTTTATTCCAATGACCAGGCGTATTTTAAAGGTGTAATTGAAGCCATCCCAGAATTCGGAGTTCAATTTTCATTATGGAATTTGGGTGGTGGTGACTACCCGATAACACTTCCAGCCTTATTGCTCACCAAACTTGGTTTCGACACCGTGTTGGCAGTTAAGTTTCTGCAATTAGTCGCGCTGCTTTTTATTTACCACGATGGTCGAAAAATACTCAATCGTTATGGAATCAATGTAGTTGGGTGGCATCTCATTTTTTTCTGTGGTCCTCTGTTCCTATTCATGTCAATGCTCGGATTGAGAGACCTTGTAATTGCTTATTTTGTCATGCAGTTCTTTTTTGCAAAAGCACCCACAATTCGGATTATCGCACTGCTCGCAACATTTATGTTTCGCCCACATCTATTTATCGCCCTAATTGTCGGTTGGGCAGTTGGAATGATTTGGAGCAACAAGATTCCACGTTTTTACTACTTCCTGATCAGTGCTTTAGTCGTCGGAATGTATTTTTTTGGAGCACTTGCTTACCACTTTGGTGGTGCGATTCAAAACGGTATGCCGCTGACAACAGCGAAAGATATTTTTAGCCAAACCAAATTTTCCCGACTAGCAGCAAATTTTCTGAGTTTGCAGTTTCTTACCCTGGGAGATTCAGCAAAACTCTCGTTTGCAAAGCTTCTGACAACCCGCTTGGTCTTTATCGATACATTCCTGATTCCAGGATTTTTCCTTTTTACACTTCTAAAACCATCAAAAAAATGGAGTGGCCTTCGCTTACAGATTTTTGCATCATTCATCTTTTTTTATGGGATCATTTCACAAACGCCTTACAACTCGTCTCGTCAAAACATTCCCTTTCTCTTGGTCATGGGGCTTGCTTGCTTGATTACATCCCCAATTCTCAATAAGAGCAATGAAAGCAACTCGGCTCTATCCAAAGCGACTCATAGCCAGCCAGTTCCGATCACTTTATGACAGTCGAAAAATCTGAAGGTCAGAAGCATTCGGTAGCGCCGCGATTGCTATTTGTCATTACAGAAGATTGGTTCTTCACATCTCACTTCATCGAGCGAGCAGTGGCCGCGAAACAAGCCGGTTATGACGTAGCTGTAGCCACAAGAGTCAGGCTGCACGCACAACAAATTAGCGATTCTGGTATTGAGATATTCCCAATTGAATTTTCTCGTAGAGGACTTAACCCCATCACAGAGATTCGTACCGCATGGCGACTGAGACACATCGTTCGCAAGTTTGCTCCAGATATAATCCATAACATTGCGCTAAAGCCTGTCGTGGTCGGCACACTCGGCGAACGACTCGCTGGTCATAAACGAATCGTAAATGCACCTGTGGGAATGGGCTACATCTTTTCTTCCAAAGATCGAAGAGCAACATTGCTTCGTCCTGTCTTTCTCTTTATTCTGCGACGTCTCTTAAACCCAGTTGGCAGTGAAGTGATTATCGAAAATCCAGATGACTATTCGTCACTAATTGATCAAAAAATGGTTCTCCCAGATTCGCTCACTCTCATCAAGGGTGCAGGAGTTAATACAGATCTTTTTACATTTGTGCCCGAACCCGCTGAACCAGTAGTGGTCACCATTGTCGCTCGGATGCTCAGAGATAAAGGTATTGCAGAATTTGTCGAGGCTGCAACGCTCATTCGGAAGTCGCAGCCGGAAACTATTTTTCAATTAATCGGCATGCCAGATGAAGGCAACCCAACTAGTTTTTCGCTCACACAACTTGAGGACTGGGTTCGCTCGGGCGTCGTTAAGTGGTTGGGCCATCAAGACAACATTGCCGAACATATCGCCAAGTCGCACATCATTTGTCTTCCTTCATACCGAGAGGGCTTGCCCAAATCACTGATTGAGGCTGTTGCTTGTGGAAGGCCAGTTGTTGCTACGGACGTTCCTGGATGTCGCGAGGTTGTTTCTCATGGTGTTAATGGATTCCTTGTTCAACCACGCGATTCTCACGCTCTTGCAGAAGCATTGATGAATCTGATTTCAGACAAGGTGCTTCGTGAGAGAATGGGTCGGCTAGGGCGTGAACGTGCTGAGAAGGAATTTTCCTCTGAGATCATTATTGGCCAGACATTACGTGTTTATGAATCGATGTTGAAGAAATGAAGATTCTCGTCACCGGAGCCACTGGGTTTATTGGTAAACAACTGTCCGATGTTTTGACAAACTCAGGTCATGAAGTCCGCACTACTTCACGATCACTCGATCCAAATAGCTCAACAACCAGGGAAATGATCATCTGTGATCTTGAATCTGCAGACAACCTCGATCAGATGACCACGGGTTGTGATGCAATTGTCCACCTTGCTGGTCGTGCACATGTTATGTCTGATGACCCTTTAACAAGTGAGTCGCTCTACGTTTCGGCAAATGTAGATGTCACAAA
>Ga0194041_10000523_pt1 | contig 15496 bp, 13 predicted proteins | sample JunL449m_MetaG_FD_160082 | JGI IMG/M metagenome (GOLD analysis project Ga0194041, IMG submission 160082) | Anoxic zone freshwater microbial communities from boreal shield lake in IISD Experimental Lakes Area, Ontario, Canada - Jun2016-L442-9m | ecosystem: Environmental > Aquatic > Freshwater >...
TTTGCGTCCGACCGCGTTGTCCACAGCGATCGGCGACTTGCCCCCCGAGCCTAGCGGTATGCAGGTGGTTTTCGCGCTCAGCCTGTCGGTTCGCGGCGTAACTGCTCGTCGAGAACTGCCTCTGACGGCAGCTCCGTTCGCCCTTCCAAGAGGCCGCGAACCGCTAGGAAATCGGCGCACCCACTTATGTCATGAACTCTGAAAATATGACCACCGTTGTCAACGCCCCACGCGAGCGCGCCGAGGGTACCGGCGTCTCGCTCACGCGGCGGTCGCCGGATCTCAGCACCAATGAAGTCCTTGCGGCTAAGAGCCAGAAGCACCGGCCTTTGAAGCTCGTGCAGCCGCCCGATCCCGCGCAGGACCTCAACGGTCTGGTGCGGGGTCTTTCCAAAGTCAGGCCCAGGATCGATGATGATCGATTCGCGCGAAACGCCAGCCGAAACTGCAAACTCAATTCGCTCTGCCAAAAATCCGATCACATCGTCAAGCATCCGCCCATCCATAGAGCGATCAAGCAGCTTCTCCTTTGGCTTGGCTCGGGTATGCATGATCACCAAGGCAGCGCCACTCGAAGCACAGACTGAGGCCAGATCAGGGTCTAGCAAACCACTCACATCATTGACGATCACCGCACCAGCAGCGATCGCAGCGGCAGCGACTGCAGGCTTATAGGTGTCAACCGAGATCACACAGCCGAGTTCGTTGGATACCCGCTCAATCAGAGGTACAACTCGCGCGATCTCCTCATCAACAGAAACCGGTGGTGCGTTCGTTACCCCTGATTCTCCTCCAATGTCAATCAGGTCGGCACCAGCCTCAAGCATTGAGGCAGCAAGTTTCAGCCTTGCTTCCAATGTTCTACCCATTCCGCTATCTGAAAACGAGTCAGGGGTTGCGTTTACAACTCCCATCAGCCATGGGTGGTCACCAAGACTGAGTGTCCGTCCACAGGCTGGTACCTGAAAGCGTTGCGTTGCGCCTGGCATTAGCTCGCAGTTTTGGCTGGCACAGCAACACCCTCTGCGGCAGCCTCAGCCATGAAGTCATCGATTTCTTGCTGACGTCGCGCAGCGTCCCAGCCAAGTTCATCACTGAGTAGATCGGCTACGACTGCGACCGATTTGTTCGACTGTTCAGCGAGCTGGCGGCCAGCAAGCAGTGCCAGTCGTGTCCTGCGGAACAGAACATCGCCAATTGTTCGCGCCTGCTCCTTGCGAACTGCCCAGACGGCCTCGGCGAGGATGTCGGGCATGCCCGGAACGACCGGTTGACAGAGAACCCCACGTTCAGCCGCAATGTCGAGCACTCCAACTCCCGCGGATCCATAACGGTTAGCGATCGCTTCATACGCCTCATCGCTAACGCCCTCAACCCTCGGTAGCAGTTCGGGCTCAATCGGCTCACCGATTGATGTTGAGCGGGTTCGACATGTTGCCTCGACTCCCTCGCGCTCAACAATCCGGTCTACGGTCATCTCGGCCATCGCTCGCCAGGTTGTCAACTTGCCACCTGTGATTGTGATCATTCCCGAAGATGTCTCGAACAGCTCCGCTTTACGGGAGATATCCACAGATCGCTTTCCTTCGGCGGGAGCGATCAATGGCCTTACGCCGGCAAATGCACCGACCACATCTTCGGTGGTGAGCTCAGTGGAGAAGAACTCATTGACCGCGTCAAGCAGATAGGTGACATCGTCGCCCGATGGCGGTACATGAGCCAGGTCATCTGCCTCATAATCACTGTCAGTTGTGCCTATCAGTGTGCGACCTAGCCATGGGAGGGCAAAGATTGATCGCCCCTCTCCGGCAGGCACAATTGCTCCCGCTTCAAGCGGCAGATCAGCTTGGTCAATCAGGATGTGGGTTCCCCTACTTGGCCTAATACTTGGAAGTTCAGCCTCGTCTCTAAGTTCATCGGGGCGCAGGCGATCAGCCCAGACACCGGTCGCGTTCACGACATGTGCAGCATTGATCTCAAACCGCTCACCACTCTCGGCATCAAAGACTCGGACTCCAGCCGCCCTGCCACCGGATTCAACTAGCCCCGTCGCCTCCAACCCATTCACGCAGACCGCCCCATAGCGACAGGCCTCTTCGATCACGCTAAGCACAAGACGCACATCGTCGGTCTGGCAGTCATAGAACAGGTAGCCACCTGTTGGCTCGCGACCGGCTAGAGCCGGAAGCAACTCGCAAACCTGATCACCATCAATCTCAGTGTGTTTCTCAGGACTCCAGTTGGCAGGCTCAATCACCTGTTCAGCATCGGTGTCGGTTTTGCGCCTTCGTCGAGAACGAACTGAAGGGACTGCCATCACGTCGTACATGCCAAGTGCCAGTCCAACAAGCCTGTCGGGGTGCTCTCCCTCAAAGGCAGGCACGACCATCTTCAGTGGCTTAACTAGGTGCGGCGCCATTCTCACATTCAACTGGCGCTCGAGCAGTGCCTCGCGGACGAGGCCAACATCGAAGTTCTGCAGATAACGAAGCCCGCCGTGCACGAGTTTGCTGGACCGGCTTGAAGTACCAGAGGCATAGTCGTTTCGCTCTACAAGAGCAACGCTATAGCCGCGAGTCGCAGCGTCGAGTGCTACGCCCGCCCCAGTGATCCCGCCGCCGACAACAACTAGATCGAAGGACCGGTCACCGAGGGTCTTGAGTGAATCCTGTCGGCTGAGCATTGAGACCAGACTAGGGCGTAAACGAACGCCCTGCCAAGCAGCTAGAGCGCTTGGACCTCAGCGGTGATTTCGCTGACCGACTCCTTGGCGTCACCAAACAGCAGTGAAGTCTTTGGATCGTAGAACAGCGGGTTGTCGATTCCAGCAAAGCCAGCACCCATTGAACGCTTGAGTACAACTGTCGCAGCCGACTGGTCAACCTCAAGGATCGGCATTCCGTAAATCGGCGAATCGGGTGAATCCTTGGCAGCCGGGTTCGTTACATCGTTAGCCCCGATAACGAGCGTCACATCGGTCCTCGGGAACTCAGGGTTGATGTCATCCATCTCCTTGAGCTGGTCGTACGGAACGTCCGCCTCAGCGAGGAGCACATTCATGTGACCGGGCATCCGGCCAGCGACCGGGTGGATGCCAAACTTGACCTCTACGCCCTTACCCTCCAGTACTCGCGTCAGCTCCTTGACTGCGTGCTGTGCCTGCGCAACGGCCATTCCATAACCCGGGACAATTACGACCAACCGCGCGAAGGCCAGCTGAATCGCTACATCTTGGGCGCTCGTTGAGCGGACAGTCCGATCACCGTGGTCGTCACCAGGACCAGCAGCAGCGCCACCGCCGCCGCCGAAGCCGCCGGCGATAATTGACGGCACCGAACGGTTCATTGCCACAGCCATCAGGTTCGTGAGGATTGTTCCAGAGGCTCCTACGATCATTCCAGCAACGATCAGGACGGTGTTACCAAGCGCGATTCCTGCGGCAGCAGCCGAGAGTCCGGTGAAGGCATTAAGCAGTGAGATGACAACTGGCATGTCAGCGCCGCCGATCGGAAGAACGACGAGGTTTCCGAGCAGCGCAGCCGCTACGAGGATTCCGATGAACAGTCCTTCTGACTCACTGCCGGTTGCGATCGCAATTGCGCAGCCAATGGCCGTAAGCAGCAGTGCAAGGTTGATGAATTGCTGTCCTGGAAGCTGAATCGGACGTCCGGGAAGGATCTCCTGCAGCTTGCCGAAGGCGATATTTGAACCCCAGAAGGAAACCGAACCAATGATTGCTGCGAAGAGGATCGGAATCAAGACCTGCAGCTCCGGGTTTCCGCCCGTTTCCAGCGCATGGCGATACTCGGCCCAGGAGATCAACGCGACCGCTCCACCACCAACACCGTTGAACAGCGCAACCATCTGCGGTACTGCGGTCATCTTGACCTTAACCGCGGCCGGGATTCCGACTGCAGTACCAATCACGAGCCCGAGAAGAATCAACCAGGCGTCCTCAGCAGAGTTGATGACCGGAATGCCAGAAGGCCCCTCGCCAATCAGCGTTGCCACCACTGCGATAACCATGCCGACTGCGGCGATTTTGTTACCGCGGACTGCTGTATTTGGACCAGTCAGGCCGCGCAGGCCGATGATGAACAGCGTGAACGCGACGATGTAGAGCGCGTTGACGAAATCAGGGCTACGGAACCAAGCTGTAGCGAGCGTCATTTGCCGTCCTCAGTCCCAGTCTGGTCTGCTGCTTCCTTGACCGGATCGGGCTTGCGCTTGAACATCGCAAGCATTCGGTCGGTTACGAGGAACCCACCGATCACATTGATGGTTCCAAAGGCAATCGCGATTACAAGCAGGACCTTTGAGAGCACTCCCGACACCTCGGATACCACGAGCAGCCCACCAACAAGAACAATTCCGTGGATCGCGTTTGTGCCAGACATCAACGGCGTGTGAAGCGTGTTTGGAACCTTTGAGATGACCTCAAAGCCAACGAACGCCGACAGAACGAGAATCGCGAGTTCAGTTAGAAGATCCACTTATGCCCCCTGCCCGCTGGCTGCTGCGCGGGCCGCTTCGTTGACAATCTCTCCGCCCTTGGTGATACAGGCACCGGCAATAATTTCATCCTCAAAATCAAGCTCAAGGCCACCATCATCATTGGTCATCAGCTCAAGCAGCGACTGAATGTTCTTGGCATAAAGCTGCGAGGCGTGCTCGGCCATCGTCGAAGGAATGTTCAGCGGCGAGACAATCTTCACGCCGGAGTGAATGACCGTCTCACCTGGCTGTGTCAGTTCGCAGTTTCCGCCAGCCTCGCCTGCAAGGTCAACTACGACCGAACCTGGCTTCATCGCTTCTACAGCAGCGGTTGTGACGAGCTTCGGTGCTGGGCGACCAGGCACCAGCGCAGTTGTAATCACAACATCAACCTTGCCGATTGCCTCAGCGAGCAGCTCCTGCTGACGAGCGCGCTGCTCCTCGGTCAGTTCCTTCGCGTAGCCGCCTTCGCCCTCAAGATCCCCACCTAGATCGAACTCGAGGAACACTGCACCGAGGGACTCAACCTGCTCTTTTACTGCAGCTCGCACATCAAATGCCTGAACTACAGCGCCGAGGCGGCGTGCGGTGGCGATCGCCTGAAGTCCTGCAACTCCGGCGCCAAGCACAAGGACCGTTGCAGGTCGGATCGTGCCGGCTGCAGTCATCAACATTGGGTAGAAGCGTCCGAGCTCCTGAGCGCCGATCAGTGCCGCTCGATAACCAGCGACATTGCTCTGCGAGGAAAGCGCGTCCATCGACTGTGCGCGACTAATCCGCGGCACTGACTCAAGTGCAAAAGCGGTTACGCCCGCGCTCGCCAGCGCGCTAATCCCGGCACCGTTGGACAGTGGCTGAAGGAAGCCAATTACAACCGACTCCTTGCGAAGCGCCGCTGTCTCCTCTGCCGATGGCGGAGCGACACGCGCAATCACATCGGCATCGAGCGTTCCTGAAGCATCAGCGACGATCGTTGCGCCGGCGTCCGTGAAGGCCGAGTCGGGAAGCATTGCTCCGGCTCCTGCTCCCGCCTCAACGACCACAACATGGCCGGCGGCGGTCAGACGACCGACAACCTCGGGCACGAGTGCGACCCTTTGCTCGCCGGTCTGAGTTTCTTTTGGGACAGCGATCTTCATTGGCGCGGAAAGTTATCGCTTCCCGCCCGCGAAGGAGCGTGCGAGTGCGCCCGCTATCCGACCTGCAGCGTCTGCTGCCACGGCAAGCTGTATCTCTCCATCGCGTAGAACCGCCGTTTCATGGGCCTTTCGAGCCTTTGCGGCCGCTCTCCTTGCTCGTAGCTTGCGGTCAACTTGCCGCGCACTAGAAGCCGCATCGCCGTAGCCGGAACCACCAGTTCCGTCATTTGAGCCATCGATGATCGGTGCATTGAAAAGCAGTGTCTGGCGATTGAGAGCGAGGACGGCTTGGGCGGTAACCCAGACTGGCGTCTGACGCGAAGTCTTCGAGTAGGCGACCGCACCGCTCGACCCAATCAGTCCGCGAAGCCAACTTGATGGGATCTCGATGTCGCTCTCAGTTGCGCTGGGGCGTAGAGCTATCAGGCCTTGGATTGCCCACGCTGTCGACTGCGCGTTAGGCACCCCTCCAGCGACCTGCGGGTAGCCGCCGCTTGCACTCCGTGCCGCGCGGATAAAGCGCACCGCGGCATTGCGACCTTGGACCCCAACCCCGCCGACCGCAGCTAGCGCCTGAACGGCAGCAGCCGTGTCATCGACATCGCTCGATGAAGCCCCCTTTTGCATGAACCCAAAGCCACCGTCAACCTGCTGCTGGTTGCGCAGCCACCGCGCCGCCCGCGTAACCCGTTGATCGCTAGCTGGCACTCCCGCTGAACGCAGTGAGAGGATCGCGAATGCAGTCAGGTTAACTTGGGAATCGACCGAGCCGGTGGAACTAATTCTCCCAGCAACAGCAGCCTTTAGGTCACGGCCACCAAAGTTGCCAGGATCACCTGCAGCGGCCGAAGCGGCAAGCAGAACACGCTCCTCCGAAGCCGCGTCGTTGGCCCGGCCTGCATCACCCATAAGGTGCTCGCTGACGCTCAGCCCGCCAGGTTTGGCAAGCGTGGCAAGGTCTCGCCCTGCGGAAGCGAGCGCCATCGCCGTCCAAGCGGTTTCCATCCCCGAGCTCGAAACGCCAACATCGCGGCCAAAGCCACCATCGCCGTTCTGCGCGTTGACTAGCCATCCGACTGGATCGCCTTGCGCGGCTGGAATAGCGACCTTCGTAGCGGCTCCCGTTGATAGAACCACCGCCGCAATGAGTGCCGGCAAGCCAATCGCTGGCAGGGATGCACCGCGGGGCATCCAGTGCGGCTCGGCACGCTCCGTAACCCGTTTTACCGCACGAATCAGCAGTGGACCAAAGGCAAGTGCAAATACCGCACTACCCGCCGCATGAGCCAGATTCCAGGGCAGTGATGTCGCCATGTAGGCAAGCAACGTTGATAGCCGCGGCTGACCGGCAAATGAAACCCACTGCGAAACATCCATGATCACTCCGAACATAAGCGCGACTGCAACCGCGGCGATCGCGAGTGTCCAGCGCCCTGGCCTGCCTCCCGTTGCCCTGCCGAGCCCCGCCCCGACGATCCCTACTAGCCCCCACGCGAACATCTGCCATGGCGTCCACGGCCCCTGACCGAAGAACATGTTCGATACGAGCGCAGTGATCGCACCAACAGCAAAGCCAGGTGCGGCGCCGAGCGTCAGGCCAGCGATCATGATGATCACCGTCGTTGGCTTGATGTTCGGCAGCGGCGCGAATGCGAGCCTCCCGGCGATTGCCAAGGCTGACAGTGCCGCAATCAGTGCCAGCGATCGCGACGATGGTCGGCCGCGTTCAAACAGCAGTAACTGAAATGAAAGAACTAGAAGCAGCACTGCGAACACTGCAATCACCCAACTCATTGCCTGACCTCGCGATTCGACTCAACTCTCAACAACGCAGCGCCCTCATCCGGAAGTAGCGCACCGCCAAGCCCATCAAGGACTCGCGCTGTTTCAGTCGCAAAGTGCCAGCCACCAGCGAGTACCTCTCGCACCGGCGCATCGGCAAGCACCCTTCCCTCGCCGAGCAGAACCACCCGTGAACAGACCTCAGCGGCAAACTCTGCGTCATGTGTTGCAACGATGATCGCGCAACCACCATCCCGGAATTGATCCAAACGATCGGCAAGGGCTTTGCGCCTCGCAGGATCAAGTCCTGTCGTTGGCTCATCGAGCAGCAGCGCCGCTGGCAGTTGACCATCGGGCGACTCGGCAACCAATGCCAACGCTAACCGTTGGCGCTCGCCGCCGGACAGGTCACGTGGGTGACGATCGGCGAGGTTAGCCAGCCCTGCTGCCTCCAGCATTTCAGCCGGTCCGAGATCGCCAACACGGTCACGAACCAAATAGTAGGAGGGGTCTTGGAGCAGCAGCGCGACCCTTCCCAGACTTGAAATCGAACCACGCGTTGGCTTCCTAATCCCTGCCCCATGCGCGAGGAGCGTCGACTTTCCGGCCCCGTTTCGTCCCATTACGGCGATCGCCTCACCGGGTTCAACCCGCAGTGAAACTCCCTCCAGGATTGTTCGCCCATTCGAACGCTCATCCCAAATTGACTTGAACTCGATCGCCGCCGGCTCAGCCTTCGACCGCCTCCACCTTGATCCGGACTTGCTTGAAGCGCCAACCGGCTCTGCCGACTGATTTGGCTTAGTGCCGCCGTTCAGCAAGCCACGACGACTGAGCTCGGCTCTCGCCGCTTTCAGGGTTGGTGGTGGCGCTGGCAGTCCGGCCGCATGAAACATCTCGCCAATCGGCGTCTGAAGCGCTGGCGCAGTTGAGGCAGCCCATTCGAGGAATTCAACTGGCGAAGCGTCGCAGGCAACTCGTCCCTCAATCAAAGCGATCACTCGATCCGCTGCCGGAAGCAACCTTTCGAGCCGCTGCTCGGCGACAAGCACCGCCACTCCGAGCTCCTCGTTGAGCCTTCGTAGCAGCCAGCCGAGATCATCTGCCGCAACCGGATCAAGCTGTGAAACCGGTTCGTCGAGCAGTAGCAGAGGCGGGCGCGGTCCCAGTGCAGCTCCGAGCGAGACCCGTTGCAGCTCTCCACCTGAGAGCTGTGAGACATTCCGATCGAGTAGCTCGCCGAGCCCTAGGAGCAGGGCCGTCTCTTCGACGGTGCGAGCGACCGCGGTCGCCGAAAGCCCGCGACTCTCGAGTGGAAGTGCCAGTTCAGCTCGGACCGTGGTCATCACAACCTGTCGCTCAGGATCCTGGAGGACTGTTCCGCAGCAGCGGGCGATCTCGCCGGGGCCGAAATCGCGTGCGCTGAGACCACCAACATGCAGTTCGCCTGCTGCCGTGCCGCCATCAAATGCTGGCGCTAGCCCACAGGCAGCCCGAATGAGGGTCGACTTGCCTGATCCCGAAGGCCCGGTCAGCAGCACAAACTCTCCGGCCTCAATTTCAATGTTGACATCGCGAAGGCTTGGCGAACTTGCCTCCGGATGGCGATAGGAGAATCCACTGATCGACAACAGGTTGCTCATCTGGCAACTCCCCTGCGATCAAGCATCGGTGACACGGCAATCAGCGGGATTAGGGCAGCGACAATCCACGGAGCTAACCCATCGGCGGCTCGGATCGTCGACCCAACAGAAAACAGTGACCAGCCAGCAGCAAGCGACACAGCTGACAGGATCGCTATTACCGACGCCGAAAGCGCCATCGCACGATCGTGACGCGACCATCGACGCTTCTCGGCTGGTGCTAGGCACGGGCCGTCGCCAAGCCCCCGCAGCTCAAGGGCCGCCGCCGTATCAACGGCACGGTCAAGTGCGCCGGTCGCCAAGGCTTCAACGATCGCGCTGCGAGGAGCAGCAACGCTCGGGGCCAATGTTCGCCGCGCCGCCGCCATTCGCTTGCCGTCGCGCGCAAGCAGTGGAGCAAGCCTTGCGGCAAGCCCAACTGAAAGCCCAAAGCGGCTGCTTCGGCGCCGAAGCAGGCGGAGCAGCGCATCAGCATCAACACAGGCACTAAACAGCGCAGCAGCTAGAACGATCGCTTCAACGCGGAGAATTAGGACACCGCTATAGGAGAGCGACTCCGCAGTTATGTCTAGCCGCCCGATCACTGGCAGGCTGCCGAGTCGTGCGACAACCGTGTCACCCTGACGCGAGGTCAGTGCATTTACCAACCCGACAGTGATTGCCAGTGGCAGTGAGAAGAGCGCCGTCCGGGCCAGCAGCCGTGCGCGCCCGGCGAGGGAACCGACGGCCACAATCGCGACGATGACTCCAAGGATCGCAACAGGATGATCGAGTGCAAGTGCTGCTCCCGCGAGCGCAGCGCAGAATCCGAGACCGACCGCCGCTCGCGCCGCGCTCAATGGGTTCGGGCGAGGACCGCTGGCCACTAGTTCGTCTCCGGTGCTGGGTGAACGCTTCCATCAGGGGCGATTACGACCGCATATCGTGAGGCGAGCGTGCTGGCGTTTAGCGCACTAATCGCTCGCCCGACTCCCGAGTGATCAGTTCCGCTCACAATCCAAGTCGGCTGAGCGTCGCCCTCATTCGTAGCCGCCACCAGCCCACTGCCAGCCCCAAACTGGGCCGCAACCTGACCGCCTGCATTTAGAAGCGCGATGCTCTGCCCGTTCGCAGAGGGCTTCGCGTAGACACCCGACAGGCCTGGCCCAGATTCAAGCAGCGAACCGGTCGGGTCATGACCAAGCGCCTTCCAGTCGCCGACCAGCAGCCTCAGCCCCGATCCGCGCCCTGCGATTCCCGCAAGGCCACGAGAGGCGGTTACCCCTTGCTTAGCAAGGAGAGCCTCAACCGCATCGCACTCACGTTCGAAGCCGGGCGCACAGATAATCCGCACGGGAAGTCGCTTGCCCTTTAACCCCGATCGAAATGGTTGCGGCCACGACCCAACAACAGCTGGAACATGCACCGCTTGGCTCCAATCCCTTCGATCCCACCAAACCGAATCGCCGGCATGGAGCACAGTCTCGGCTGCGCCGGTCGGGCTTTCAACACCATTGACGAAGAAGAACCAGTCAACTGGCTTCCCGGATTCATTCCCGGCCGACTTTCCATTGACTGACTGAACGAAACGACCGCTGAAACGAGTCCCAACCGAATGCCCGCGCTGCAGCTGTCGCATTGCGGTCTCCTCACCGCCGGCTTTTGCCGAACTCAAATGCCCAAGCTGCTGAGTGCCGAAGTTCTCAGTAACCCGAAGTGAAAGCTCTCCACTTGGCGTCCCAGCACCAAGCCCGCATCCGGTTGCGAGCATCGCGGCACAGGCCATAAAAAGCCCGGCTGCTGTCTTCCGTGCTGCCATCAGATTTCCCGGACTAGCCGGCCAACCTGACGATGACTGTCTCGGGGAACGCAGGAGCACGGAAGTAACCACCTGGCTTGCTGATGTCAATTGCGTTGATCGCATACATGCCGGCGGTTGAAGGCGTCCTGATCGTTGCGTAGCCGTCAGTTCCGGTAGTCGCCTTTGACATCCCTAGCGAGACTCTTACCCCAGCAGCGTTCGTATAACGGCCGTTGTCGTCGTAGCCGCGCACCTTGACCCTAATCCGACTTCCCAATCCTGCAGAGACGGGCACAACCAACGCAAGTGACCTCTGGCATGGATAGGTCTGACACCAGAACCAGAGGACCCGCGACCCGGACTTGAGTGGGCCTCGGCCAAATGGACCGCTTGGATCCGCTGCGCCAGCCGTACCGGAAGCGTTGTCAACCTTGTACGACCAGCCAGCCATGCCTGCGCCTGAGAGTTTGGCAATCGTGTCCGTATAGAGACTTCCCGAATCCGCTGTGCGCATCGAACAACTTCCAAAGTCCTTGAGATGGAAGTCGCTAGTCGTCGCGCGCAGTGCAGCGAGCGGAGTTCCCTCGGCGATCGCACACCGCTTGCCGAGAACCGCGGTAGTGAAGCCTGCCGCTTTGACACTTACCGGCGGAACCACGATGCCAGTCTTGCCCGTGATCATCACCTTGACCTGAGGCGGCGAGGCGATCGCAGCGCCTGACACAGCTGTCATTGCAAAAAGTGCCGCGATTACAAATAGTGGGACACGCATCCGGCGCGCCGATTGTCTGGTGGACTCCATCTGAGCCACCCCTTTCCTCGAGGGTGTATGTGCTGCCGGCTGGAGGCAGGTCTCCTGGCTCCCGGGACTACCCTTGCCGCGCCTTCCCGGAGCCTTTTGGGCTCCAGTGGCTGCAACCAAATGGCTGCCTGCGGTGGGCTTCCCCGGTTACAGTGGCGGGACCGCGCCGGATTCACACCGGACTTCCCTTAACCACCAACCGTTCGTGCACGGTCAACCTATCAGCGCGTCAGGATTCCGCAACACCGGCCTCACAGCGATCTCGCGCGAGCCGTCCGCTACGGTTGGGGAGCAATGGCTGTCAATCTGACCCGCATCTACACACGTCTTGGCGACGAAGGTGAAACGCACCTTGGTGACATGAGTCGCGTAACCAAGACTCACCCGCGGATTGAGACGTACGGAACCGTCGACGAACTGAACTCACAGATTGGCGTCGTGCTCGCTTCAGAGGGTCTTGCGGAGAACCTCGCCGAGTGGCTGCGCCAAATCCAAAACGACCTTTTTGATGTGGGTGCCGATGCCGCCGTTCCCGAAGAGAGCGGTGATCGCAGCCGACTCAGGCTTTTACCTGAACAGACAACCTGGCTTGAGCAGCGGTGCGACGAGGTCAACGCCTCACTCGAGCCACTTACCTCGTTTGTCTTGCCCGGAGGTACTCCAGTTGCTGCCCAGTTGCATGTCTGCAGGACGATCTGTCGACGCGCTGAGCGTCATGCGGTTGCATGCGAAGGAATCTCCCCCGAGGTTGTTCGCTACCTCAACCGGCTGAGCGACCTGCTGTTCATTCTTGCCCGCTCCGCTAACAATGGCGATGAGACGCTCTGGCAGCCAGGTCTTAGCCGGCCTGATTCCGGCAAGTAGCACGCTCTTAGCGCTCTTCCATCCAACCGGCCGATTCAGTTCGCTCCCAAACGGATTGATCTCCGGCAGTAAAACGGTCGCCATCCCAGGCGAACATTTTTAATGCAATTCGGCTTGGCTCCATTGTCACCATCTGCCAAGAGGGAGGCTCATCGGCGCGGGTTCTCGTTGAACAGGCAGTACCGCCGTGAGCGGCAATCAGATTACGCCCACCAAGATTGACGCTAAACGGGCGCCCGCGATGCGGACGATGCGTATGGCCGGAGAGCAATAGGTCAACGCCACCCGCTTCAGCGGTACTGAGCAGTTCATCGCCGCTTACAACAGTGTGGCCGGCTCGCTGCGATGCCGGATGGAGCGCCAGTGGATGGTGGGTGACAAGCACTATCGGAGAATCACCACGACCTGCATCAAGCGTCTCGCGCAGCTGAGTGAGTGATTCACGACTGACGGCCCCCTCGACGCGCCGGTGCGGGCTCGCCGTCCGCACACAGATGACAAGTGCGCCGTCTACTCGAGCCGAAGGTTCGAGATCTTCGCCTACGTTCAAACGGAACCGACCGAAGGGCGACACAGCCCTGCGGGTGAAATCGAACATTGGAATGTCGTGATTGCCGGGCGTCGCAATCCATGGCGCTGGCATCCGGTCGAGCCAACCGACCGCCCGCTTCCACTCCGAACGCCGTGAACGCTGCGTCAGGTCACCACCAATCACGATCTGATCGGGCGCCTGCTCGCTAAGCGAATCGATCAGCGCACCGGCGATCCGATCGTCATGACGACCAGAGTGAAGGTCGGTTATGTGCGCAAGTTGTGCCATCAGATCTCCAAGCGTTACTGACAACCTGCAGATTGCTCTTTCAACTGCAGGTTCAGCGCCGGTCGACTTGTCAGAGTAGTTGTCTGTGAGCCGCTTGACCCGACTTGCCGCCTCGCTGTCGCTTTCACTGCTTGTTGGGGCTGCGTTGAGTGGCTGCCCTGGCGGTGGAGATGGCGTTGGTTTTGTCGGTGTCTCGGAACCACAAAAGCCGGCTGGCCCGCCGCCGGTCAAGCACCTGACGATTGAAGTCAACGGTGACTTACTGATTCACTCACCTATCTGGAATCTTGCGCTCCAACAGGGCGGCGGTACTACGTACGACTTCAACCCAATGCTCGCTCTCGTCAAGCCAACAATCGAGAAGGCCGACCTCGCCGTTTGCCATGTCGAAACTCCGATGAGTAACCGTCCGCCGACCGGATTTCCAATCTTCAACACGCCTGAACAGTTGGCGGGAGCGATCAAGGCGACCGGCTGGGATGTATGCGATACCGCTTCGAACCATTCACTTGATGGTGGCCAGGAAGGCATCGACTCAACCGTCGCCGCACTCGACAGGGCTGGAGTCCGCCACACCGGCTCCTACGCCACTGCTGCTGGACCCGAAACGCCGCTGATCCTCAATGTGAAGGGAACAAAGATCGCCTGGCTCGCATACACGGAGATGACGAATGGAATCCCATTACCTCACCCGTATTCAGTTGGAATCGCGAGCGCACCGAGGATCCTCGCTGACGCTCGTCGAGCAAAGGCGGCTGGCGCGCAGGCGGTAATTGTCAATCTGCATGCGGGAGCGGAAAACCAATCGCAGCCAAGCGACTTCCAGACCAACATCGTTCGCCAACTTGTTGCCTCGCCAGACATCACTGCGGTCGTTGGCCAGCACGTACATGTCGTGCAACCAATCGAGATGGTCGGCGGCAAGTTTGTTGTATTTGGCGAGGGGAACTTTCTCTCGAATCAGACCCCAAACTGCTGCCCAGCCGCTTCCCAAGATGGAATCATCGGCCTCCTACACCTAACGGCCCAAGGCTCGAAGGTGCGCGTTGACAAGGTTGACTACATCCCAGTTTGGGTTCGACACCCTGATTTTGTAGTCGTGCCGGTTTCGCTCGGGCTCGCAAAAGGACTTGCTCCGGCCGACGAACTCCGGGCATCATGGAACCGAACAACTTCGGTTGTAGGGACCTCTGTGGCCAAACCACGTTGAAGTTACCTACTGGCTTTTGAATGCTGCTGAAAGTACCGCTACCGGGATTCGAACCCGGGTTTCCGCCGTGAGAGGGCGGCGTCCTAGTCCCCTAGACGATAGCGGCGCGAGGCCGCGAGACAGTAGCAACAGAAGCCGCTCACTACCTGTATGGTCATCTCCGTCCAGCGGCTGTGGCGGAATTGGTAGACGCGCACGGTTCAGGTCCGTGTGGGGGAAACCCCGTGGAGGTTCAAGTCCTCTCAGCCGCACTGGAGTTCGTCGCCAATCACCCCGCCGGACGGCGGGAACCTATACGGCGACTGCTATTTACGCAGCAGCGTGATGTTGATCAGGGGCGACTGACAGCGACTGCCTCCGCCGATCTCACCGACAAGCCGGACATTGCCGGAGATGCGTCCGCGCGAGTATTTGAGCCGCGCACGAAGTCGTCGCGACGGACGACCACTTTCAAAGTTGATTGCGCCGTTGCTTGCAACTCGTGTTCTCGGGTTGACGCTTACTTCAGCGGCACCGAGGTTGCCACCAAGCGCACATGTATAGGTCCGAGTCCAAGCTGATGCCTGAACGACCTTGCCGCTGCGAAGAGTGAGGTGAACGCTTGGCGCGCTAGGACTCGCACCCGCATAGAAACCACTTGGTGCGAGAGCGAAGATTGAGATCGCTGTTGTGAGATCAATCACGAGAAATGAAGATACACGGATTTGGGCAGAGCCGTGACGGTTCCAACAGCCGGTTCACTCGCCGCTCGCCTAGATTGTGGGGGTGCTTGTAGCTACTTGGAATGTCAACTCCCTTCGCGCCCGCCTGCCGCGAGTTGAACAGTTCCTGTTGGAGCACTCTCCCGATGTGCTTCTTCTGCAGGAGACAAAGTGCTCACCTGAGCAGTTTCCGTCCGCAGATCTTGAGTTGGCTGGTTACCGAGCAATTGAGCACAGTGGTGGCCGTTGGTGCGGTGTGGC
>Ga0194041_10000527_pt1 | contig 15450 bp, 26 predicted proteins | sample JunL449m_MetaG_FD_160082 | JGI IMG/M metagenome (GOLD analysis project Ga0194041, IMG submission 160082) | Anoxic zone freshwater microbial communities from boreal shield lake in IISD Experimental Lakes Area, Ontario, Canada - Jun2016-L442-9m | ecosystem: Environmental > Aquatic > Freshwater >...
CTTCTGTGTACAGCGCCACCAACGCGTGGACCCAGCTTTTCAACGGTGGCTGGCAGATCGCCTTCCTTAAGACCAACGCGTACTACGTGCGTCCTGTGAGGGCTTTTTAACTTTTTATCTATTTAATTTTTTTTGTTCTCGCCGCCTTCGGCGGAGTGAACACAAGAAATTTTTTTTTGTGAATTGGTTGTTGAGAGGGTGTGCTGTGGCTGTGTGCGAACTTCAGTAACCACCAGATAGATGATGCATGGCGTATCGGCAAATTTCACCACATATGAGTTGATGTACTGTGCGTTCATGCTTGATGTACATGTCGGTGGTGCGCGTCCGTTTGGTTTGAACTATTGGCCGATGCCCGAAGATGATCCGGGTGTCGAGATTCCACGCGAATCAATTCGCTTAGTGAGTCCCGACGGGGCACTAGTGCGCGGTGTTTTGTGGACTCCACCAAACGGTAAGAAGTGGAAGACCGCGGTGATCTTGTCGCACCCACGCGGTGACTTCAGCGTGCACTATGCCGCGCCGTTACTCGCGGCTGCCGGTTATGCCGTTTTAGGTTTTGGTACGCGCTACATGAACAACGACACCGATTGTTTGCACGAAGCTTGCACGATTGATGTTGAAACTGTGTACAACGAAATGAAACGACGTGGTGCCGAAGCGGTCGTGCTACTCGGTAACTCTGGCGGCGGATCACTGATGGCTCTCGCTCATGCCGAACGCGGCATTGGCGATGGCTGGGTGGGTATGGCCGCTCATCCGGGTGAAGGTGTGTTCATGCTGCAAGTTATCGACCCGAGTGTGGTCGATGAAAGCGATCCATTTTCGACGGTTCCCGAACTAGATATGTACAACCCCGACAATGGTTGGCGGCCGTGGCCCGAACCTTGTGTCTACGACAAAGAGTGGCTGAAGCGTTATCGCGCCGCGCAAGTTGAACGCGTTGCCCGCATCGATGCAATTGCCAAAGCCAGCATTGCTGAGTCTGTTGATGCAGGTTCTCGTTTGCGCGGCGTCGACAACCAAACCCAGACCGTGCAGTGGCGCGAATTGCGCCGTCGAGCGGTGTTCACCAAATACATGGTGATTTACCGCACGTTGGCCGATCCGGCCTATCTCGACTTGTCGATCGATCCTGATGAACGACCCATGGGCAGCCTGTTTGCCTTCCCCGATCCCTTTGATGCCAACTATGGCCGAGGTGGTCTTGGCCGTTCAATGACTGCACGCGGCTGGTTGTCGACCTGGAGTGGACTCTCAAGCCACGCAAAATTGGCCGACACGATGCCCAAGGTCAAAGTTCCGACCCTGCTCATCCATCCGACTGCCGACACCGAGATTCGTATCAGGCAGGCCAAAGAGATCGTGGACAACAGCGGGGCAGCCGACAAGACCTATATCGAGATGAAGGGTGCACCTCATTATCTTGAGGGTCATCGGCGCGAGGCCCTGGCCCACGTGGCCGATTGGTTAGGGCGCAGATTCCCCTAATACCGATCTTTTGTCTCACTATATGAGACAAAAGAACCATAGAAATTGCTCAGAAGCGCGTGTGGGTTCGCGTCCAATGTGGCGGTAGTGTTCTCACCTCGTGCGAAACGGGCTTTTGTCCGTCCGCTGCAATCGATGTCTATGAAAGCCCAGTTCGCTGGGGACTGCATGGCAACAACCGAAAAAAATGCTCCGTTGATCATCCGATCCACGGAGCGTTTGCATGAACGGCGGTTTACCAACGTTCGTGCACAGTCAACTCGAAAGCGCCAGAAAAACTGGCTGGATGAAGAGGCTGCCTTATGGCAAAGAAAGCGATCGTCGGCGAAAAGCTCGGCATGACACAAGTGTGGGCGGACGATAACTCAATCGTCCCCGTCACTGTGCTTCGTGTTGAAGCGGCTCGCATTGTTCAAGTCAAGACCTCCGAGCGCGACGGTTACACCGCGCTCCAAGTCACGTATGGGCACAAGGACGCCAAGAAATTGTCCAAGCCCAAGGCTGGTCACTTCGCGAAAGCGGATGTCGAATCAGGTCGTCGTCTGGTCGAGCTTCGTCTCGAGAGCGTTGACGGATTCGAAGTTGGCGGAGAGATCACTGTTGATCAATTCGTCAAGGGCCAAAAAGTCGACGTGACTGCAGTGAGCCGCGGTAAGGGCTTCGCTGGCGGAATGAAGCGTCACAACTTCAGTGGTCAAGGCGCAAGTCACGGTAACCACAAGCACCACCGTGCACCTGGTTCCATTGGCTCGGCTTCATACCCGGGTCGCGTTTTGAAGGGTCTCAAGATGGCCGGACACATGGGTCACGCCCAAGTCACCACCTTGAACCTTGAGGTTGTTGAGGCTGATGCCGAACGTGGTTTGTTGCTGGTCCGTGGTTCAGTACCCGGCCCTAACGGTGGCGTTGTCATCGTGCGCAACGCGGTGAAGGGAAAGTGACCTGATGCCTTCGTTAAAAGTGAAGAATCAAAGTGGCAAAGAAGTCGGAACGGTGTCGTTGAACGATGCTGATTTCGGTCGTCAGCCCAATGTTCCAGTGATGCACCAAGTCGTGACTGCGCAACTTGCGCACCGACGAGCTGGCACACAGAACACCAAGACTCGTGCCGAAGTTTCTGGTGGTGGCAAGAAGCCGCTCAAGCAAAAGGGAACTGGTAGCGCTCGTCAGGGCTCAACCAACTCACCGCACTTCTCTGGTGGTGGTGTGGCTCACGGGCCCAAGCCGCGTAAGTACACGCAAAAGACTCCAAAAAAGATGATCAAGATTGCTTTGCAGTCAGCATTGTCCGATCGTGCCAACGAAGGAAAAATCGTTGTCATTGATTCTTGGAACTTTGAAACACCCAAGACTTCTGCAGCGATTGAAGCGTTGAACGCACTCAATCTTGAAGGTCGTACGTTGATCGTGGTTCGTCGTGACGAACTCAATGCGATTCGTTCGTTCCGTAATCTCCCCGAAGTACAGCTCATCGAAGTTGGCGAACTCAACGCCTACGACGTGCTGTGCAACGACACCATCGTTTTCTCGCAGGCGTCTTTGCCTGGAGCAAGTAAGGACGGTCAGTGATGAAAGATCCCCGCGACATCATCATCGCTCCCATCGTGTCCGAAAAGAGCTACGCGCTCATCGAGACCGGTGTGTACACATTCAACGTTCACGTTGACGCTTCAAAGCCCGAGATCCACGACGCAGTCGAGGCCATCTGGGGAGTCAAAGTTGTCAAGGTCAACACACTCAACCGTGCGGGCAAGGTCCAGCGCACCCGAGGCACTAATCGCCCCGGTCGTCGCCCTGGTACCAAGCGCGCCATCGTCACTTTGGCTGCTGGGAATGAAATCCCACTGTTCGAGAACAACTGAGGCATCACGTCATGGGAATTCGTAAGCGTAAACCAACATCTGCCGGTCGTCGTTTCCAGACTTCGTCAGACTTCTCCGAGATCACATCAACGACTCCCGAGAAGTCATTGCTCACGAGCAAGCCGAAGACGGGTGGACGAAACGCGTATGGTCGCAAGACCTCACGTCACCGCGGTGGCGGACACAAACAGCAGTACCGCATGATCGACTTCAAGCGCAACAAGGATGGCATCACTGCCAAAGTTGCGACTATTGAATACGACCCCAACCGCACCTGCCGTATTGCTTTGTTGCACTACGCAGACGGTGAGAAGGCGTACATCCTTGCTCCTAAGGGCATGAATGTTGGCGATCACGTCTCAAATGGTCCCAAGGCCGAAATCAAGCCCGGCAATGCGTTGCCGTTGCGCTACATGCCGGTCGGTACCGTGGTTCATAACGTTGAATTGCGTCCTGGTCAGGGCGGCAAGATGGCGCGCTCGGCTGGCGTCGGCGTTCAACTCGTCGCAAAAGATGGCGACTACGCAACTTTGCGTTTGCCGTCAACCGAAATGCGTCGCGTGATGATTGATTGCCGTGCCACTGTTGGCGAAGTCGGTAACTCCGAACACGAACTCATCAAGATCGGTAAGGCTGGTCGTAACCGTTGGAAAGGCGTTCGTCCGCAAACTCGCGGTGTCGCCATGAACCCGGTCGATCACCCTCTCGGTGGTGGTGAAGGTAAGACCTCTGGTGGTCGTCCTCCCGTATCTCCGTGGGGCAAGCCAGAAAGCCGTACTCGTGATGGCAATAAGGCATCACAGAAGTTGATAGTTCGTCGTCGTCGTTCCGGCAAGGGCCGCCGGTAAAGGATAGGTGCATTAGATGTCTCGTAGCTTGAAAAAAGGTCCGTTCGTGGACGACCACCTCGTCAAAAAGGTGGACGCGTTGAACGCTGCCAATGAAAAAAAGGTCATCAAGACCTGGAGTCGCCGTTCGACGATCATCCCCGACATGGTGGGTCACACCATCGCGGTGCATGACGGTCGTAAGCATGTTCCGGTGTACGTCACCGAATCAATGGTTGGTCACAAGCTCGGAGAATTCTCACCGACTCGTACCTTCAAATATCACGCAGGTCAAGAGAAGAACGTGAAGGGTCGCAAGTAATGACTGGTCCCAAGCTCAATGAGCGTTCATTTGTTGCTGGAGAGCGCACCGGAACAAAAGCAAGTGTTCGCGGTTCACGCATGTCAGCATCGAAAGCACGCGTTGTCCTCAATCTCATTCGCGGTCGCGATGTTGTCATGGCTGATCAGGTCTTGCAGTTCACCGAGCGTGAAGCTGCTCGCGTGATTCGCAAAGTGTTGGCATCTGCTGTTGCTAACGCCGTGAACAACGATGGCCTCGAAGCCGACACCTTGTACGTCAAGGCCTGTTACGCCGACGAAGGCCCGACCTTGCGTCGCTTCAAGCCTCGCGCTAAGGGTCGTGCAACACGTATCAACAAGCGCACCTGCCACATCACCATTGTGCTCGCGGTGATTGATGCTGAACTCTTGACAGTTGTCCAGGCTCGTCGTGAGCGTGCAGTCAGCGGTCGCCGTGCAACTCGCGGTGGCGGTGTTGCTGATCGTCGTGCTCGCGTGCAGGCCAGCCGCACTCAACGCACCGATGGTGGCGACAGTGTGAACGAGTCAACAACTGTTGAAGAAGTAACACTCGAAGATACGTCGCTTGAAGATACGACGATTGAAACTGCAGCACCTGAGGCTGAGGAGACCAACTGATGGGCCAAAAAGTTAATCCTTACGGCTTCCGTCTCGGAATTACCACCGACTGGAAGAGCCGCTGGTTCAGCGAGCGCAACTACAAGGAATACCTCACCGAAGACTGGAAGATTCGCGCGTACATCATGGATTCACTTCCCGATGCCGCGATCTCACGTATCGAAGTTGAGCGCAAGCGTGGCGAAACCTTGAAGGTCGACATCCACACTGCACGTCCCGGAATTGTTATTGGTCGTAAAGGTGCCAAGGCCGACGAACTTCGTTCAGGTCTCACCAAGCTCACCGGCAACTTGAAGGTGCAGTTGAACATTGTTGAAATCAAGTCACCAGAACTTGATGCAGCATTGATCGCTCAAGGCGTCGCCGATCAACTCGTTGGTCGTATTGCTTTCCGTCGTGCCATGAAGCGGGCTGTGCAGAACGCACAAAAGGCTGGCGCACTTGGTATTCGTGTTCAGTGTTCGGGCCGTCTAGGTGGCGCCGAAATGAGCCGTACCGAGTGGTACCGCGAGGGTCGCGTTCCGTTGCACACATTGCGTGCCGACATTGACTACGGCTTCCGTGAAGCTCGTACCGCAAGTGGTCGCGTTGGTGTGAAGGTTTGGATTTACCGTGGCGACATTTTGCCATACAAGCCCGTCACCGATGACAAGATCGTTCGCGAAGCTGCCATGGCTGTTGGCGAAACGTCGGGTGCACCTGGTGCGCGCAAAGTTGTGTCATCAAGCGGACGCCGCAAGGCCGAAGAAGCTGCCGAATTGGCCGCAACTCCGCTCATCAAAGAAGCCGATCCCGAACTCGAGAAGTTACTCGACGAGGAAGAAGAAATTGCCCGCCGCACCCACGATGGGCACGAGACCCCGCACTTCCGTGCACAGGACTGATTCATTATGTTGATGCCTCGCAAAGTTGCCCATCGTAAGCACCATCGTGGTCGTACCGGAGGTATGGCCAAGGGTGGAAGCGAACTGGCTTTTGGTCAGTACGGAATTCAAGCTCTTGAACCGTGCTGGTTAACCGCTCGTCAGATCGAAGCTGCACGTATTGCTATGACCCGTCACATCAAGCGTGGTGGCAAGGTCTGGATCAACGTGTTCCCCGATAAGCCCGTCACCAAGAAGCCAGCTGAAACCCGCATGGGTTCTGGTAAGGGCAACCCCGAATTTTGGGTAGCCGTGGTCAAGCCTGGTCGCGTGTTGTTCGAATTGTCATTCCCAAGTCGCGAGCAGGCATTTGAGGCCCTCAATAAGGCCATCCAGAAATTGCCGATTAAGGCTCGCATTATCACCCGCGAGGAGGCGATCTGATCATGGCAACTCAAGCCAGCAAAGACCGCGCTGAACTAACCGAACTCGACCTCACGTCATTGGTTGAGCAGCTTCGTGCTACCAAGCAAGAGGCATTAAACCTCCGCTTCCGTAGCGCAACTGGTCAGCTCGATACCCATAGCGAATTGCGTCGTGTTCGTCGTCGCATCGCACGAATCAACACCCTTATCCGTCAGCGTGAAATCGCTGCCGCTGAGGCCGGAGAGTGAACCAGATGTCTGAAACAGTCGAAACAACAGAACGCGCACCACGCAAAGTACGCGAGGGCATCGTGTCCTCGTCAAAGATGGACCGCACTTTGGTCGTCGAAGTCGTCGAGCGAGTGCGCCACCCGAAGTACAACAAGTTCGTGATGCGTACCAAGAAGTTGTATGCCCACGATGAGGCCAACGACGCCAACATTGGCGATCGCGTGCGCGTCATGGAAACCCGTCCACTATCGAAGACGAAGCGCTGGCGCCTCGTCGAGATTCTCGAGCGGGCCAAGTGAGCCTGGGAACGACGGAGAAGAACACATGATTCAGCAAGAAAGTCGTCTACGGGTTGCCGACAACAGTGGCGCCAAAGAAGTTCTGTGCATCAAGGTGCTCGGTGGTACTCGCCGCCGTTACGCCTCGATCGGAGACATTTTTGTGGCTGCCGTGAAGGATGCAATTCCGGGTGCAGGTGTCAAAAAAGGTGATGTCGTCAAGTGCGTCGTCGTTCGAGTCAAGAAGGAAAAGCGCCGTCCCGATGGCAGCTACATCCGTTTCGACGAGAACGCTGCCGTGATTATTAAGGACGACCTCACTCCACGAGGAACTCGTATTTTCGGACCAGTTGGTCGCGAATTGCGTGACAAGAAGTTCATGCGCATTGTTTCGTTAGCACCGGAGGTGTTGTGAAATGAAGATCAAAAAAGGTGACACCGTCGTGGTGATCTCAGGTAAGGACAAGGGCAAAGAAGGCACCGTTTCGCGTGTGATGCCCACGACCAACCAGATCATCGTTGATGGAATCAATGTTGTGAAGAAGCACCAGAAGCCAAGCGGTACAAACCAGCAAGGTGGAATCATCGACCGTGACATGCCGCTCAACGCATCGAACGTGATGCTCTTGCATAAGGGCAAGCCCACGCGCGTTGGTTACAAGGTTTTGGCTGATGGCAAAAAAGTGCGCATCGCTCGCAAGACAGGTGAGGAAATTTCATGAGCACTACTACGATGCCCCGTTTAAAGGCGAAGTATCAGAGCGAGATTCGTGACAGCCTCAAGGCTTCTCTCGAATTGCCCAACATCATGCAGGTTCCACGTCTCGAAAAGATTGTGGTGAACATGGGTGTTGGTCGTGCAACTCAGCAGCCGTCGTTGCTCGAAGGAGCTGTTGCTGACATGACTCGCATCACCGGCCAAAAGCCCAAGGTGACCAAGTCACGCGACTCCATCGCCAACTTCAAACTTCGTGAGAAGCAAGCCATTGGTTGCATGGTCACTCTTCGTGGTGATCGCATGTGGGAATTCCTCGATCGTTTGATCGCGGTTGCTATTCCTCGTATCCGTGACTTCCGCGGTTTGCCGGCCTATTCATGGGACGGACGTGGAAACTACTCGTTCGGTCTCGTTGACCAGACGGTGTTCCCCGAAATTGAATACGACAAGATCGATGCCCCTCGAGGCATGGACATCACCATCGTGACCACCGCTGTTGACAATGCCCAAGGTCGGGCACTCCTCGATGCGTTTGGCTTCCCCTTCAAGCGTGGCGCTGAAGCAGCCATTGCGCCGAAGAAGCTAAACACTCGTGGACCGCAGTACGCAGCCAAGAAGAAGAAGTGAGCGAGAGGTACTGACTCATGGCAAAGAAATCTTTAATTAACCGAGCCAATGCAACACCGAAATTCAAGGTGCGTGGTTATACACGTTGCCGCAAGTGTGGTCGTGCTCGTTCTGTTTACCGCAAGTTCGGACTCTGCCGTGTGTGCCTTCGCCAGATGGCTCACGCTGGAGAAATCCCCGGCCTAACGAAGTCGAGTTGGTGAGACGTTATGTTGACTGATCCTATTGCCGACATGCTGACCCGCATCCGCAACGCCAACACGGCGATGCATGATGAGGTCAAGATGCCGTCGTCGAAGCAAAAAGTTGCTCTGGCCAAGATTTTGGAACAAGAGGGTTACATCTCTGGTTTCACTATCGCTCCCAATACCAAGGGACCAGGCGAGATCTTGAACATCGGAATGAAGTACTCGGCTGAACGCCGTCGAACCATTGCCGGTATCAAGCGCATTTCAACACCAGGACTTCGCGTGTATCGCAAGTCCGACACTGTGCCTCGCGTGCTCGGTGGACTTGGTGTTGCCGTTCTATCCACCAGTCAGGGACTCATGACCGACCGTGAAGCGCGCAAGCGCAAAGTCGGCGGCGAAGTTCTCTGTTACGTGTGGTGATCAGGAGACAACATGTCACGTATCGGTAAAGCACTTATTCCCGTCCCGGCGGGTGTTGACGTTTCCATCAGTGGAAGTTCAGTGACTGTTAAAGGTCCTCAGGGATCTTTGAGTCGCGATCTTGTTGGTGGAATCACTGTTCGTCAAGACGAAGGCAACTTGGTTGTTGAGCGTCCAAACGACGAGCGTGAATCACGTAGCTTGCACGGCCTCAGCCGCGCATTGATCAACAACATGGTCGTTGGTGTCACTACTGGTTTCGCTAAAGAACTCGACATCGTTGGCGTTGGTTACCGCGCCGAGTTGAAGGGCCCTAGCTCCATTCGTCTCAACCTTGGTTTTTCACATCCCGTTGATGTGGATGCTCCCGCAGGAATCACTTTTGAAGTGCCCGTGCAGACCAAGATCATTGTGAAAGGCATCGACAAAGAAACTGTCGGTCAAGTAGCTGCCAACATTCGTTCCATTCGCAAGCCTGAGCCGTACAAGGGCAAGGGTGTGCGTTACCAGGGCGAGAAGATTCTGCGCAAGGCCGGCAAAGCCGGCAAGAAGTAATGCCGAGAAAAGATTCCGGTAGGGAGATCCAATGAGCAAGATCAGTAAAGAGCGTCGTGAGAGTCGCCTTGTACGTCACAACCGAGTTCGTAAGAAGATCCACGGCACCGCCGAGCGTCCGCGCTTGTCGTTGTACCGTTCAAACAAGCACCTCATGCTTCAGGTCATCAACGACGATCTTGGTACGACGATCACATCGGTGTCATCGAACGAGCCGGCATTGCGTGCCGCTGGTGGAAGCACTGTTGAAATCGCTAAGGCTTTAGGTGCAACTGTTGCGCAGCGGGCTCAAGCAATTGGTATCAAGAAAGTTGTTTTCGATCGCGGTGGATACTTGTATCACGGTCGTGTCGCTGCGGTTGCTGAAGCCGCTCGTGAAGCAGGTCTGGAGTTCTGATGACGAATACACCTAACAATCCCAATCCAAATCCCAATCCGCGTTCAGGTGGACCTGGCGGCGGAAACCCGCGCCAAGGTGATCGTCCGCCTCCAGGTATGGGCAACACCCCCGAAGGTGGCCGCGAGTCACGGGTGATTCACATCAACCGCGTTGCCAAGGTTGTGAAGGGTGGTCGTCGTTTCTCATTCACCGCACTTGTTGTGGTTGGTGATGGCAACGGTCGCGTTGGTCTCGGTTACGGAAAGGCCAAGGAAGTTCCGTTGGCTATCCAAAAGGGAACCGAAGATGCCAAGCGCAACATGTTCTCGGTTGCCCTCGCTGGCAGCACCATCATGCACCCCGTGATTGGCATCTTGGGTGCTGGTCGCGTGATGCTCAAGCCCGCAGCTCCTGGTACCGGTGTTATCGCCGGCGGAGCAGCGCGCATCATTCTTGAAGAGGCTGGCATTCACGATGTGTTGGCCAAGTCACTTGGTTCATCCAATGCCATCAACGTGGCCCGCGCCACCATTAACGGACTGCAGTCATTGCAGCGTCCCGATGAAGTCGCGGCTCGTCGTGGCATTCCCGCCGATAGTTTCGTACCGAAGGGCTTGCTCAAGGCCTACAACGAAACCAAGCGCGCCGTTGCTGCAGGAGAAAGTCACTGATTATGGCTACCTACCAAACAGTCGTTCACACTGGTCCCACCATCACGGTGACCCAGATCAAGTCGAGTACTCATGCCAAGCCCAAGAGCCGCGGAACATTGCGTGCGCTTGGCCTTGGTCGTATTGGCAAGTCCAATACGTTGCCCGACCGTCCCGAAATTCGCGGCATGATTGCCCGAGTGCCCCACCTCATCGAAGTTTCATCTTCGACTGATTCGAAGGAGAGCTGACCAATGCGCGTTGACGAATTAGCACCAGCACCTGGTTCAACCCATCCAAAAAAGCGACTTGGTCGCGGTATCGGTGGCAAGGGCGGAAAGACTGCCGGCCGCGGTACTAAGGGTCAGCACTCACGTGGTCGCGGCAAGGTTGCTCGCGGCTTCGAAGGTGGACAGATGCCCCTCAAGCAGCGTGTTCCGAAGTTGAAGGGTTTCAATAACCCATTCCGCATCGAATATCAGGGTGTCAATCTTGACACCATCAACGAACTCGAAGATGCACTTGTGAACCCCGAGGTCCTAACGGCCGCTGGTGTTTTGCACAAGAACGTTTTCGTCAAAGTTCTCGGTCGTGGACAGATCACCCGCAAGGTTGATGTTCATGTTCACGGTGCTTCGAAGGCTGCTCAAGCTGCCATCGAAGCTGCCGGTGGATCCGTCACCATTATTCCGTTGCCGTACAAGGTTCGCCCTGCAGCCAACGGCAACCAGTTCACCAACCGCTGATTTCGGGCTTCCCGATTTTCACCAGCCGCTAGAACCCGAGGAGACCACGTGCTGTCGAACTTGAAGAACATCTTCAAGGTCCCCGACCTACGGAACAAGATTTTGTTCACGGTCATGATGGTGTTGTTGTATCGATTCGGCGCGCACATTCGCGTTCCGGGCATCGACGACCAAGCTGTTCGCCAATTGCGCGAATCAGCACGTCAACAGGGTGCGCTTGGCTTCTTGAACTTGTTCTCGGGTGGGGCGTTCTCGTCGTTCGCCATCTTCGCTTTGGGCATCATGCCCTACATCACATCAAGCATCATCATGCAGGTGTTGACGGTCGTGATTCCGAAGCTCGAAGAGTGGCAACAAGAAGGCGCAACTGGTCAGCGCAAGATCACACAGTGGACGCGTTATGTTGCCATCGCTATCGCAACTTTGCAGGCCGCTGGTTTGACATTCATTTTCGGTCAAGGAAAAGGTTCGGCATTCTTCACTGCCTCACGTAACGCACCAGACATCGTGTTGTTGCCAGACGGTATGTGGCCACGTGGTTTGCTTGTCATCATTTCGCTTGTTGCCGGTACAGCATTGTTGATGTGGATGGGTGAACTCATCAGTCAACGTGGCATCGGCAACGGTATGAGCATCTTGATCTTCGCATCAGTCGTGAGCTCATTGCCCTTTAGTTACTACTCAATTTTGCAGAGCAAGAAGTGGGTTGTCTTTGCAATTCTCGTGTCGATTTCAATTGGTATTTTGATTGCGGTCGTACGTGTTGAACTTGGTCAGCGTCGTATTCCGGTGCAGTTCGCCAAGCGTGTTGTTGGTCGTCGTATGTATGGCGGTCAGAGTACGTACATTCCGCTTAAGGTCAACCAGGCCGGCGTTGTTCCGATCATCTTTGCGAGTTCGGTGATGTTGTTGCCAGTTCTTGTTACCAATGTGATCGGTGGTGCCGATGGTTGGCGCCGCACGATTACGCAATGGGTTGACCGCAACTTGGTGTCGTCGCAAGGAATGCTCTACATCGTGTCATTTGCGTTGTTGATCATTGCCTTCGCTTACTTTTATAACTCGATTGCTTTCGACCCGATTCGTCAGGCCGATCAGATTCGTCGTCAAGGTGGATTCATTCCTGGTATTCGTCCCGGACCGCAGACCGAGCGTTATCTCGCCAAGACCGTGAACCGCATTACGTTGCCGGGTGCTTTGTTCGTTGCTTTCATTGCCATCTTGCCGTACATCGTGTTGTGGGTCGGTGACGTGAAGTCGTTCCCGTTTGCTGGTACGACCGTTTTGATCGCCGTTGGTGTTGCTCTTGAATTGATGCGCCAAGTAGATAGCCAGCTCATGCTGCGCAACTACGAGGGATTCCTGAAGTGATGCTCGCGCAGCATCGGTGGCTGCGTCAGGACTAACTCATGACCGCGGGCGTACGTTTGATCATCATGGGTCGTCAAGGTGCTGGCAAAGGTACACAATGTCAACGCATTTCACGGCACTACGTGGTTCCCCACATTTCAACGGGGGATATATTGCGCGCTGCTGTGCGTGAGGGGACTGAACTCGGCAAGATGGCCGGCCAGGTCATCAAAGCTGGTCGCTTGGTGGGCGACGACATCATGATCGAAATTATCCGCGAACGCTTAGAGCAAGATGACGCCCGTACTCGTGGCTACATCCTTGACGGTTTTCCGCGGACTGTGGCCCAAGCAATTGCTCTCGACGCGATTGCCGCCGAGCGTCCCATTCATGTGGTTCTCGATTTGGACGTGCCCCGCGAATTAGTCATTCAGCGCATCTCAGCCCGCCGGGTCTGTCGAGACTGTGGGACGAACTATGTTGCCACCACCCAAAAGCGTGATCCCTGGATTTGTGACTCGTGTGGCGGCGATGTGATTCACCGTAACGACGACACCCCTGAGAGCATCAGTCAACGTCTTGACCTCTACGAATCACAGACCTCACCCTTGCTCGATTTCTATGGCCAAGACGGTCGCCTGGTGGAAATCGATGGATCGGTCTCGCCCAACGAAGTTTTCGGCACATTGACGGCTGCTATCGACCATGCCCGGAAGAACGGCTGAGCCTGCCTGTGGATAACTTTTCTGCAGATATTGCCATGAACGGCCGTGAAACCTGGACTATGGTTTGCCTCCGAAAAGACTCCCAAGTTTCCCGTGAAGTTTCTGGCTCGAGGCACTTGGTTCATTTGAGTCTCGGCGGTAGCATTGCCCCTCGGCCCAATGGCCGACCCTGTACGCGTCCTCGTGTCGCACTGCAGTTTGAAATATCCGCCCTGTTAGGAGTCAGTTCTGTCCAAGCCCAAAGATGATGCCATTTTGCTCGAAGGAACGATCCTTGAGTCCCTGCCGAACGCCATGTTTCGGGTGGAGCTTGAGAACGGCCACAAAGTTTTGGCGCATATCTCCGGAAAAATGCGAATGAACTACATCCGTATTCTTCCGGGCGACAAGGTGCAAGTAGAGCTCACACCATATGACCTCACCAGAGGTCGCATTACGTATCGCTACAAGTAATGACAAGTCGTAAATAGTCAATAAAACCAGTCTTTATCGTTCAAAATCTAACAACAAGAAGTGAGATGACCATGAAGGTCAAACCGAGTGTTAAGAAAATCTGCGAGAAGTGCAAAGTGATCCGCCGCCACGGCAGTGTCATGGTCATTTGCGAGAACCCGCGTCACAAGCAGCGTCAAGGCTGAGAAGAGAATAAGGAAACAGCATGGCCCGTATTTCTGGAGTTGACATTCCCCGCGAGAAGCGGTTGGAGATTTCGCTCACCTACATCTTTGGCATCGGTAAGCCGACAGCTCAACGCATGTGCGCAGACCTCGATATCAGTCCGAACACGCGTGTTCGCGACTTGACTGACGAAGAAGTCAACAAACTTCGTGGTTGGGTCGACAAGAACGTCACCGTCGAAGGTGACCTTCGCCGCGAAGTTCAGACCGACATCAAGCGCAAGATCGAAATCGGTTGCCTCCAGGGCGTCCGTCACCGTAAGGGCCTGCCCGTTCGTGGTCAGCGCACTCACACCAATGCTCGTACCCGTAAGGGACCGAAGAAGACCGTTGCAAACAAGAAAAAGGCAGTGAGGTAGTACATCATGGCTAAGCCGAAGCCGGGCGGACGACGCCCCCGTAAGCGCGAGCGCAAAAACGTCAGTGTTGGTGTGTGTCACATCAAGTGCTCGTTCAACAACACCATCGTCAGCATCTCTGACACCGAAGGCAACGTTTTATCGTGGGCCTCAGGTGGCGGAGTTGGTTTCAAGGGTTCGCGTAAGAGCACACCATTTGCTGCACAAATGGCCGCCGAAAAAGCAGCGAAGGCCGCTTTTGAACAAGGTATGCGTCGCGTCGAAGTGCACGCCAAGGGCCCAGGCTCTGGTCGTGACACCGCTATTCGTTCGTTGCAGAACACTGGCATCGAAGTGACGGGCATCAAAGATGTCACGCCCGTACCCCACAACGGCTGCAAGTTGCCCAAGCGGAAGAGGAACTAAGCCATGGCCCGTTACACCGGACCCAAGGTGCGTTTGTCGCGCCGTCTCAACACCAACTTGTTCGAAAACGAAAAGGGCCGTAAGGCTCTTGAGCGTCGTCCCTTCCCACCGGGTCAGCACGGCCGCACGCGTCGTCGCTCAGCCGGTAGCGAATACCTCGCACAGCTTCAGGAAAAGCAGAAGGCTAAGTACATCTACGGTGTACTCGAGCGTCAGTTCCGCAAGACCTACGACGAAGCCAACCGCCTACAGGGACCGACTGGTGAAAACCTGTTGCGTTTGCTCGAGCTTCGTCTCGACAACATCGTGTACCGCGCTGGTTTCGGCAGCACCCGCCCGCAGGCGCGTCAGTTCGTCAGCCACGGACTCATTTTGGTCAATGGCAAGCGCCTCAACATTCCGAGCGCTCGTGTCAAGAAGGGTGATGTCATCACCTTGGCCGTCAAGGCTCGCGACATGATCGTGATTCAGCACAACATCGATACCTTGGACCGTTCATTGGTCGGTTGGCTCGAAAGCGGAGACGATGGCAAGCAAGTCACCGTTCGCAACGAACCAGCTCGCGAGCACATTGATGTGCCCGTACGTGAACAGCTCATCGTTGAGCTTTACTCGAAGTAATCCAGCAATTCAATCTGCATCTAATACTGCCTAAGTACAAACCCTCGACGAACGGAAGAGACAAATGCTCGTCATCCAGCGCCCCAGTGTCGAAGCAATCGGCGAACA